>Ga0164242_10002227_pt1 | contig 22513 bp, 21 predicted proteins | sample OricomgcompostMG_FD_108783 | JGI IMG/M metagenome (GOLD analysis project Ga0164242, IMG submission 108783) | Miracle-Growth compost microbial communities from Emeryville, California, USA - Original compost - Miracle growth compost (MG) ... | reverse complement strand
CCGCTCCCGCCGCGCGCGCCGCGCAGCCGTCGCCCTGTCGGTCGCCGGCCTGGCCGCGCTCGGCTCGATCGGGCTCGCGCCCGCCGCGAACGCCTCGGCCCCTGACACGCCGCACGTCGCGAGCATTGTCAGCGTGTCGTCGTCGGCGTTCACGGTGGCGGTGCGTCCCACTGCGCGTGCGCGCGGCTACGTCCTCTACGCCTCGACCGTGCACGCCGACCTGTTCGGCGACAAGGTCAAGAAGGCGTACCGCAGCCACCTCACCGCGTCGCGGCACGTGACGGTCCGCGGGCTCCCCTACACGTCCAAGCCGTACTACTACCGGGTGGAGGCGTTCAACGGTCCTTCGCACCGGTGGGAGCCGCCGAGCTGGCAGTCGGTGGGGCTGCGGCCGGCCACGCCGACGTCGCTGCAGGCGCACGCCGGGGCGAGCGGGACGTACCTGACCTGGCGGAGCCGGTCGGTGACCGGGTTCCAGATCGAGTGGGCGACCGACTCGGCCATGACGGCCGGACGGCAGGTCGTCACCGTCCGCGGCCGGAGCACCACGCAGTACACCCCGTTCGGCCTCACCAAGGGCCGGCGCTACTACTTCCGGGTGCGCGCGCTGACGCAGCACACGCCGTCGTCGTGGACGGGGCAGGTCACGGCCGTCGCGCAGGTGGCGCAGCAGCCGATGACGCTGATGACGTACAACGTCCTCGAGAACACGCTCGCCGGCACGTCCGAGGGCGGGCAGACGATCCCGGAGTGGACCGCACGGCAGCCGGCCGCGGTCGCCCTGATCCAGAAGGCCGACCCGGACGTCATCGCCGTCGAAGAGGCCGCCGCGTGGGTCGGCACGCCGGAGGGGCTGGGTGGCACCCGGCAGGTGGACGCGCTGCAGCACGCGCTCGGCGACTACTCGCTCGCCGAGACCGAGATCCCGCCGAGCCAGCACCACTACCGGCGGCTGGGCGACTACATCCTCTACAAGACCGCAGACTGGCGGGCGGTCGGTTCCGGCGGCCACTGGTCCATCGGCGACAACCACTGGGGCGTCTACCAGGAGCTGCAGAACCGCGCGACCGGCGCGCGGGTGATCGTGGTCTGCACGCACACGATCCCGACGCGCGGCGTCACCGCCGACAACACGCGCGAGAAGGAGACGCAGACGCTGATCTCCCAGGCGCAGAGCCTGGCGAAGAGCGCCGGCCTGCCGCTCGTGTACGCCGGCGACTTCAACTCCGAGCCGGTCAACCACCATCCGGACGGCCCGGGCGTGGCCATGGCGCAGGCGCACATGACGGACGCGCACGACGTCGCGGCGCATCTGGTCAACGACAAGTACAACAGCCAGAACCAGTACCTGCGCACGCCGCCGAAGGCGCATTCCATGGTCGACCGCGTGTTCGTCCCGAACGGCGTCGGCGTGGAGTCCCACGCCGTCGATCTGACCCTGTCGCACGGCAAGTTCGTCGGCGTCATGCCGTCGGACCACAACCCGGTGACCGTCCGGCTCTGGTACCCCTACTGACTCGCTGAATCGGCGGATTCACCCGCCTCCAGCGCGGTGAATCCGCCGATTCAGGACGTCCAGATGTCGGTGATCGGGCTCGTCCCGGCCGCGTGGCCGAGGGGCGCCAGCCGCTCGAGCGCCTCCACGGTGCGCAGCATCCGGTAGTGCGTGACGTGCTCGCCGTACCGGCCGGCCTTGACGTGCGCGCCGACGATGATCGTCGGGATCAGGTTGCCGTGCCCGGTGTCGTCCTCGTCCCAGGTCAGCACCAGCAGGCTGTTGTGGCTGCGCGCCCACGTCACGTAGCCGGACAGGTGTCGGCGCAGCCATTGATCGCCCTGCGTGATCGTCCCGTCGTGCATGTCGTGCGCCAGGTTCGGGATCACGAACGACAGCGTCGGCAACCGCGAGAAGTGCGTCCCGAACGCGGACAGCGGCTGGTTCACCGAGCCCGGCAGGTTCGCGAAATCCGTCCACGGGACGTGCTTGCGCGCGTACTCGCCGAGGCTGCAGCCGGGGTAGCCCGCGCGGGGCAGTCCCTCGGCGTAGCCGCGAAAGCTCTTGCCGGCGGCGCGCAGCTGGCTGCCGAGGTTCGCGCCGGAATAGGTGTGCGGGCACGAGTCGTCGGTCAGTCCGTGCTGCGAACCGGAGAACAGCGCGACGTAGTTCGGCTCGCTGGGATGCGTGATCGCGTACGAGCGGGTGAACGAGGCACCGATGCGCGCCAGGTGGTTGATGTACGGCGCCGACGAGCTGCCCAGGATGTTCGCGGCCGCGTGGTTCTCCTCCACCACGACGACAACGTGGGACGGACGCGGCAGGGCAGCCACCCGCGCCGCGTCGACGGCGCTGCTCGGGCTGGACGGCTTCGCAGCGGGACCGGGATTGGTCGGCTGCGTGCTCGTCGGGATGGTGTTCGCGGGCGGGGCCACCGTGGCCGGCGGGGACTGCTGGATGCCGCTGCCGCAGGCGGTGAGCACCAGGGACGCGGCCGCGGCGCCGGCAGCGAGGAGCCGGCGCGGACGAGCTGCGGTGTTGAGCAAATCCTGGCCCTTCGACGCGCGGGCGTTGCCTGCCGATTCTCTACCCGCGCCGCACCGACCGGTCACCTGACGGTCCGCCGTGGCGCCGTCGCACAACCCAGGGTGCAGACATACTATCGACTTTGTAGTTGATTACCGATCCCGTCCGGAGGGCCATGACCCCCACCGAGCTGCGACACCGGCTGCGCGAGCGCGGTGGACCGTTAGCCTGGTGCTGTGTTGGTTCCGGTCTCGCCTGCCTCGGGACCGGGGCACCGCTGCACTGGCCGCCGGCGATCGACGCCGGACTGGTCCTCCTCGCGTCGGGCGCGACCCTGCTGTGTCTCGGCCGCGACGGGGACGGCGGCCGGCGGGCGGACCGGCAATGATGGACCCCAACCCGACCCGCTCGTGTCGGCTCGGACGCAGATGACCAAGGGCAACGTGGCCTGCCTGGGATCGGAGAAATAGTGTCGCACTTCGCCGCCAGCTCTACTGGAGACGAACTCCTCGCGGAGCCGGGCCTTCCCGATGTCCGCGGCGCGCGGAGCGCGCGAACCGGGATCCTGGTGGTGACCGCCCACTTCCCGCCGATGGCCGGTGGCGTCGCGACGTTCACCGAGCAGTTCGTGCGGCGGTTGCCGAGCGAGCGCGTGGTGGTCCTGGCGCCGGACGTTCCCGGCGCGGCCGCCTACGACGCCGCGGCGCCGTTCCCCGTGTATCGCTACCAGCGCTCGCTGGTCGGCGACCTTGGCCTGTCGCGCCGGGTCGCGTCGCTCGTGAGCGATCACGACCTGGGCTTCGCCTGGATCACCGCGGCCGCCCCGCTCGCCGCGGTCGCGCCCGCGCTGCGCAAGGCCGGGATCGCGCGCATCGTCGCGTCCAGCCACGGGCAGGAGCTGGCCTGGGCACGGCTGCCGGTCACCCGGTCCGCGTTCGCCGCGGCCATGCGCTCGATCGACGTGCTCACCTATCTCGGTGACGTCACCCGCGGCGGGCTGACCAAGGCGATCGGCTCGCGGGCCGAGCTCGTGCACCTGCCCGGCGGCGTGGACGCGGACATCTACCGTCCCGAGATCGGCCGGGCGCTGATCCGCGACCGGCACCGACTCGGCGAGCGTCCGGTCGTCGTCAGCGTCTCGCGGCTGGTGACCCGAAAGGGTCACGACCGGCTGATCGACGCCTGGCAGCGGGTGCTGCGGGCCGTGCCGGACGCGGCCCTGCTCGTCGTCGGTGACGGCTCGGCCCGCCGCCGGCTCGAACGCCGTGCCGCGAAGCGGGGCCACGAGGAGAGCGTGATCTTCGCGGGCACCGTCCCGCCGAACGAGCTGCCCGCGCACCTGGCCGCCGGCGACGTGTTCGCGCTGCCGATCCGCGACCGCTGGGGCGGGCTGGAGACCGAGGGGCTGGGCCTGGCCGTGCTGGAGGCGTCCGCCGCGGGCCTGCCCGTCGTGGTCGGCCGTTCGGGCGGCACGCCGTCCGCGGTGCTGGACGGCACGACCGGCCATCTGGTCGACGGCAAGGACACCGACGGCATCGCCGACGCCGTGATCGGACTGCTCACCGACCGCTCGCGCGCGGTCGCGATGGGTGCCGCCGGCCGCGACTGGGTCAAGCGTGCCTGGAGCTGGGACATCCTGGCCGGCCGGCTGGCCGTGCAGTTCGAGGGCTGACCCGCCTCAGGACGCCCGTCCGCCCACCATCTCGGCGGAGTCGCGCTCGCGGCGGCTGCGGCGGCGGCCGACCGCGATGGACAGGTAGGCAATCGCGCCGATGGGCAGCGGCAGCCAGAAGTTCACCAGCCGCCAGTACAGCACCCCCAGCACGGCCACCGAGGACGACGTCCCGAACCCGGCCAGCAGCGGCACCAGCGACGTCTCGACGACACCGAGCCCGCCCGGACTGATCGGGATGGACGCGGCCACCTGACCGACGCAGAACGCGATCACCAGCAGCACCAGGTGCGGCGGGTCGCCGAACGCGCGCAGCGCCGCCCACAGCGCGAGCAGGTCGAACGCCCAGTTGAGCAGCGACCACAGCGACACGCGGGCCATCAATGCCTTGTGGCTCAACAGGATCGTCATCCGCTCGGACAGCGAGCCGACTACCCGCTCGATGCGCGCGGGCTCGATGCGGGGCAGCCGTCCGAGCGTCCCCCGCGCCAGCGCGGCGACGACTGACGGGCGGTGCGCGAGCAGGTAGCAGAACGCGATGATCAGTCCGGCGAGCACCGCGCCGGCGGCGGCGAGCCCGAGGTTGGTGACGGACGGGCCGTAGACGATCGTCTGCAGCAGCAGCGCGATGCTGAACACCAGCTCGAGCAGCAGGCTGGACAGCAGCGACTGCGAGACCTTCACGAAGCCGGCCTGGACGCCGTCGACGCCCTCCTCGCGCAGCAGCTCGTACCCCATCGCGGTGCCCGCGGCCCAGCCGACCGGCACGGCGTGGCTGAGCCCGATCGTGACCAGGTCCAGCCGCAGCACCCGAGGCCACTTGGGCCGCTCCGAACGGGTGATCAGGCTCCACGTGACCAGGCTGAACGCGACGAGCGAACCGAGCTCGCCCGCCAGCGACAGGATCAGCCAGCGCAGGCCGACCCGGCCGAGGTGCTGGGCGGGCTTGAGCGCGTCCGCCGTCTTCGGGCCGAGGAACAGCGCCGAGCCGGCGAGCACCACGATCAGCACGCCCCAGCGCAGCAGCCGCCAGCGGTTGCGGCGCAGCCGGTCGCGCCCCGTCATCGTGTGCCCATCGCAGCTCGTCGCGCGGTCAACGCCGCACGTAGACGGCCTCGGCGATCTCGACCAGCCCGTCGCCCCACGCGGCCAGGACGAGTGCCGCCGCCCAGCTGGCCAGCCCCGCGAGCAGGACGAGCACCACCGGCAGCCGGCGCCGCGGCAGCGGTGGCGCGAGCAGCGAGCGGACCCGGTCGGCGATCTGCGCGGCGCTGCCGTCCGCCGCGGCGAGCGCGGCAGTCGGCGTGGCCGGGCCGCCGGTCGCGCGGGCCAGCGCCGCTCGGGTCAGCGCCCGCGCCGCGAGCTGCCGGTCGCCGACGGCCGCGGCGGCGTCCTCGTCCGCGGCGCGCTCGACCGCGCGCGTGACCGCGGCGGCGACCGGGCGCAGCAGCGGGTTGGCGGCCGCGGCCACTCGGGCGAGGCCGGCGTACAGCTGGTGCCGGTTGCGCAGGTGCGAGGCCTCGTGCGCCAGCAGCACGCGCCGCTCGTCCGCCGACAGCGCCGCGAGCATGGCGGTCGAGACCACGATCCGGCCCGGGAAGCCGAGGACGGAGTAGGCGAGCGGCGCCGGGTCGTCGAGCAGCACCAGCGAACCGCCGGCCGGACGCAGCCGGCGCGCGGCGCGGGAGGCGGCGATCAGGGCGCGGGCGGTCCGCACGCCGCGCACCAGCGCCGAGCCGAGCGCGACCAGCACCAGCACCATCGCGAGCAGGCCGACCGCGTCCGGAAAGCCCGTGTCCGAGTGCAGGACCGGCACCGACCAGTGCCCGAGCCGCGGCAGCGGTCCCAGCTGGACGCCGACCAGCACGGCCACGACGGACAGCGCCATTCCGGTGCACAGCGCCACGGTGAGCGCGAGCGCGGTCAGCAGCGGGACGGCCCACCCCGGCCGCAGGCTGCGCGCGAGGCGGTCCCCGACCAGGCACAGGATCAGGCCGATGAGCACCGGCACGGCGAGCAGCGCGATCACGGAGCCGCCCGCCCGCGCGTGGACCGCCCGTGTGCCGACCGCCCGTGCGTCGCGCGCCGCCGCGGGCCGGCCGCGTCGGACGCCGCCGCAGCGCCCAGCAGCCGGGTCAGCACGCGCTCGTCCTCGGCGCTGAGCTCGGCGACGAACCGGGTCAGCACGCCGGCGTGATCGTCCTGCTCGTCCAGCAGCCGCAGCATCTGGTGGGCCGTCATGTTCGAGCGGGCGCCGTCCGCCCCGCCGACGAGCCGGTACCGGTAGGCACGGCCGTCGGGATTCCGCTCGAGCGCGCCCTTGCCGTGCAGCCGGGACAGCGTGGTCATCACGGTCGTGTACGCGAGGTCGTCACCCAGGTCGGCCTGCACCTCGGCCGGGGTCAGGCCGCGTCCGGCGGCCGCCAGGCAGGCCAAGACCTCCGCCTCCAGGCTGCCCCGGGGCCGCGGCCGGCTGCGCGCCATCAACGCCTCCTTGGGCGGTCTTCGTGCGGATTGGTGGACGGGACTCGGGCCCAGCTGCTACCTCGCCGATCGTAGCTGCGCCCGCGTCAACGGATCGTTTCGCGCCGCGTCCGGTCGGCGCTCGCGGTCAGAGATCGACCTGGGTGCCCATCACGACCGTCCGGTCGGCGGGCAGGCCGAAGTACGCGGCGGGGTTGGCCGCGTTGCGGGCCATCGCCACGAACAACGCCTTGCGCCACCGGCGCATCGGGCCGTGGCGCCGGCGGCGCAAGGTGGCCCGCGACAGGAAGTACGAGACGTCCGAGAGCTCCGCGCAGTGCAGTTCGGCGCGCACCTCGTCGCCGTGCCGGGCCAGCGCCCACGGGATGTTCGGGCGGTCGAAGAAGCCGTAGCGCAGCGTGACGTGGATGATGCCGTCGTCGGAGTAGCCCAGGTTGTCGATGCTCACCTGGTCCTCGGGCGCCACGTGCGGCACGGTCTTCGGCACCGCGGAGAAGATCACCACGTGTTCGTGCAGAACGCCGTTGTGCTCGACGTTCGCGCGCAGGGCGAGCGGCGCGGACTCCTTGTTCGGGTGCGGGAAGACGGCGGTGCCCGGGACGCGCAGGATCTGGCTGCTGTGCACGTGCTCCACGAAGTCCGCGAGCGAACCCTCCTGCTTGACGCGGTTCGCGGTGACGATGTCTCGTCCGCGTCGCCATGTCGACATCAGCGTGAACACCAGAATCGCGATGAGGACGGGCAGCCAGCCGCCGTGCAGGATCTTGGTGATGTTCGCGGCGAAGAACGTCAGCTCCACCAGGGCGAACGCGACGGCGAGCAGGGCGAGCCGCCCGGTTCCCCAGTTCCAGCGCGACCGCGCGACGACCATGAGCAGGACGGTGTCGACGATCAGCGCGCCAGTCACCGAGACGCCGTACGCGGTGGCCAGCCGCGCGGAGCTGCGGAAGATCAGCATCAGCGCCAGCACGCCGACGAACAGCGCCGTGTTGATGGCCGGCAGGTACACCTGGCCGGCTGATTCGTCCGAGGTCTGCCGCACGGTCAGCGGGGGCAGCAGTCCGAGCTGGCTGGCCTGCCGGGACACCGAGAACGCACCGGAGATCACCGCCTGCGACGCGATCACCGTCGCGGCCGTCGCGAGCACGACCATCGGGATCCGTCCCCAGCCCGGCAGCAGCAGGTAGAACGGATTGCTGATCGTCGACGGGTTGCGCAGGATCAGTGCAGCCTGCCCCATGTATTGCAGTGTCAGCGCGGGGAAGACGACCCAGAACCAGGCCCGGCGGATCGGCGGACGCCCGAAGTGGCCCATGTCCGCGTACAGCGCCTCGGCGCCGGTGATGCACAGGACGATCGCGCCCATCGCGATGAACGTCGTCCCCGGGTGCCGGCCGACGAACTCCAGGCCGTACGTCGGCAGCAGCGCGCGGAAGACCGCGGGACGGTGCGCGATCTCGCGCACTCCGGCCAGCGCGAGAACGGTGAACCACAGCAGCATGACCGGCCCGAAGAACGAGCCGACCCGGTGCGTGCCGTAGCGCTGCACCGCGAACAGCAGGACGAGGATCGTGGCCGCGATCGGCAGCACCAGCTCGTGCATGCCCGGCGCGACGACGGTGACGCCCTCGACGGCCGACAGCACCGAGATGGCCGGCGTGATCACCGAGTCGCCGAAGAACAGGCTGGCGCCGACGATCGCGAGGACGACAATCACCTGCAGCCGCCGGCCGCGGTCGCGGAACGCGCGCTGCAGCAGCCCGGCCAGCGCCATCACGCCGCCCTCGCCGTCGTTGTCCGCGCGCATGATCACCGAGACGTACTTGATCGACACGATCAGGGTGACCGACCAGAACACCATCGAGATGACGCCGTACACGTCGGCGGCGGACGGTTCGACCGCGCCGTTGTCGATGGAGAACACCGTCTGCAACGCGTAGAGCGGACTGGTGCCGATGTCGCCGAAGACGACGCCGAGAGCAGCGAGCGCCGCGCCCGCCTTCAGCGACGAGCGCCTGCTGGGATGCACGGGCACCATCGTCCCCTGCCGCCCGCTGAATCCTGCATTCACCCTCCCCCAGCGCGGTGAATTTGGGATTCACGCGGGTATTCACTGAGCGTATACGCGTGGTGTAGTGTGCGCGTCATGACCGTTCCCCTCACCTTGTTGGGCCTGCTCGAGCGCGAGCCGAGCCACGGCTACGACCTCAAGCGCGACTACGACGCCTGGTTCGGGCGCGGTAAGCCGCTGCCGTTCGGCCAGGTCTACGCGACGCTCGGCCGGCTGGCGCGCGACGGCAAGGTGATCGTCGGCGAGACCGAGCCGGGCGCCGGGCCGGACCGCAAGCGGTACGTGATCACCGAGCAGGGCGTCAGCGAGGTGGAGACCTGGCTGCGCGAGCCGGTCGAACCCGAACCGCACCTGCAGACCGTGCTGTTCGCGAAGGTCGTGCTCGCGCTCATGTCCGGACGCGACGCCGAGCGGTACCTGGACGCCCAGCGCGCCGCGCACCTGCAACGCATGCGCGAGCTGACCGAGCTCAAGCGTTCGGGCAACAGCGTCGACGCATTGCTCGCCGACCACGGGCTGTTCCACCTTGAGGCGGACCTGCGCTGGATCGAACTGACGTCGGCGCGGCTCGCCAACCTGGCCGCGGAGGTGAAGTCGTGATCCTCCAGGCGGACGACGTCGAGATGTCCTTCGGCACCACGCCCGCGCTGCGCGGCGCCTCGGTCGCCGTCGAGCAGGGCGAGATCCTTGCCGTAATGGGCCCGAGCGGGTCCGGCAAGTCCACGCTGCTGCACTGCCTGGCCGGCATCCTTGTCCCGGACGCCGGCGAGATCCACTTCGCCGGCGAGCGGCTGGACACGCTGCCCGAACCGGCGCGCAGCGCGCTACGGCGCGACCGGTTCGGGTTCGTGTTCCAGTTCGGCCAGCTGGTGCCGGAGCTCACGGCCGCGGAGAACATCGCGCTGCCGCTGCTGCTCGGCGGCACCAAGCGGCCGGCCGCGCTGCGCACCGCGGCCGAGTGGCTCGCGCGGCTCGGCCTGGACGGGCTCGGCCGGCGCCGCTCCGGCGAGCTGTCCGGCGGGCAGGCGCAGCGCGTGGCGCTGGCCCGCGGCCTGGTGACCGGTCCCGAGGTGCTGTTCGCGGACGAGCCGACCGGCGCCCTCGACTCGCTCACCGGCGAGCAGGTGATGGACCTGCTGGTCGGCGCGGCACGCGAGCACGGCACCACGGTCGTCCTCGTCACGCACGAGCCGCGCATCGCGGCCTACGCCGACCGCGAGGTCGTCGTCCGCGACGGACGGGTCAGCGCACTGGCGGCGACGCGGTGATCGCCTTCGGACTGCGCCTCACGCTGCGCGGCGGACGCGAGGCCGCGGCCCGCCTGGTGGTCATCGTGGCCGCCGTCGCACTGGGTGTCGGGTTGCTGCTCACCGCGCTGGCCGGCATCAACGCGGTCAACTCGCAGAACGCGCGCTACGCGTGGTTCGAGACCGACGCCGGCGCCCACGGACGCGTCCCGGCCGCGAGCCCCGCCGCGCACGACCCTGCATGGTGGCTGCTCCGCGCCGACATGTTCCAGGGCAAGGTGATCGGGCGCGTGGAGGTCGCGCCGACCGGGCCGGACGAGCCGGTACCGCCCGGCGTGACGCAGCTGCCCGAGCCGGGCGAGTACTACGCCTCGCCGGCGATGGCGAAACTGCTGCGCTCGGTTCCCCGCACCCAGCTGGCGGACCGCTATCCCGGGCGGCTGGCCGGCACCATCGGGCCGGCCGGACTGCCGTCGCCGGACACGCTGGCCATCCTGATCGGCTACTCGCCGCAACAGCTCTCGAAGGTGCCCGGGGCGACCGAGGTCAACTCGATCAGCACGACCACGCCGAACCAGTGCAGCGGCGACTGCTACTTCATCGGCATCGACGCGCAGGGCATGGACCTGGTGCTCTCAGTCGTCGCTGCCGCGCTGCTCTTCCCGGTGCTGATCTTCATCGGGACGGCCACCCGGCTGTCCGCCGCGCGCCGCGAGCAGCGCTTCGCGGCCATGCGCCTGGTCGGCGCGACGCCGCGGCAGATCAGCGTGATCTCCACGGTCGAGTCGGCCGTTGCGGCGGCCCTGGGAACCGCGCTCGGGTTCGGCGTGTTCTACGCGCTGCGGCCGGCACTGGCACCGATCCCGTTCACCGGCCATCCGTTCTACGTGCACGACCTGGCGCTGAACCTGCCGGACGTGCTGCTGGTCGCGCTGGGTGTCCCGGTCGCGGCGGCGGTCGCGGCACGGCTGGCACTGCGCCGGGTGACGATCTCGCCGCTCGGCGTCACGCGGCGCGTCACGCCGCCCGCGCCCCGCGCCTGGCGGCTGCTGCCGATCGCCGCCGGCCTCGGTGAGCTCGGCTGGTTCGTCCTCGCCGGCCGCCCGGCCACGACGACCGGCCAGATCTGGGCGTACCTGACCGGAATCCTGGTGACCATGTTCGGCCTCGTGCTCGCCGGGCCGTGGCTGACCATGATCGGCTCGCGGCTGCTGGTGCGCCGGGCGAGCCGTCCAGCCACGCTGATCGCCGGGCGGCGGTTGGCGGACAACCCGTCGGCCGGGTTCCGCGCGGTCAGTGGCCTGGCGCTGGCGCTGTTCGTCACCAGCATCGCGGTCGGGATCCTCACCACCATCAAGGCCTACGACGGCGGCGGCCAGGCCACCGCCGACGAACGCGCGACGGTGGTGCAGGATCTCGGTCATCCCGGCCCACCCGACCCGTCCGCGCCGCCGGTGACCGTGCCGGCGAGCCTGCGCGCGACGCTGCTGGCGATCCCCGGCGTAAAGACGGTCACCCGGTCCGACCGCCGCGAGGTCACGAACAAGGGCAGGCGGTTCACCGTCGACGACCAGAACCTCAGCATCCGGACGAGTGGGTCGCAGTCCGCGATCGAGCTGGTGCGCGGCGCGCTGGAGCGGGCCTTCCCGGACGCCCCGGTCGCGATGACCGAGGCGGAGTTCGACGCGCAGAACCAGAGCGCGCAACGCACCGCGGGATATGAGCGGCTCGCGGACGTGGTCGTGCTGACCAGCCTGCCGATCGCCGGGTGCACGCTGGCGATCGGCGTCGCGACCGGGCTGAACGATCGCAAGCGCCCGTTCAGCCTGCTGCGCCTGGCCGGAGCGCCGCTGGCCACCCTGCGCCGGGTCGTGGCGCTGGAGAGTACGGTGCCGCTGCTCGCGACGGCGGTTGTGTCGGTGGGCACGGGCTTCCTGGCCGCGTACCTGTTCCTGCGCTCGCAGCTGGATGAGACGCTGCAGGCACCCGGGCTGAGCTACTACGCCGTGGTCGCGGCGGGGTTGGTCGCGTCGCTCGCGATCATCGCGTCCATGCTGCCGGTGCTGAGCCGGATCACCGGGCCGGAGGCCGCCCGCAACGAGTGACGTACGGCAGGCGGTCGCGCCGGCCATTGGCCGGGCGCTGCGGCTCGGCAGTCATGAGCGGGCGGGGCGGACGGGCCCGGACGGCGACACGGTCGCGGACGAGCGCCGCGCCGAGCAGGCCGAAGGCCGCGCACATCGACGCGAACCAGCTGAGTGCGCCGAGCTCGTGCTGGGTCACGGACGCGGCCGCCATGGGACGCGCGGTCTGGGTCAGCATTGCCACGTGACGCCTCCTTCCCCTGAAGGATCGACGCATCAGCGGACTACCTGAGCTGTCGCCGCGATCCTTGCACCGAATTCCGCCGTAGCTGTCGACTACCCGCGCGCGCCGCGGATCTACTCGCGGGTAAGCACCGTTACGCGGCTTTGTTCCCGCGCCGGCGTACGCACGGGCCGCCGCGATCGGCCCGCGGGCGACCACAGCGGTTCACCGGCGGGCGGCGCGCGGCGGGGTCTGGTAGGACGAAGTCATGCACCTTCGCCCCCCTGCGGCAGCCCGCCAGGACGCCCGGCGGCTGCTCGGGCGCGCCCGCACCGAGGCCCGGTTCGCGGCCACCCTGCTGCATGCGCGAGGGCCGGGTGCCGCGCTGATCCCGCCGCACCGGCTGGTCGGCATGGCCCGCGACGTGCTGGTCTACGGTCCGTCCGGCGCGGCGGTGTCGCTCGCGTCCGCCGGGCAGGCGAAGAACGTGGCGATCCTCGACGACCGCGGCCAGATCACGTTCCGCGAGCTGGACGCGCTCGTGAACCGGTTCGCGAACGCGCTGCGGAAGCTGGGGTTCCAGTCCGGCGACAGCATCGGCGTGCTCGCCCGTAACCACCGCGGGCTGTACGTCGCCATCCTGGCGGGCGCCAAGCTCGGAGCGCGCACGCTGCTGCTCAACACCGACTTCGCCGGGCCGCAGCTCGTGGACGTGTGCGCGCGCGAGCAGGTCACCGTCCTCGTCCACGACAGCGAGTTCGGGTCCGTCGCCGCCGGCTACGACGCGCCGCTCGGACGGGTCAGCGCCGACGACCCGGACGGCGCGGGCCTGCCGACGCTCGAGTCGCTGGCCGCGGGCGCGTCGCCGGACACGCCGCCGCGCCCGGCGCGCAAGCAACGGATCGTGCTGCTGACCAGCGGCACCACCGGAACGCCCAAGGGGGCGCCGCGCGATCTCGCGCTGTCTCTGGTGATCCCGGGCGGGTACCTGTCCAAGATCCCGTTGCGCTCGGGCCGCAAGGTCGTGCTGGCCGCGCCGGGCTTCCACGCGTGGGGGCTGCTGAGCTCCATGCTGGCGCTGGGCCTCGGCAACACCCTGATCCTGGCGCGCCGGTTCGATCCCAACGCGGTGCTAGACGCGCTCGAGTCGCACCGCGCCGACGCGTTGATCACGGTGCCGGTGCTGCTGTCGCGGCTGCTGGCCGTCGGCGACGACGCGATCCGCGCGCGCGACCTGTCCGCGCTGCGCATCGTGGCGTGCTCCGGCTCGGCGCTGCCGCCGGACCTGGCCACGCACGCGATGGACCTGCTCGGCGACGTCGTCTACAACCTCTACGGCTCGACCGAGGTCGCCTACGCCACGATCGCGACGCCGGCGGACCTGCGCGCCGCGCCGGGCACGGTGGGCCGCCCACCGTTCGGCACGACGGTCCGGCTGCTGGACGACGCGGGCCGGCCGGTCTCCGGCGCCGGCGTCGCCGGTCGCATCTTCGTGGGCAGCTCGATCCAGTTCGAGGGCTACACCGGCGGCGGCAACAAGGAGATCGTCGACGGCCTGATGTCCACTGGCGACATCGGGCACTTCGACGCGGACGGCCGGCTCTTCGTCGACGGACGTGACGACGACATGATCGTTTCCGGCGGCGAGAACGTCTTCCCGCGCGAGGTGGAGGAACTGCTCGCGGCGCACGAGGACATCGTCGAGGCGGCGGTCGCCGGGGTCGCGGATCCGGACTTCGGGCACCGACTGCGCGCCTACGTGGTGCGCGAGCCCGGTGTCACGTTGGACGAGGACGCGGTGCGCGACTACGTGCGCGCGAACCTGGCCCGGTACAAGGTGCCCCGCGACGTGGTGTTCCTGGACGAGTTGCCGCGCAACCCCGCGGGCAAGGTGGTCAAGCGGCTGCTGCCGGAGTGAGCCGGACGCCGCGACCCGCGGGCGCGCTCAGCCGGCAACGCCCAGCGCCGCCAGCAGCGACGCGGTGACGTCCGCCTCGGGACGGTCGGCGTCGATCACCTTGAGCAGCCGGCGCCCGCGGTAGTAGTCGACCAGCGGGCGCGTCTCCTCCTCGAACACCTGCAGCCGGGTGGCGACCGTGGCCTCGTTGTCGTCGGCACGGCCCTCGCGCGCGGCGCGGCCCAGGATGCGGCGCATCAACTCCGGGCGCGGCACGTCCAGGTAGATGACCGCGTCCGGCCCGGCACCGCGCCGGCTAGCCTCGGCGCGCACCGATTCGGCCTGCTCCACCGAGCGCGGGAACCCGTCCAGCAGGTACCCCGCCTTCGCGGCCGCCGCGAACACCCGCGGCAGCAACAGCCGCAGGATCACCTCGTCCGGGACGAGCTCGCCCCGGTTCATGTAGGACGCGGCCTCCTGCCCGACCGCCGAACCCGCCGCCACCTCGGCGCGCAGCAGGTCGCCGACCGCGATGTGCTCGATGCCCAGCCGGGCCGCGAGCAGCTCACCCTGAGTGCCCTTGCCGGATCCGGGCGGGCCGATCAGCACGACGTTCATCACCGTCACGGTACGTCCCCGCCCGCGGGCTCCGGCGTCCCCCGGCCGGTCGGACCGTCACCGACGAACATCGCCAATGCACGGAACTCACACAGGATCGGCACAGAGAACTCCCGCACCCTGGGTGCATGAGCGACGAACACCCCCAGTACCGGCCCGAGTACTGGGCGCAGGGTCCCGGCGTCGGCCAGCAGCCGCAGCAGCCCCAGCAGCCCCAGCCGCCGCAGCAGGGCTACCCCACGTTCCCGCTGTACGGCGCCCCGCCGCCGCCACCGGCTCCCCCTGGCGGTGGGCACGGCGGGCACGGCGGGGCGTACGGCGGCAGCCCGCGGCGCATGGTGCTGCTCGCGGCGGTCGTCGCCGCGATCGTGGGTGGCGGCATCGGTGCCGGAACGGTCGCGCTCACCGACAACGGCAGCAGCGGCTCCTCGGCCGGCCTGGCCTACAGCACCCAGCAGGCCCCGGCGGCCAAGACGGACGGGACGGTGACCGCGGCCGCCCGCAAGATCGGCCCGAGCGTGGTGACCATCAACGTGACGTCCTCGCAGGAGCAGGACACCGGCTCCGGCGTCATCATCCGCCAGGACGGGTACATCCTGACCAACAACCACGTGATCTCCACCGCGGCCAACGGGGGCGGGCAGATCGAGGTCACATTCTCCGACGGCAAGTCCCAGTCGGCCAAGGTCGTCGGGACGGACCCGTCCGACGACCTCGCGGTGATCAAGGTCAACGCGAGCGGGCTGACCGCGGCCACGTTCGCCAGTTCGTCCGCGCTGCAGGTGGGGCAGACCGTGGTGGCGATCGGCGCGCCGCTGGGCCTGTCGGACACCGTGACGTCCGGCATCGTCAGCAACCTGGCGCGCCCGGTGACCACCAGCGACAGCAACAACGACCAGGCGTCCTTCGACGCGATCCAGACCGACGCGGCGATCAACCCGGGCAACTCCGGCGGGCCGCTGGTGAACCTGAACGGGGACGTGGTCGGCGTCAACGCGGCGATCGCCACGGACCAGTCCCAGGGCGGGCTGCAGGTGCCCGGGCAGGAGGCGCAGGCGGGCAACATCGGCATCGGGTTCGCGATCCCGTCCGACGAGGCCAGCCGCATCGCCGGCGAGCTGATCAAGAACGGCAAGGCCACCCACGCGGTGATGGGCGTGAGCGTGCAGGACACCCAGTCCGGCACGTCCGGCGCGCTGATTCACAGCGTGGTGTCCGGCAGCCCGGCGGATCAGGCCGGACTGCAGACCGGCGACGTCGTCATCCGGCTGGACGACCAGCGCATCGACGAGGCCGACGCCCTGGTGGCCGCCGTCCGTTCCCACGCGCCCGGCCAGAAGGTCAGCGTCACCTACCTGCGCGGCGGCGATCAGCACACGGCGACCCTGACCCTGGGCACCGGAACCGACTGATTCGAGATCGACTAAACAGGGATTTGACTTCACGGCGATCTCACGCCATGATGAGAGGGCAACACCGGGTCGGGCCCGATCCGGAGCAACACAACTACACAGTCCGCGTAGTCGGCGAACCCCCCGCTTGCCGACCACCACGGACAACCGATCGCGATCCACCCGACGAACCCCCCGCTTGTCGGAAAGATCAAGATCTCACTTGAGCCCCGATGGAATCCCCCGCCCATCGGGGCTCAAGTGCGTCCGGACCCTGCACAGCGGCGTCCGGATCCGTCCCCAGGCTTCGCTCAGCGGCCCATGCGCCGACCGCCGCGACGACGTACCCTGGCGGCATGACGCAATGGGGCGTGGACACCCTCTTCAATCCGGCCAAACGGCACATGGACGAGGAGAAGCGGCGTCTGCAGGCGACGCGGGCCGAGGTCGGCGACAACTCCGGTGGCCGGCGCATCGACCTGGCCTCGGGCAAGGTGCGCATCAGCCGCGGCCCGAAGGCGCCCGAATCCGACGAGGCCGAGACGGCCGAGACCGCGGACGACGCCGACAGCGTCGCCGTCGCGGTGGACGGCCGGGCCGACGCCGCGTCCGAGGCCGTCCACACCGAGGACGTCCAGACCGAGCCGGCCGAGGATCCCGAGTCCTGATGTTCTCGCGCACCAAGACCGAGCTGCCCACGCCGGAGCGGGCCCTGCCCGGACGCGAGGACTACCCGTTCGCCGTTCCGGACACGCACTACGTGAACGGTCACCCGATCCGTCCGCCGTTCCCGGAGAACCTGCAGGTCGCCGTCTTCGGCCTGGGTTGCTTCTGGGGCGCCGAGGAGATCTTCTGGCAGACCGAGGGCGTCTGGACCACCGCGGTCGGCTACGCGGGCGGCAGCACGGCACACCCGACCTACGAGGAGGTGTGCTCCGGGCTCACCGGGCACACCGAGGCGGTGCTCGTCGCGTTCGACCCCGCGGTCGTCAGCTACGCCGAACTGGTCGCGCGGTTCTTCGAGGTGCACGACCCCACCCAGGGCATGCGGCAGGGCAACGACATCGGCACCCAGTACCGCTCGGCGATCTACTACACGGACGAGTCACAGCGCGCGGTCGCCGAACGGGCCACCGCCGCGTTCGGCGCGCACCTGCAGCAGCTCGGCTTCGGGACCGTCACCACCGAGGTGGCGCCGCTCGGCCCGTTCTTCTACGCCGAGGGTTACCACCAGCAGTATCTGGCGAAGAACCCGAACGGCTACCGCTGCCACGCCACTACCGGCGTCCAGTTTCCGCGCGAGGCGCTCGCCGGCTGAGCCGGCTCCGCGCGCTCGGCCGTCCGTGCCGCTGACGCGCGTGGACGGGGCGCGCCGGCGATCTGGCATAGTCGCGCCGTGGCGTTCGAGGTGCTGTTCGTGTGCACCGGGAACATCTGCCGCTCCCCTATGGCCGAACGGCTGCTGACCGCGCGACTGCGCGACGTGCTGCCCGCCGGCCTGGACGTCGTCGCATCGAGTGCGGGGACGGGCGCCGTCGTCGGGCACGGCATGGATACCCCGTCGCTGATCGCGCTGCGCGAGCTGGGCGGTGACAGTTCGGGCCACGTCGCGCGGATGCTCACGGGCGCGTTGGCCGAGGACGCCGACCTCGTCCTGACCGCCGAGTCCGGGCACCGCGAGCAGGTCCTCCAGGCCGTTCCGCTCGCGTTCCGCAGGACGTTCACGCTGCGCGAGTTCGCGCGGCTCGGCGCCGGGCTCGGGCCGCTGCCGGAGCCGAGCGAGGCCGCGCTGCGGCAGCGCGTGGCCGAGGTGGCTGCGCGGCGCGGCTGGGCGGACGCGCCCGAGCCCGGCGCGGACGAGATCGGCGACCCGTTCGGCGCCACGCTCGCGGTCGCGCGCAGCTGCGCCGCGGCGATCGCCGCCGCGATCGACGGGACCATCGCCGCACTCGGGCTGGGGCGGCTCGCGGCACCGCCGGACGCTGAGCGGCCGTGAGCAGGTCGCTAGGCTCGGCCGGGTGAAGGGCATCGTCCTGGCCGGTGGATCGGGCACCCGGCTGCATCCGGTCACGCGCGGCGTCAGCAAGCAGCTGCTGCCGGTCTACGACAAGCCGATGGTCTACTACCCGATCTCGATCCTGATGCTGGCCGGCATCCGGGACATCCTGATGATCACCACGCCCGACGACCACGATCAGTTCGTCCGGCTGCTCGGCGACGGCAGCCAGTGGGGCGTGTCGTTCAGCTATGCCGTCCAGCCCTCGCCGGACGGCATAGCGCAGGCATTCCTGATCGGCGCCGACCACATCGGCACCGGGGACGTCGCGCTGGTGCTCGGCGACAACATCTTCCACGGCCACGGCATGGGCGGCCGGCTCGCCGAAGCGGCCGAATCCACCGAGCGCGACGGCGGATGCACGCTGTTCGGGTACCGGGTCGGTGATCCGGAACGGTACGGCGTGGCGGTACTGGACGGCGACGGCCGTGTCGTCGACATCGAGGAGAAGCCGGCGCATCCGCGCTCCAACCTGGCGATCACCGGGCTGTACTTCTACGACGGACAGGTCGTCGACATCGCGCGCTCGCTCAAGCCGTCCGACCGCGGCGAGCTGGAGATCACTGACCTGAACCGGGTGTATCTGCAGCGCGGCGAGGCGCGCCTGATCGACCTCGGCCGGGGCACGGCCTGGCTCGACACCGGCACCCAGGACGCGCTGCTCGAGGCCGGCCAGTTCGTGCAGGTGCTCCAGCACCGCCAGGGCATCACCGTCGCCTGCCTGGAGGAGATCGCCATGCGGCGCGGGTTCATCACGCCGGAGCGCGCGCTGGAACTCGGCGAGCAGATGGGCAAGTCGAGCTACGCCGTCTACCTGCGGCGCACGGCGGCCGAGTTCATCTCCGGCCCGGACGGGGACGTCGCGCGATGGCAGTGAACGTCACGCCCATGGCGCTGCGGCAGACCGAGATCGACGGCCTGTGCCAGATCGAGACCAAGGCGGTCACCGACGAGCGCGGCACCGTGCGCGAGTTCTTCCGCACCAGCGGTTTCGCCGAGGCCGGCCTCGACGTCCCCGAGCGCTGGCAGCAGATCAACCTGACCTGGACGCGGCACGGCGGCGTCCGTGGCCTGCACGGCGAGGCGATGACCAAGCTGGTCGGCGTCGCGTCCGGCGAGGCGTACGGCGTCTACCTGGACGCGCGCCCCGGATCAGCGAGCTACGGCAAGGTGGTGACGCTGCCGCTGACGGTCGGCTTCCAGGTGCTCGTTCCCGCGGGCGTGTGCAACGGCTTCCAGGCTGTCTCCGCCGAGGGCTGTGAGTACCTCTACTGCTTCGACGCCGAGTGGGCGCCCGGAATGGCCGGGGTGGCCGTCAACCCGCTCGACCCGGCGCTCGGCATCGCCTGGCCGGTGCCGGTCGACGCGGGTGACCCGGCGATGATCTCGGCCAAGGATTCGTCCGCGCCGGCCTTCGCCGAACTGGCCTCCTCCGGGCCGGCATAGTGCCGATCTTTCGAACGGACGGGTAAGGAGTTCATGTCGATGCGCGTGTTCGTCACCGGCGGCGCCGGGTTCATCGGGTCGTGGTTCGTGCGCTCCGTGCTCACCGACCAGTACCCGTACTTCGCCGGCGCCGAGGTCACCGTCTTCGACAACCTGACGTACGCGGGCAACCTGGCCAACCTCGAGCCGGTCGCCGACAGCCCGCGCTACCACTTCGTGCGCGGGGACATCTGCTCCGCGCTGGACCTGGACGCCAGCCTGCCCGGACACGACGTGGTGGTGAACTTCGCGGCGGAGTCGCACGTCGACCGGTCCATCGGCGCCGCCCGCGACTTCGTGCTCACCAACGTGCTCGGAGCCCAGCAGGTGTTCGAGGCCTGCCTGCGGCACAACGTCGAGCGCGTCGTGCACGTCTCGACGGACGAGGTCTACGGCTCCATCGAGTCCGGCTCGTGGCGCGAGGACCATCTGCTCGAACCGAACTCGCCCTACTCCGCGGCGAAGGCCGGCGGTGACCTGATCGCACGCGCGTACGCCGTCACCTACGGGCTGAACGTATCCGTCACGCGCTGCTCGAACAACTACGGGCCCTACCACTTCCCGGAGAAGGTCATTCCGCTGTTCGTCACCAACCTGCTGGACGGGCTGCCCGTCCCGCTCTACGGCGACGGGCGCAACGTGCGCGACTGGCTGTGGGTGGGCGACCACTGCCGCGCCCTGGCCCTGGTCGCCGAGAAGGGCGAGCGCGGCGAGTTCTACAACATCGGCGGCGGACGCGAGCTATCGAACCGGCGGCTGACCGAGCTGCTGCTCGAGGCGACCGGCCGCGACTGGAGCTTCGTGCAGCCGATCACCGACCCGCGCGGCGCCGGGCACGACCTGCGCTACTCGGTCGACTACTCGCGCACTGCCGCGCTCGGCTACGCGCCGCAGATGCCGTTCGAGGAGGGCCTGGCGCAGACCGTGCAGTGGTACCGCGACAACCGCGCGTGGTGGGAGCCGCTGCGCGAGCGGGCCGCGATCCCGGGGCGGTGACCCGATGCGTTGGGTGATCACCGGAGCCGGCGGGCAGCTGGGCCAGCACCTGCGCACCCAGCTGTCGGCGCGGTCCGAGGACGTCGTCGCGCTCGGCTCCGCCGACCTGGACATCACCCGCGAGGCGGACGTGCGCGAGGCGGTCGCCGCCCTGCGTCCGGACGTGCTGATCAACGCTGCCGCGTACACCGCTGTGGACGCCGCCGAGACCGACGAGGACGCCGCGCGGCGGGTGAACGCGGTCGGCCCCGCGCTGCTCGCGTCCGCCGTGGCCGACTGCGGCGGCCGCCTGGTGCACGTCTCGACCGACTACGTGTTCGCGGGGACGGCGACCGCGCCCTATTCGCCTGACGACCCGACCGCCCCGCGGACGGCGTACGGGCGCACCAAGCTGGCCGGCGAGATCGCCGCCCTCACCGCGCTGCCCGAGCGGACCACGGTGGTGCGCACCGCCTGGCTGCACGGCGGCCCGGGCGCGAACTTCGTCGCGACGATGCTGCGGCTCGCCGCGCAGGGCACGGATCCGGACGTCGTCGACGACCAAATCGGCTCCCCCACCTACGCCGGCGACCTGGCCGGCGCGCTGATCGAGCTCGGCCGTTCGGACGTGCTGTGCGGCGTGCTGCACTACGTGAACGCGGGCCAGGCGTCGTGGTGCGAGTTCGCGCGCGAGGTGTTCGCGCTCGCCGGCGCCGACCCGTCCCGCGTACACGCCGTCGACTCGGCCGCATTCGGCCGCCCGGCTCCCCGCCCGCCGTGGTCGGTGCTGTCCACCTATGCCTGGACGGCGGCCGGGTTCAGCGCGCCGCGGCCGTGGCGCGACGGCGTGCGCGACTCGGTCGCGGCCCAGCGGGGTGGCGCCGGGTGAGGGTCCTCGTGACGGGCGGTGCCGGTTTCATCGGCGCGCACCTGTGTCGACGGCTGGCCGAACGCGGTCACGAGGTCGCCGCGCTCGACGATCTGAGCACCGGGTTTCGCGCCAACCTGGACGGCGTGGGCGCGACACTGCACGTCGGCTCCGTGCTGGACGTCGGTCTGGTCGGAGAGCTGGTTGCCTCGGCCGACTCCGTCGTGCACCTGGCCGCCGCGATCTCGGTGCCGGACTCGGTCACCGACCCGGTCGGCACCAACGAGGTGAACGTGACCGGGACGCTGAACGTGCTGTGCGCTGCCCGCGACCGCGCCGCGCACACGGTGCTCGCGTCGTCCGCGGCGGTGTACGGTCCGAGCCCCGAGGTGCCGACGCACGAGGAACTCGTGCCCCGGCCGGTCAGCCCCTACGCCGTCAGCAAATTGGCGACCGAGTCGTACGGCCTGTCGTTCGCCGCGAACTACCAGCTGCCCGTCATCGCGTTCCGCTTCTTCAACGTGTACGGCCCGTTGCAGTCACCGGCGCACTCCTACGCCGCCGTCGTCCCGGCGTTCGTCTCCGCCCTCCTGGACGGGCGGCCACTGCAGGTCTTCGGTGACGGCAAGCAGTCGCGCGACTTCACGTCGGTCGCGTCCCTCGTCGCGGTGCTCGCGGACGCGGTGGAGCGGCGGGTGACCCAGGACCGGCCGGTGAACCTCGCGTTCGGCACGAGCACCACGCTGCTCGAGCTGATCGAACGCCTGCAGCGGCTCACGGGGCTCGCCGCGACGGTGGAGCATCGCGAACCGCGCGCCGGCGACGTCCGGGTCTCGCAGGCGGACACCACCCTGCTGCGCTCCCTGTTCCCGCGGATCGTTCCGCAGGACCTCGACGACGGCCTCGCCGAGACCATCGCCT
>Ga0164242_10002226_pt1 | contig 22526 bp, 15 predicted proteins | sample OricomgcompostMG_FD_108783 | JGI IMG/M metagenome (GOLD analysis project Ga0164242, IMG submission 108783) | Miracle-Growth compost microbial communities from Emeryville, California, USA - Original compost - Miracle growth compost (MG) ... | reverse complement strand
GGAGTCGAGCAGCGAGTCCACGTCGGAGTCGGCGAGTGAATCCGCCTCGGAATCCAGCAGCGAGTCCACGTCTGAGAGTGAGTCGACTTCGACGAGTGACTCGACTAGCGAGTCTGAGTCGGCCTCGACGAGTGAGTCGATGTCGGAGTCGGTTAGCGAGTCCGAGTCTGCCTCGATGAGTGAGTCGGGCTCGGAGTCTGCGAGTGAGTCGGTTTCGCAGAGCGAGTCGACTAGTGGATCTGAGTCTGTCTCGGCCAGCGAGTCTGAGTCGGTTTCGCAGAGCGAGTCGACCAGCGAATCAGCTTCGGATTCGACTAGCGAATCCGAGTCCGCGTCGACTAGCGAGTCAGCCTCGGTTTCGGGTAGCGAGTCGGTTTCGCAGAGCGAGTCCGCGAGCGAGTCGGCCTCGGAATCGAGCAGCGAGTCTGAGTCGGCCTCGACGAGCGAGTCGATGTCGGAGTCGACGAGTGAATCCGAGTCGGCCTCGACGAGCGGGTCGGCTGGTGGGTCCGAGTCGGTTTTGCAGAGTGTGTCCGACAGCGGGTCGGCTTCAGATTCGACTAGTGAGTCCACTTCGCTGTCTGAGAGTGGGTCTGCTTCGACGAGTGAGTCGCCGTCGCAATCAGCGTCCACGTCCGAGAGCGGGTCTGCTTCGACGAGTGAGTCGGGGTCTGAGTCGACCAGCGTGTCCACGTCACCAGGGTCAGTCAGCTCGTCCGCCTCGATCAGCGAGTCGGGTACGGCGAGCGAGTCGATCTCCGCGAGTAGTCCTGCTTCGGCCTTCACCAGCGAGTCCGCTTCGGCTCCGGCGAGCGCATCCGCGTCCGGAGCTGGCAGCGAGTCCGCGTCGGCTGTCGTGAGTGGGTTGGCCAACAGATCCACGTCCATCAGCGAGTCGGTCTCGGCCAGTGAGTCGACGTCCGCGAGCGAATCGCAGAGCACGGCCATCTATGAGTCTGTCAGCGGCACGCTCTCGGCCAGTGACTCCGAGTCGTCCGTCAGCGACTCCGTCATCGGCAGCATGTCCGAGGCCGAGAGCTACCTGCAGAGCCAGTCCGCGGCCGAGGGACGGAGCTCCCGGATCGGGTCGCTGCTCCAGTCGCTGAACATCTTCGGCAAGCGCAAGTGAGCCACCTCGAGTGAACCAAGGAAGGATGGCGTGTGGCACAGATTCGTGACGGCAAGTTCGCGCCGCTGAAGATCAAGCTGCTGTGGACCGCGTTGTTCTTCGTGTGCTTCATGATCGGCCGCAACATCCCCATCAATCTTCTGCATCAGGTCGCCCGGGGGAGCAGCGAGGCCAACGCCGACCTGCTCAACGCCGCCAACATCGCCACCGGGGGCAATCTCTTCTCGCCGTCCCTGTTCTCGCTGGGCCTGGGCCCGTGGATGACGGCGGCGATCCTCTGGCGCTTCCTGTTCATCGGGAAGCTCGCCCGGGACCGGAGGATTCCCGAGGACACGGTGACTCGTGCCCGCAACGCCCTGATGGTGGTGCTGGCGCTGTTCCAGGCAGTCAGCCTGACCTCGCGCTACAGCGTCGGCTCGGTCACGTGGGGGCCATTCTCCGACCAGACGAACGCGAAGGTCGTCGTCGTCATCGTCCTGACTGCGGGCGCCATCCTGGTGGCCTGGTTGGCCCACAAGAACGAGGACCTGGGCCTCGGCGGCATCACCATGTTCATCCTCTACCAGATCATCATCAGCGGCAGGAGGAACGTGGAGGTACTGTCCCACGCGATAGGCAACCCGCGGTACACGCACGTCCTGTGGCTGGTGCTGGCGGCCTGCGTCTGTGTGATCCTCCTTGGCGTGCTCGCCGGCAACGCCGAGCTGCGCCTGCACGTCAACAAGGTCTCCATCGACAGCGGCTTCACGGGCGTGTCCTACCTGCCGATCAAGCTGAACCCGGCCGGCGCATCGCCCATCATGTACGCCCTCGCCCTGCTCGCTCTTCCGCAGTACGTCGTGCACGCGGTGGGAGCGGTGGTCCCCGCTGCGTCATCGGGCGCCGACAGGTTCGTCCACGCCTGGGGGCTGAGCAGCCCCTTCGGATTCGGTGTCTACCTGGTCGTGCTGTTCGCCATGACGATCTTCTTCGGCCTGTTCACCGTCGCACCGAAGGACGTCGCCGAGCGGATGAAGGACGGCGGCGAGTACTTCGACCACGTCCCACCGGGCGCCGCCACCCGGCGCTACGTGCGCGACCGCGCCGTCCTACTCTCCGCCGTGACCGGCGTACTCCTCGTCGTTCTCACCGGCCTACCGCTGTACTTCATCGGGACCTACCCCAACCTGCAGTACGCCCTGATGGCGCCAGGGACCCTGATGATCGTGCTCGGGCTCCTCTGGACGCTGCAGGAGGAGGTCGCCGACACGCTCATCGGGACGAAGTACGAATTCACCTTCCGGACCAGCCCCCGCGGGGTGGCCTCAGGCGGGGCGGCGGCATGATCCACTTCGTCTCGGCGTGGTACAACCCCGACCGGCCCTGGTACTCCACTGACGACGTCTGGTTCCGCAGCGTGGCCCGTTCGCAGCCAGACGACACCGTGACCCAGCTCCGGGTCTTCCAGCAGGGGAGCGAGGATGCCGGGCTCGTCATCCTGAACTACGCCCCGAGCCTCCGGCGATTCCTGCACAGCAGGAACATCTTCGAGGTGCCGTACTGGTCGTTCTTCGACGAGATCCAGGGCCTCGAGGACGACTACACCCGTCCGATCGACTTCCTCGAGCTGGAGTGGCCGGAGGACGTCGCCTTCTTCTACAACCCGTTCATCGTGACGGTGATGCAAGGCGGCGAGGTCTACGCGCGCGTCTATCTGGCTCGCGAGGGCACGCTGCAGTCCATCCGCTACTACGGCAACGGGATGCCCACGCTCGAGCGGATCTTCGACGACAGAGGCTTCCTCTCCAGCGTCCTCATGCACGACGAGGGCGGTCGGCCGATGACCCACTACTACCTGTCACGCAGCGGAGACGTGATCGTGAGCGAAGACGTCCCGACCGGACGGATCGACATCGTCCAGAACCCTGAGGACCGGTTCACGAGTCAGTCCTACGACAGCTGGGAGGAGCTGATCGCAGAGTTCCTCAGGGGCCGCCTGGAGGAGCGACGGGGCCAGCACGACACCGTGGTGCTCGCGCTCTCGGACCAGCACAACGACCTCGTGGCATCGACGCTGGGCGACGAGACGCTGGTCATCGCCCGATCGGTGACGGGCGCCGCAGCACCCCCGAGTGCGCTGCTGCGGCGTGCCGGGGCCGTCTTCTCCAGCGTCGGTCATGCTCGGGCGGAGGACGGTGCGGACGCGGTGGAGGAATGGGCGGAGCTGCCCACGCTGTCGATCTACCCGCTCGAGCGACGTCCGGCCTTCGGTGGAAGCGCCAACGAGGCCGGCGTCTACATCTCGCTCTTCGTCGACAACCTCACCATGGAAGAGCTGGACTACGCGATCGCGATGATCGCCGGGCAACTCGTCGAGAACGACCACACCCGACTGCTCATCTGCACCTTCCGCTCACAGGACCTCGATCACCTGCAGGCCGTCAAGCGCGTGATCGCGGGCTACCAGCATCTCGACCTGTCGTTCCTGAGTGATGACGACCCCGCCGGGCTGAGCATCGACCTGGGCGCTGTCGAGGCGCCCGAGGAGAAGATCCAGCTCATCCACGTCGACCGGGAGGCCGACCTGATCCGGACATTGGGTCGGTCCAGGGTGCTCATCGATCTCGGCAGCAGCGTCAGCCCGCGCCTGGCGGTCGAGGCCGTCAACCTCGGCGTACCCCAAATCAACCGGGTCCGCCATGCGCTGGTCACGCACCCGATCAATGGCTACGTGATTGCCGACGACTCGGAGCTCCCGACCGCCGTGGACTACTTCCTGGCCGGATTGGAGCACTGGAACCAGTCCCTGGTGCAGTGTCGGGTGCTCGAGGACCTCTTCGGTGCTCAGGAGGTCCTGGGCCGGTGGGATCTCATCAAGGAGGTGGCGGCGTATGCGGGTCCTGCAGATCGGGCATGAGGACTGGTCACAGTCGTGCGAGCTGCCCACTGACGTCGAATGGGCCTTCGTCGACGTCACTGACAGGTCGGGCTTCGAAGCCCTCATCGTCGGCCGCGCCGACGTCACGGTGCTCGATGCCCGGTGCGACATCGACGACCTAGAGGCGCTCGACGCGCTCATCACGCCGTACACCCTCTGCGTGGCGCGCGAGCTCGAAACGCAGCCCGGCGACCGCTACCAGCGGTTCTTCCGCAGGAAGGCAGCGAGCTTCCAGGACCTCGACGACCGGCAGGCCCTTGTCGACGACCTACCGCGCAAGTATTTCGCCAAGCCGTTCGGCCAGAAGCTGGAGATCAGAAAGGCCCTGATCTCGCCGTTCCACACCCGGGACTCGTGGTTCGAGGGGAACACCTACCTCGCCACCAGCCTCGACACCGCCCCCGGGCGGGGCGATGACTTCCGTCAGTTGGTGACGTGGAAGGAGAACATCCTCTACGAGAACCGTCGGGCGCTGGAGCTGTGGCCGGAGTACGTCGCGGATCCCGGCTGTGAGGTCGAGCTGCACGTCCAGCTCGTCCAGACCGGCACGCCCGACGTCATCGCGATGCAGCGGACGTACTCCCAGGCCGAGATGGTCGAACCGATCGTCGTGTCACATCCGACCAGCGGCTACCTGTCCTGTTCGCTGTTCGCCAGGGGCACCGGAGAGGTCAAGGTCGGCCCGATCCACTACCGGCACTCGCGCCTGGGCGCGGGCCAGTTCCTGCCGGGAGGGAAGAGGATCGTCGACAGCCGCCGCGATGAGCTCTTCTACTACTTCCACCCCGGCAATCTGGAGCCGCCGTTCAACATCTACTTCTCCGGATACCGACCCGCAGAGGGCTTCGAGGGGTACTTCATGATGGCGGGCCTGGGCCATCCCTTCCTCTTGGTGACCGACCCCCGGCTCGAGGGTGGCCGCTTCTACCTCGGCAGCGAGGAGTTAGAGGACAGGCTGCTGGAGGTGATCCGCGAGCACATCGACGTCCTGGGGCTCCGTGAGCAGGACGTGATCCTCTCCGGCCTGTCGATGGGCTCGTTCGGTGCGCTCTACTACGGCTCCCAGCTCGACGCGCACGCGATCATCGCGGGAAAGCCGATCATCGATCTGGGGCACGTGGCTGAGCGCGGCCGCCTGGTGCGACCGGACGACTTCTTCACCATCTTCGACATCGTGAACTTCTGGAACCGGGCCCGTGAGAGCAGCGATGCCACGGCGGACGCCTTCACCGCCGGGCTGATCGACCGCTGGAAGGGGGACCCCGGCTTCGGCGACACCAAGATCCTGCTGTCGTACATGGCGCAGGACGACTACGACGATGAGGCCTACTTCACCCTTCTGCGGTCGCAGACCGGCAAGACGACTACCGTGATCGCCCGGGGCTACCAGGGGCGCCACAACGACGACAGCCCGTCGATCGTCACGTGGTTCTCCAACCAGTACCGGCGCGTCATCGCCGAATATGTGGAGGCGCACGATGGCCACTAGCCCGATCGCCACCGTCGGCTGGGGGAGTCCTAACAGCCCCACGTCCCTCTACGGTTCGAGGCTCACCTTCGAGGCATCCGGCGATGCCCACCTCATCAACCACCTCATGCCCGGTGGGACGACCATCCAGGAGTGGTACTCGTTCACCGACTACCAGTCAGTCCGGGACACGCCCGCGCTGCCGCTGCTCCATCATGGCCGCAAGTACCGTCTCGAGCCGCGCATCGCGTCGACCCCAGCCGAGACGTTCATCCTCGAAGTGAGCTTCTTCGACCGCTTCGACGACCTGGTCGACGCGGTGGTGCTCTATCCGCCTGAGTACGAGTTCGAGTATCCGGCCGGCGGTCACTACTACTCGATCCGGCTGCTCAACGGCGGGTGCGACGAGCTGCGGTTCACGTCCTTGACGCTGCTGGAGGTCCGGTCCGATGGCTAACAGCGAAGCCAGGAACCGCCGGCTCATCGAGCGAGTCAACTCCTACGAGAAGGCCATGCGCAGCCTCTCCGACGCCGACCTGGCTGACAAGACGCGACAGTTCCGCGAGCGGCTCGCCCAGGGGGAGAAGCTCGACGACCTGCTGCCGGAGGCCTACGCGGCCGTCCGGGAGGCGGACCTGCGCATCGTGGGGAAGTTCCCGTACGAGAACCAGGTCCTCGCCGCGATCGTGATGCACCAGGGCAACATCGCCGCGATGAAGACCGGCGAGGGCAAGAGCCTGACGGCGACCCTTCCGCTCTACCTCAACGCCCTCTCTGGTCGCGGCGCGATGCTGGTCACGGTCAACGGCTATCTCGCCCGCCGCGACGCCGAGGAGTTCCAGCCGGTGTTCGAATTCCTGGGCCTCCGCCTCGCCATCGGCGTACAGGAGGCGGGTGCTCCCGATTTCTCCACACAGGAGAAGAAGGAGATCTACGCCGCCGATGTCATCTACTCCACGAGCGACAAGGTCGGCTTCGACTATCTCTTGGAGAACCTCGCCGGCACCAGCGCGGAGAAGTACCTCCGGCCGTTCAACTACGTGCTGATCGACGAGGCCGACGCGATCCTGCTCGACTTGGCGCAGATGCCACTGGTGATCTCCGGCTCGCCGCGCGTCCAGTCCAATCTGTATCCGCTGGCCGACGCGTTCGTTGCGACGCTGCGGGAGGACATCGAGTACGAGTACGACGAGAGCACCGGGTCCGTCGCCCTCACCGAGGAGGGGATCGCCGCCGGGAACCGGTTCTTCCATCTCCAGAACCTCTACGACCCGCAGTACTTCCAGCTCAACCGGCACGTCAACCTGGCTCTGCGGGCGCGGACGAGCTTCCAGCCGATGCGGGATTACATGGTGATGGGCGGGAGCCTCGTCCTGCTCAGCTCCGTCACCGGCCGCCTGCTCGAGGGCAACAAGCTGCAGGGCGGGTTGCACCAGGCGATCGAGGGTAGGGAGGGGCTGAAGATCACCACGGAGAACAGGGCGATGGCCTCGGTGACCTATCAGAACCTGTTCCTCATGTTCGACGCCATGGGTGGCATGACCGGTACGGCGAAGGGGTCGGAGAAGGAGCTCCTCAAGACGTATGGGACCGACGTCGTCGAGATCCCGACCTACCGCCCGGTCATCCGTACCGACGAGCCGGACATCGTCGTGGCGACATCTGCGGAGAAGGAGCGCCTCGTCATGGACTACGTCGAGGAGGTCCGCCAGACCGGGCGGCCGATCCTGCTCACCACCGCCTCCGTGAAGAGCTCGGTGCAGTTCTCCCAATACCTCCTCGACCGCAGCATCGAGCACAACCTGCTCAACGCCTTGAGCGAAGCCAAGGAGGCGGCGATGGTCAGCGAGGCCGGCCGCAAGGGGGCGATCACCGTCGCCACCCTCATGGCTGGCCGAGGCACCGACATCAAGGTCACCGCCGAAGCCAAGGAGCTGGGCGGCCTGGTCATCATCGGGACCGAGAAGTTCCCTAACCGGCGTGTGGAGGGCCAGATCCGGGGACGCGCCGGGCGCCAAGGTGACCCGGGATCCAGCCGCTTCTACGCCTCCCTGGAGGATGAGCTCTTCGTGAAGTTCGGGTCCGTCAAGCAGGAGGACCTCCACAAGAGGCGTCGCAGCCCAGGCGCCATGCTCCGCCTGCTGGACCGCGCCCAGCGCGCCAGCGAGGACTCCGCCAGCGGTGCCCGGAAGCTCTCGAAGGACTTCGACGTCGCCATGGCACGGCAGCGCGATCTCGTGTACGACGTCCGGAACCAGATCATCACCGGGGAACAGATCACCCGCGCGGCGGTGGAGGAACTCGCGGCGGACGTCTTCGCCGAGGCGGTAGCGGCCGGTGTCGGGCAGACCCCTGGGGCCCTGATGCGCTACATCTTCGACAATGTCAGCTACCGCCTTCCCGCGGACTTCGACACTGTGGAGATCGGCGACGACGGTCAGGTGCAGCGTTACTTGGAGCGGATGTTCGCCGAGACGGTCCAGGCCAAGGTCGACACCCTCGCCGACGACGGGGTCTATGCGAGATTCCAGAACATCTGCTTCCTCAAGTCGATCGACGTCGCCTGGGTCGAGCAGGTCGACTTCCTGGAGCAGCTCAAGACAGTGGTCAAAGATCGGAACCTGGCCCAGCACAAGGTCGAGTACGAATACCGCAGGGAGGCGTTCTTCGCTTTCGAGGAGATGAAGAAGCGGATCAACCGCGACATCGTGCGGCTCCTGTGCCTGAGCCGGATCGAGCACGGTGCCGATGGCAGCCTGATCCTCCAGTTCGCGTGAGTGAGCGGGGACCGCGTGCGCGTCTTCAACATCAACAAGGCGGTCGGCTACGCCTCGAGCGGCGTGGAGTACGCCCAGAAGTACCGCCGCGAGGCCCTCACGGGCATCGACGGGATCGAGGACTGCTATGTCTTCACCGACTACCTGGCCACCAACGTGGCCGTCTTCACCGACCGGCTCGGGTTCCCCCGTGCTGACGTGCTGTGGATCTACAACCTGCTCAGCGGCCGGGCCACGCTCCCGTGCACGCTGCGCGTCGAAGACTTCGTCGCACAGATCGGACAGCCGCACACAGCGCCGCAGGGCGTCGGAGACTTCATCGAGGTCACGCTCCTCGACTCCCCGGTGCGCTACCGCATCAGAACCGTCGCCGGGGCCGACACGGAGCAGCGCGTCGACCGGGTCGAGACGGTGCTGGCGGACCAGGTGGTGCGCGTCGAGCACTACGACGAGACGCTGAACAACATCGAGCACTTCCGCGAGAACCGGCTCGTCCGGCGGGTCTTCTACACACCGGACGGGAAGGTGGCCGCCCAGCAGCTCTACCGCGAGCGTGAGATCGCCCGGACCGTCATCACCCCGGCGTCGCCGCTCTACGACCGGCCGACCAGGCCGGGTCGCACACGCCCCACCTCGTTCCACGGCGACGTCGTACTCGACGGCCGGTCGCGGTTCTTCCAATACGTCTTCGCTCACCTCATCAGCGAGCCCGACGACGTGGTGATCGTCGACCGCGCCCTCGACGTCATCGACGGCATCTATCCGATCATCGGGGACCGCCGCCTCTACTCGGTCGTGCATGCGGAGCACTTCGATCACAAGCTGATCGATGACGGCGTCCTGCTGTGGAACAACCACTACGAGAACGTCTTCACCCGCCCTGACCTGGTCGACGGCCTCATCGTCTCCACGCGCCGGCAGAAGGAGGTCCTGGAGCACCAGCTGGCCGCACGAGGTCCGGCCGGCGAACTTCCGGTGGTGTGCATCCCGGTCGGCGCCATCGCGGAGCCGGCGACATCCCCCGACTACGATCCGCTCGCCCTCGTCACCGCCAGCCGGCTGGCCGACGAGAAGCACATCGACATCCTGATCCGCGCCGTCGACGCCGCACGGGGGAGACTGCCGGGCCTCAAGCTCGACATCTACGGCGAGGGCAACCGCGAGCGCCTGCTCGCCGTCATCGAGGAGACTCGGACGCAGGACTGCGTGCGGCTCATGGGACACCGGGAGCTGGGCGGGGTGCTCGGCTCGTACGCGCTGTTCGTGTCGGCTTCCACGTCCGAGGGCTTTGGCCTCTCGCTGCTGGAGGCGCTGGGGGAGGGACTGCCGATCATCGGGTTCGACGTCGACTACGGCAACCGCGAGATGGTCGAGCCGGGCGTCAATGGCCGCCTCATCCCGTGGACGAACGGCGACGATGACGTCGCCGCGATGGCCGACGCCGTCGTCGCGGTGCTGACATCGGGTGACCTCGACGCGATGCGGGGGCAGAGCCTGAAGCGTGCCGAGGGGTACACCGTCGCCCATGTCCGGAGGCTCTGGGAACGACTGCTCAAGGGGGAGGACCGGTGCTAGCGCTGTTCGACAGCTACGACGACGCGGCGCGAGAGCTCCTGCGGTCGTTGCGTACGGCGGAGATCGACGTCACGCCGGTCATCATCCGCTACCGCGGAGAGCTGCCGGACGAGGCGCTGTGCCCGTTCACGACGTACACGGGGATCGAGCGGACAGGCGAGCCGCTCTTCTTCGACGAGGTGCCGGTCCCGGCGTGGTGCGAGATCCGCCAGGGGCGAGAGCCCTTCGGCGAGATCCTTCGGGACGGATACGTGCTCGGCCGGATCTTCTACGAGGCGAACTCCTTCCGCCAGGTGGAGGCGGTTGACTGGCTGCTGTCCGATCAGACACCCGGTCACACCGACCACTACGACCGGTACGGCAACAAGTACGCCACGACGTACTTCAGCGAAGGCGTCGTGCACCAGACCGTGTACCGCGGACCGGGGGAGTGGGAGATCGAGATGGACCACGCCTCGCGGATCGTGACGATGCGCTCGGCCGACCGCCTGCTGACCTTCGCGTCGCTGACGGACTTCGTCTCCTACTACATCGACGACCAGCGACTCGATGACGAGCGCGTCCTGGTCAACTCGTTGTCACATCCGCTGCTGGTGATGCGCAAGCGTGCGGCGGTGCCCAACACGACGCTGTTCTGGCAGGAGCCGATGCCCGGCGACCTGCCGGGCAACATGGCGACCGAGCTCGACCGACCGGTGGCCCTGACCGGGATCGTGTTCGCCGATGAGCGCCTGCGGCAGAAGGTGGCGGCCGCCTACCCCGATACCGCGCTCGGGCTCTCCTACCTGTCGCCACTCGGGCAGTTCGCCGACAAACAGGGCTACGACCCCAAGCGCGCCTTCACACTGACCAACACTGATGTGATTCCCGGACTGGTCGAGTTGCTCGAGGCCTTCCCGGACGTGACGTTCTCGGTCGGAGCCCTGACCTTGATGAGTGAGAAGCTGCACGACCTCGGACGGAGGTACGCCAACCTGACGCTGATCCCCACCGTCAACCACACCGGGATCCGCGAGGAGCTGGACAAGGCGTCGGTCTACCTCGACATCAACGCCGGCGTGCACGTCCTCGACGTCGTCGAGGCGGCGTACCACCTCGACCTCGTCGTGCTCGCGCTCACGCCGTACGCGAAAGCGCCCGACCACTCCCGCGTGTGCTCGACGACAGACGAGCTGAGGACACAGCTGTCTCTCGTGGTGGCCGGCCCTGAGGGCAGGGCGCGCGTGCTCGACGAGCTGCACCGGCAGCACGGCCCCCTGTCTACGCCGGCGGACTACCGTCGACTCCTCGACTGAGCTCGGAGGTCGGCAGTCACGGAACCGCGCCGTGCGTCACAGGCCGAGTCTGGCGGCGAGCTTGTCCAGATAGGCCAGTACGCCGGAGGCATCGGTGTCGGGGACGCCCCAGATCAGCTCGTCGGCCACTGCCCACTCGGCGAGATCCTCCGGCGTTGGTCGCTTGGCGACGAGGATCCGGACGTCGGGCTTCCCGCTGCGACCGGCCTCCTCCCAGGCACCCTGCAGCTGCTTGACCTTCTCCCCGATGCCGGCCTCGGTCGGGGTGGTCATCCAGCCGTCCGCGTGCCGTGCGATCCAGCGCATCGTCTGCGGACCGCCGCCGGCACCGACCAGCACGGGGATCCGGCCCTGTGGCGGCTTGGGGTAGGCCCATGAAGGTCCGAAGGAGACGAACTCGCCGTCGTAGGCGGCCTCCTCCTGGGTCCAGAGCGCGCGCATCGCCTCGAGGTACTCCTTCAGGACGGTGCGGCGCCGATCTCCGGGGACGTGGTGGTCGGAGAGCTCGTCGGTGTTCCAGCCGAAGCCGACCCCCAGTGTCACCCGACCGCCGGAGAGGTGGTCGAGCGTCGCCAGCGACTTGGCGAGCGTGATGGGGTCGGACTCGACCGGCAGCGCCACGGCGCTGGCCAGCCGGATGCGTGCGGTGACGGCTGCGCAGGTGGCCAGCGTGACCCACGGGTCCAGAGTTCGTAGGTACCGGTCATCGGGGAGGTCGACGCCGCCGGTCGGGTGCAAGGCGTCCCGGCGTACCGGAATGTGGGTGTGCTCGGGGACGTAGAAGGTGTCGAAGCCGCGCTCCTCGGCGGCCTTGGCGAGGTCGGCCGGTGCGATGCCGCGGTCGGAGGTGAAGAGGACGAGGCCGGTGCGCATGGGCTCAGACTAGAACACGTTCTATGTATCTGCAGTGGGCAAAGTCCTGTCGGTCGCCGGAACGCGCCGCCGCCGTCGGCCGTTGGGCATGGTGAGGCCCCCTACGATGGGCGCGTCAGGTTGTCGCCAGGGTGGCGGCGACCAACCGGCCTCCAAGGAGGAGACCATGCAGAGCAACAACCCGGTGTTCCGCAACTCGGACGGCTTCAGCAAGCCGGGCTACAACGCCTACGGCAACCCGACCTATGCGGGCAACGGCGCCGGGCACAGCGGCTACGGCGACCCGTCCACCTGGAGCGTCGGCACGCCCGGCATGCCCGGCACAGCGGAGCGGGTGGACACCAGCGGTCCGATGACGCTCGACTCGGTCGTGCAGAAGACCGGGCTCAGCCTCGGCGTCGTCTTCGTGGCCGCCATCGCCACGTGGGTGATGACCCCATCGATCACCAGTGACTCGACGATGAGCGCGGTCTACACCGCCGCGGTCGTCGGCAGCCTCGGCGCCTTCGTGCTGTCGATGGCCAACTCGTTCAAGCGCGTGGTCAGCCCGGCGCTGGTGCTGATCTTCGCCGCCTTCGAGGGCGTCGCGATGGGCGCGCTGAGCAAGACCATCGATGCGCAGGTCGGCAGCGGTGTGGTCACCGGAGCCGTGCTCGGCACCTTCGCTGCGTTCGTCGGCACCCTGGCGGCGTACAAGTTCTTCGACATCAGGGTCGGCAACAAGTTCCGCACCATCGTCACCGCCGCGGTGATCGGCATGGTCGGGCTGTCGCTGCTCGAGTTCGTGCTCAGTCTCTTCGGCTCCGGTCTGGGGCTCTTCGGCTTCAGCGGCATCGGCATGGTCACCGCCGTCATCGGCCTCGGTCTGGGCATCGCGATGCTGGTGATGGACTTCGACTTCGTCCAGCAGGGCATCCGCAACGGCCTCCCGGACCGGGAGTCCTGGCGGGCGGCGTTCGGTCTGACCGTCACGCTGGTCTGGATCTACGTGAACCTGCTGCGGATCCTGGCTTACTTCAACCGCAACTGAGCTCTTTGCACCCCGGACGAAACGGTGAGCGACACGCCGTGCCAGCCACCGTTTCGTCCGGGGCGCGGCACGTCACGGTCGGCGAGCCCGAGGCCGCTTGGCGACGCTCACCCAGAGGCGTCCCAGGCGGCCTCGTGGCTTCGGGACCTGACCCAGCTCCGTGCCCGGCGTATTGACGGCGCGCAGGGCAGCGGCCGCAACCGGGAGCGCGGCCTGGCCTCGGTACGTCGCCAGCTCGGCCTGCTCGTCGCCCAGTAGTCCGAGAGCCGCGAGTGTCGAGGGGAGCAGCACCTCGGCGAGCGCGGCATAGCCGGCGGCGGAGGGGTGAAACTTGTCCGGCCCCATGAAGAAGTCGGAGTCGGCGGTGAACTCCGGCCCCAGGATGTCGGCCAGGGAGATCGTCCGGCCGCCCGCCCGGACCACCCGGATGGTCTGCTCGGCCGCGATCCGGCGCGACCAGCCGCGGGCGATCTGTCGCAGCGGCGGCAGGATCGGCTTGATCGAGCCGAGGTCGGGCACGGTGCCGACCAGCACCGCGGTGCCGGCTGCCTGCAGCCGCTCGACCGCACGGACCAGGTGGGAGACGGCAACACTCGGCCGCACCATCCGGACCACGTCGTTGGCGCCGACCAGGATGATCGCTACGTCGGTGTCACGCGCCAGGGCGCGGTCGACCTGCTCGTCCAACTCGGCGGAGACCGCACCGACGACCGCCAGATCACGGAGCAGCACCGTGCGTCCCGACCACTCGGCTACGCCCTCGGCGAGCAGGGCGCCGGGCGTCTCCTCTGCCTCGACCATGCCGTAGCCGGCGGCGCTCGAGTCACCGAGCAGCGCGATCTGCAGAGGAGGCTCGTCCGCGCGTGGCCCGTCGGCGCCGTACGTCCCGGTGGGATCGGGCGGCGGGATCAGCTCGACGGCGTTGATCGTCGCGTGGGCGAACTTCACCTCGGCTGCGATTACGCCGACGAGAACGCCGCCTGCGACGGCCGTCCAGCGGGCCGTTCGCAGGACCGGTCCTCGCCTTCCTGATCGCGTCACGCGCCTAACCCTACGAAACCCAGATAGTTTGACCGCATGGAGTACGTGGACTCGCTGCTCGACCTCATCGGCAACACCCCGCTGCTGCGGCTCGACCGCTCGATGGACGGCCTGCCGCAGGACGGCCCGATCGTGCTGGCCAAGGTCGAATACCTCAATCCCGGCGGCTCGGTGAAGGACCGGATCGCGACCCGGATGATCGAGGCCGCCGAGGCCTCAGGTGAGTTGCAGCCGGGCGGCACGATCGTGGAGCCGACGTCGGGCAACACCGGCGTCGGGCTGGCGATGGTGGCCCAGCGGAAGGGCTACAAGTGCGTGTTCGTCTGCCCCGACAAGGTCAGCGAGGACAAGCGCAACGTGCTCAAGGCCTACGGCGCCGAGGTGGTCGTCTGTCCGACGGCCGTCGCACCGGAGCACCCCGACTCCTACTACAACGTGTCGGATCGGCTGGCGAGCCAGCCCGGCGCCTGGAAGCCGGACCAGTACTCCAACCCCAACAACCCGCGCTCGCACTACGAAGAGACCGGTCCTGAGATCTGGCGGCAGACCGAAGGCCGGATCACCCACTTCGTCGCCGGCGTGGGCACCGGCGGCACGATCAGCGGCATCGGACGGTACCTCAAGGAGCAGGCCGCCGACATCCAGATCGTCGGCGCCGACCCGGCCGGGTCGGTCTACAGCGGTGGCAGCGGCCGGCCCTACCTCGTGGAGGGCGTGGGGGAGGACTTCTGGCCGGAGACCTACGACCGGGACATCGCTGACCGGATCATCGAGGTCTCCGACGCCGATTCCTTCGCCTTCACCCGCCGGCTGGCACGCGAGGAGGCACTGCTCGTCGGCGGTTCTTCGGGCATGGCCGCCTACGCCGCCAAGCAGCTCGCCCACGAGCTCGCCGACGCGGGTCAGAACGACGCCGTGATCGTCGTCCTGCTGCCCGACTCGGGCCGCGGCTACCTGACGAAGGTCTTCAACGACGCCTGGCTCTCGCAGTACGGCTTCCCGACCGGCGCCGAGCAGGCCAGCCGGACGGTCGGCGACGTGCTGCGCGGTAAGTCGGCGAGCAGCGACCCGCGGAGCCTGCCTGCGCTGGTCCACACCCACCCGAGCGAGACCGTCGCCGAGGCGGTCCACATCCTCCGGGAGTACGGCGTGAGCCAGATGCCGGTCGTGCGAGCGGAGCCCCCGATCGTCGCCGCCGAGGTGGCCGGCTCGGTCTCCGAGCGCAGCCTGCTCGACGCGCTGTTCGCCGGTCACGCAAAGCTGACCGACCCTGTGGAGCAGCACATGAGTCCGCCGCTGCCGACGATCGGTGCGACCGAGGACGCGCACGACGCTGTCCAGGTGCTGGAGACCTCGGACGCGGTTCTCGTACATGAGGACGGGAAGCCCGTCGGCGTACTGACGCGCGGGGATCTGCTGGGGTTCCTGAGCGGTTCGTGACGAGTGGCCGAGGCGCCTCCGCGGGAGACCCACGTCTCCTCCCAGAGTCCCGCGTCCAACCCTCTCCAGACTGTCCGTGGCCGGGAGTAGTGTCCGAAATCGAGATCGAAAACCGCGGCTCAGGAGGCCAGGTTGGACAGCATCCTCGATATCGCTCGGTGGCAGTTCGGCATCATCACGATCTACCACTTCCTGTTCGTCCCGCTGACGATCGGGCTCAGCGCCCTGGTCGCGCTGATGGAGACATTCTGGCTGCGCACCGGTCGTGAGGACTGGCTACGACTGACGAAGTTCATCGGCACGCTGTTCCTGATCAACATCGCGATGGGCGTGGTGACGGGCATCGTCCAGGAGTTCCAGTTCGGGATGAACTGGTCGGACTACTCCCGCTTCGTCGGGGACGTGTTCGGCGCGCCGCTCGCGGTGGAGGCACTGCTCGCGTTCTTCCTCGAGTCCACCTTCATCGGGCTGTGGATCTTCGGCTGGGACAAGGTGCCGCGCAAGCTGCACGTCTCATTCATGTGGATCGTCCATGTCGGCACGCTCGCGTCGGCGTGGTTCATCCTGTCGGCCAACTCCTGGATGCAGCACCCGGTGTGCTACGTCTACAACAAGACCACCGGGCGCGCGGAGCTGACCGACTTCTGGGCGGTGATGTTCAACAAGGTCCAGCTCGGCGCCTTCCCCCACGTCCTCTTCGCCTCCTACATGACGGCTGCCGTCTTCCTGGTCGCTGTCTGCGGCTGGCTCTACGGGCGTCGCGCCAAGGAGGCCGGCGAGCAGGCCGACGGCGAGCGGGGTCTCTACAGCCGGGGCATCCGGCTCGGTGCGGCGGTGGCGGCGATCGCGTTCGTGGCGGTCGCCTTCACCGGCGACATCCAAGGCAAGATCATGACCGACGTACAACCGATGAAGATGGCCTCGGCCGAGGCGCTGTGGAACACGTCGGACACCTGCGCGCCGTTCTCCGTCTTCACCATCGGCACCAGGGACGGCAAGCACAAGAAGTGGGCACTCGAGGTGCCGTGCCTGCTCTCGTTCCTGGCGACCGGCAAGTTCGACCAGCGGGTGCAGGGCATCAACAACCTGCAGGCTGAGTATTCGGAGCAGTTCGGGCCCGGCCAGTACACGCCGATCATCCCGGTCACCTACTGGTCCTTCCGCTGGATGATGGGGCTCGGTGCGACCGGAGTGGGCGGTGCGCTGCTGCTCGCCTGGCTGACCCGGCGGGGACGGGCGCCGACCTGGCGCTGGTATAGCTGGCTCACCGTGCTGGCGCCGCTGTTCGCCCTCTTCGGCAACTCGGTGGGCTGGGTCTTCACTGAGATGGGCCGACAACCATGGGTCGTGTTCGGCCTGATGAAGACGAGCTCGGCGGTCTCGCCCAACGTCAGTCCGACCGAGGCGTGGATCTCCATCGTCGGCCTGACGCTGCTGTACGCCGTCCTGGCCGTGGTCGAGGTCAAGCTGCTGCTGCACTTCATCCGCAAGGGCGCTGCCCCCTACGCCGAGCCACCGGACCTCGGCTGGCGCGACATCGGCAAGGACGACGATCAGCCCATGACGTTCGCGTATTGAGGAGGATGACATGGAGCTGACCACCGTCTGGTTCTGTCTGATCGCCCTGCTGTGGATGGGCTACTTCGTCCTCGAGGGGTTCGACTTCGGGGTCGGGATGCTGCTGCCGTTCCTGGCGCGTGACGACCGTGAGCGCCGGCTGATGATCAACACCATCGCTCCGGTCTGGGACGGCAACGAGGTGTGGCTGATCACCGCGGGCGGCGCGACCTTCGCTGCCTTCCCGGAGTGGTACGCCACCCTCTTCTCGGGGTTCTACCTGCCGTTGCTGCTGATCCTGCTCGCCCTGATCGTGCGCGGCGTCGCGTTCGAGTTCCGCCACCAGCGCTCCGACAAGTCCTGGCAGGCCTGGTGGGACCGGGCGATCGTGGTCGGCTCCTTTGTGCCCGCACTGCTCTGGGGCGTGGCGTTCGCCAACATCGTGCGCGGCGTCCCGATCGATGCCGACAAGAACTTCCAGGGCACCATCTGGACGCTGCTCAACCCGATCGGCATCCTCGGCGGGCTGACGACGCTGACGCTGTTCCTCACCCACGGCGCGATGTTCATCGGGCTGAAGACCGATGGTGAGATCCGGCGTCGGGCGCGCCGGCTGTCGGTGGTGCTGGGCTCGATCGCCGCGGTGGTGGCGGTGATCTTCCTGCTCTGGACGGAGGTGCACACCGGAGACCTGGTCTCCGCGGTGCTGTTCATCGGTGCCGCGGTGTGCTTGGTCGGGGGCGTTCTCGCGGCGGCCTCCGGGAAGGAGGGCCTTGCCTTCACCGGGACCTTCCTGACCCTGGGGCTGGCCGTCGCGGGCCTGTTCGAGGCGCTCTTCCCGGCGGTGATGCCGTCGACGCTGGCCGGTGGGGTGAGCCTGACGGTGCACAACGCGTCGGCAACCCACTACACGCTCAAGGTGATGACGATCATCGCGGCGATCTTCACCCCGCTGGTAGTCCTCTACCAGGCGTGGACCTACTGGGTCTTCCGGCGCCGCCTCTCCGTGCAACACATCCCGAGCGAGGCCGTCCACTGAGACCCTCGGATCCGCGCCTGCGGGCGCAGCTCGCCCCCGCGCGGGGCCCGCTGATCGTCGTCGTCGCGGTAGGGGTGGCCGGCGCGGTGGCTCTGGTCGGCCAGGCTTTCGTGGTCACCGGGCTGGTGCTGGCGGTGATCCGCGGGGACCCGTCCGGCCAGGCCTGGGGTTGGGCGCTCCGCGCGGTCGGCATCTTCGTGGCGCGGGCGTTGCTCGGCTGGGTCGCCGACATCGCGGCGGCCCGAGCTGCAGGCGACGTCGGCGCAGGGCTGCGCCGTCGTGTGATCGCCGCGTTGGTCAGCGGTCGCTCGACACACGGCGCGAGCGTTGGGGGCTCGACCGGGAAGCTCGCGGTGCTGGCGACCCATGGCGTCAGCGCTGCGGAGCCCTACCTCACCCGCTACGTCCCGGCGCTGGTGCTGGCCTGCGTGCTCCCGGTGATCACTCTGGTCGTGATCGCGATCCTCGATCCGATCAGCGGTGTGATCGTGCTCTGCACGCTTCCGCTGATCCCGCTCTTCGGCATCCTCGTCGGGTTGGCCACTCGCGACCGGGCACAGCGGCAGTGGCAGGCCCTGGAGGCCCTCGCCGGTCACTTCCTCGATGTCATGCGCGGTCTCCCGACGCTGGTCGCGTTCCGCCGCGCCGAGGCGCAGTCGGACACGATCGCCGAGGTCACCGACGGCTACCGGATCCGCAACCTCGCGACCCTGCGGATCGCGTTCGCCTCAGCTGCGATCCTCGAGCTGGTCGCGACCATCTCGGTCGCGCTGGTCGCCGTCACCATCGGCATTCGCCTAGCGGCCGGCCACGTCGGCCTCCACACGGCCCTGGTGGTGCTGCTGCTTGCCCCGGAGGCCTACTGGCCGCTACGGCGCGTTGGCTCGGAGTTCCACGCGGCGGCCGAGGGAATTGCCACCTTCGAGGCGGCTGCGGAGCTGGCACCTGACCTTCCTCACGCCGCTCTCGCGGGGACGCGGGAACGGCCAGGTACGGGATTGACTCTCGATGCCGTCTCGGTGACCTATCCGGGGCGCGCCCGCGCCGCACTCGCGCCGGTCACGTTGCAGGCCTCGGTCCCGGGCATCACCGCGATCACCGGGCCGTCGGGCTGCGGAAAGTCGACGCTGCTCGACGTACTTGCCGGGCGGCTGGAGCCGACGACGGGAATCGCGCTCCTGCCGCAGGCAGACCAGGTCGCGCTCCTGCCGCAGCGACCGGTCTTCGTGGCCGGCACGATCGCCGACAACCTTCGCCTGGCCCTGCCCGAGGCGACCGACGACGAGCTCTGGAGCGAGCTGGGCGCGGTGGCGCTGGCGGACCGGATCAGGGCACTGCCTCATGGACTGGACACCGATCTCGCCGAGGACGGCGCCAGCCTCTCTGCAGGTGAGCGCGCCCGATTGGCGCTCGCACGGGTTGGCCTCTCTGGTCGGTGCTACGTGCTGCTCGATGAGCCGACCGCGCATCTGGATCGGCGGACGGAGCTGATCATCGCCGAGACAGTCGGCCGCTGGGGCCGTGATCGCTGTGTGGTGTTGGTGGCACATCGGCCGGCGTTGGTCGCGCTCGCCGATCGCGTTGTCGAGCTCACCCCAGTCCCGACCGTCGCCGACCTGTCGCAAATTCCCGCGGGAATTCGCGCCGGCTCGCTGGCCTCGCGCCCTGAATTTGCGCCGGCTCGGCTGCCTCAGCGCGTGAATTTGCGCCGGGTCGGCGGATGGGGCGCTGCCGTGGTGGGTGGGCTGGCTTCTATCTGCGGGATCGCGCTGACGGCGACGGCGGGGTGGCTGATCGTGCGGGCCGATGCCCGGCCGGCGATCCTGACGCTGACCGTTGCGATGGTCGCGGTGCGGACCTTCGGGCTGGCGCGACCGGGACTGCGCTACCTCGAGCGGCTGTGGTCGCACGACCGGGCGCTGCGGCTGCTGGCGCGCCGCCGGGTAGCGGTGTACGACGCGCTCGTGCCGCTCGTCCCGGGGCGGCTGGGCCGCCGGCGGGGCGACGTACTGGCCTCCGTGGTCGACGACGTCGACGCCGTCCTCGACACCGAGCTACGGGTCCGCCTGCCGATCCGGTCGTACGTCGTGACCGCCCTCCTCGTCATCGTCGCGGCAGCACTGATCAGGCCGGTCGGGGGTGTGGTGGTCGCTCTGGACGCGCTCGTCGCCGGGCTGGTCTTCGCCCTGGCGCGGCTCGGTGCCGCCCGGGCAGAGGCTGCCGCTGTCGACGGTCGGGCCGCGCTCTCCGAGGCCGTCGTCGACGTCGCCCAGACGGCTGCTGAGCTGCGGATGTGGGGTGCTGGTGACCGAGCAACAGATACCGTCGTCGCCGCGGGACGGCAGGCGGCCGAGGCGACGATTACCAGCGCGACGTGGCTCGGCGCGGCACGTGCCCTCAGCACCGTCACGGCCGGTCTCGGGGTGGCCGCGATCGCGCTGTTGCTGCGAAGCCAGGTCGCTTCGGGCGACCTCAGCGGGCCGGTGCTCACCCTGCTGCTCCTGCTGCCGCTGGCCCTCGCCGAAGCCGTCACCACGGTCGCTGACGCGGGCGCGGCCTCGGCCCGTGGCACCGCCGCGGCTCGGCGCCTGCAGATGCTCACCGACCAGCTGCCGGCGATCACCGAGTCCCGAAGCCCCGTGCCACCATCCGGCGACAGCACCGTTGCCACGGCTGCCCTCGCGGCCCATGAGCGGACACTGCCCGACATTGCCCTGACCCCTGGCGACCGGCTCGCGATCGTCGGAACGTCAGGATCGGGCAAGAGCACCCTGGCGGCCCTGCTGCTGCGGTTCCTCGACCCGGACGCAGGTCGGGTCGAGCTCGGCGGCATCGACTACCGCGACCTGGCGGCGGCCGACGTGCGAGCCCGGGTGGGGCTGGTCGACGACGACCCCCACGTCTTCGCCTCCACCGTGGCCGAGAACGTCAGGTTCGCACGTCCGGGCTGCAGCGACGCCGACGTGGACCAAGCGCTGCGCCAGGCCCACTTGGGCGACTGGCTCGATGCACTTCCCGACGGTCTCGGCACCCATCTCGGTGACGGCCAGGCGGCCGTGTCAGGGGGCGAGCGCGCTCGCTTGGCCATCGCTCGCAGCCTGCTCGCCGACCAGCCAGTCCTCGTGCTCGACGAGCCGACTGCCCACCTCGACTCACCGACCGCTGCCAGCATCGCCGAGGAGGTTCTCGGCTCGGGGCGCGCTGGCGGAGACCGCAGCGTTATCTGGATCACCCACGCAGAGACCGGTCTCGACAGGGTCGACCGGGTGATCGGGCTCGCACCCCCGGACCCCGGCGCGTCAGCGGCGACCGCCCGTCAGGAGATGTCGCCGTCGACGTAGAACCACCGCCCGGCCCGCTGCTCGAACCGGCTGTGCTCACGCAGCACTCCGGTCTCACCCGCCTGGATCCAGGCCGCGGCATAGTCGACCCAATCCTCGCCGTACTCGCCGACAGTGAGACCGACCCACGTCGGTCCACCCTCGAGGGAGAGGTCCGCGGGGCGCGTCCTGGGATGCCAGGTCCGGAAGACGTAGTCGAGGTGTCCGACGGCGTACGCCGCGTAGCGAGAGCGCATCAGCTCGACGGCCGTGGAGGCCTGCCGCGCGCCGCGGTGCAGCGGGCCGCAGCACGCGTCGTAGGGGAGTGACGAGCCGCACGGGCAGGCAGAGCCGATCATCCCTCTATTGTCGGGTTGGTGGGCTGAGTAGCGTGAGTCATGTGACAGACGCTCCCGCGATCAAGTCCCTGGGCGAGCTCAAGGCCGCCGGCCACACCCTCAAGCCGCTGCGCGCGGAGATCCGCGACAACCTGCTGGCCAAGCTACGAGCCGGGGAGGACCCCTGGCCGGGGCTCCACGGCCTCGAGAGCACCGTCATCCCGCAACTCGAGCGCGCGCTCATCGCCGGACACGACGTGGTGCTGCTCGGCGAGCGCGGCCAGGGCAAGACCCGACTGCTGCGCACCATGGTCGGCCTGCTCGACGAGTGGTCGCCGGTGATCGAGGGCTCCGAGCTGGGCGAGCACCCGCTCGAGCCGATCACCGTCGCCTCCCGGAGGCGGGCGGCCGAGCTGGGCGACGACCTTCCGGTGGCGTGGCGGCATCGCGAGGAGCGGTACGCCGAGAAGCTTGCCACCCCGGACACCAGCGTCGCCGATCTGATCGGCGACGTGGATCCGATGAAGGTCGCCGAGGGCCGCTCGCTCGGTGACCCCGAGACGATCCACTTCGGCCTGATCCCACGCTCCCACCGCGGCATCGTCGCGCTCAACGAGCTGCCTGACCTCGCCGAGCGGATCCAGGTCGCGATGCTCAACGTGATGGAGGAGCGCGACATCCAGATCCGCGGCTACGTCCTGCGGCTGCCGCTCGACGTACTCGTGGT
>Ga0164242_10002225_pt1 | contig 22530 bp, 19 predicted proteins | sample OricomgcompostMG_FD_108783 | JGI IMG/M metagenome (GOLD analysis project Ga0164242, IMG submission 108783) | Miracle-Growth compost microbial communities from Emeryville, California, USA - Original compost - Miracle growth compost (MG) ... | reverse complement strand
CGAAACCATCAAACAGCGCCGCTTGCTTCATCGAGATGCAGCGGCCTAATGTGACAAACCTGATGGACCAGAGCCTCCGTTAGCTCACGCCGCCTGTTGTCCCAAAAACCCTGACGACGGACAGCAATGACGGCCTCGCGCAATCGGTGATCTCCGTGCTGAAGAACGCTGGTGTCCAGCCGCATACGGTGCCTACGACCGGCCAGGACGCGGTTCTCTACGCCTTGCAGAACATCCTTGCCGACTGGCAATGCATGACGGTCTACAAACCGATCTACCGGGAGACAGCCGCCGCTGCCGCAGTCGCCGTGATCGCACGTGCCGGCCTCACGCCCGGCCCTAACCTGGTCAATGGCGAGTATGATGCCCAAAGCCACAAAGTTCCGTCGATCCTTCTTGATCTTGTCACCGTCGACAAGACCAACATGGCTTCGACCGTGGTGGCGGACAAGTTCGTCGATCCAAAGGAGCTCTGTGTCGGCGAATTTGCCGATCTGTGTACCGCCAACGGCATAGCGCACTGAGATAGTGAGCATCATGACGGCGGGCTTGGTCCGCCGTCGCTACCATGGCAGCGCGCTGTCTTCAGCAAGGGCGAACCGATGCTTGATCCCCAAAGGCGATGCTCGGGACTGCGCGTGCTTGTCACGGGCGGATCCCAGGGCGTTGGTTTGGCCATCGCGCGCCGCATGGCGATGGAAGGCAGCGAAGGAATTGTCCTGGCCGGCCGGGACGCTCGAAAGGGCGAATCCGCGGTGGCCGAGATTGAGCGAATGGGCGCACGCTGCTGCTTCGTCCGGGCCGACGTCTCCATTCCCGAGGACTGCGAACAACTCCTGGAAGCAGCGGCTGGCAAGCTTGGTCTTTTAAATGGTCTTGTGAATGCCGCGGGGATTAGCGACCGCAGCTCGCTCTTGGACACAACGCTCGACGATTGGGACCGGCATTTCCACACCAACGCACGAGGTCCTTTTCTGCTGATGCAGGGCTTCGTGCGTCGTCTTCTGGAGGTGGGCGAACCGGGCAACATCGTCAACATCGTTTCGATGGCAGCGCATTGCGGCGGGCCGCAAGTCACGCCCTATTCGGCCTCGAAGGCAGCTCTGGCCAACATGACCCGAAATGTTGCAAACGCATTCGCCGCCAAGCACATTCGATGCAATGCGATCATGGCGGGCTGGATGAATACGCCGGGCGACGATGAGATCCAGCGAAAATACCATGGCCGGTCGGATGGCTGGCAGGCGATCGCGGGAAAAAGCTTGCCCATGGGCCAACTTGCGGATTCGGCGCGCTTGGCTGGTCTTGCCGCGTATTTGATCAGCCCAGACTCAGGCGTCATGACCGGGGCTTTGGTTGACTATGACCAAGCGGTTATTGGAACTTGGCAATAGTGTGAGTCATTGTGACTATGAATCGGCGTGAGTTCCCAGCCCCGGCACAATAAGTCTTTGAAATCTGAGTAGTGGTAAACTGCTGTCAACGGCGGTCGGTATCCAAACCATTGCGGCGGAGAAAAATAGGGAAAGTTCGGGCTCAGCGTAGGCCAATCGGAAAGCCCGCTTTGCAAGGCCAGTCCTTGGTGCAACCATGCCAATCCGTCGGATCAAGTCGAATAAAAGGCAGAGGGGAAGAGACGCCATAGTCTGCCCGTGGGATGGCAAAGGCTAACTGGCAAAGCGCTGCATGACGAAGTGTAAAGAAGCGCGTGTATGGCTTTTCGAATTCCGCCATCTGATCCGTAATCCGTGCCCGCACTGGCCCCGTACCGCGCTACCGCCCGCGACCATCCGCCACCACGCAACTGCTAGGCGGATCTCTGCCGCTCAGCACTGCGACAACGCATTGCGAGGCGACCATGTTTGTGCGGGCCAATCCCTCGGCTGAGGAGGCCGCCGAGTGCGGCGAGGCGACGACGTTGGGCAGGGCGATGAGTTCGTCTGATACGGACTTATAGGTCGGGTTGCTTTCGCTGAGATAGACATCGAGGCCTGCGCCCGCGATCGTGCCATCCTTCAGTGCATCAAGGAGGTCCCTGTCCTCCACAAGGCCGCCCCTTGCAGTGTTGATGAGCACCGCCGTCGGCTTCATCATGGCAAGCGTGTCCTTGTTGATCAGGTTGCGCGTCAGCGGGGATAGCGGCGCGTGAAGACTGACATAGTCGCTTTCGCGAAGCAGCGTGTCGATATCGACATGGGTGATGCCGTTGGCGCTTGCATAGGCTTCATCCATGGTCGGCGTGGACACCAGGATGCGCGTCTCGAAACCCTTGAGCCGCTGGGCTACACTGCGGCCGATGCGTCCAAGGCCGACGAGGCCGACAGTCTTGCGGTAGAGGTCTGAGCTGATCAGGATCGACCAGTTCCCGGCCTGCATGTTCATCTGCGTCTCGCGCAGTTTACGGCCGACGGCCAGCAACAAAGCCACGGTATGGTCGGCGACGGAAGCATCATTGCCGCCGGCTGCGATGGTCACCACGCGGCCGAGCGCACGAGCAGCCTCAAGGTCGACACGCTCGTACCCGACGCCGCGGCGTGACAGGATCTGCAGCCTCGGCAATGCCTCGAGCAAGTCACGATTTATCCGGGCATGCCCTACGATCCATCCGTCGGCATCCTTAAGCATGGCCAGCAGTTGGTCATGCGTCAGGTTCCCGTCGGCCTGTCCCTTGGGGAGTTCGGCAATGTCGACCTGGCAATTGTTCGCTTCGAGATAACGAACCGCTTCATCATCGAAGAAACGTTGCGTGACAACCACGCGGCGGATTTGGTTGGTCATAAGGAAGCTCCGAGGCCGAAGGGAGAAACTGCTGCGGGTGAGATTCTATTCGGTCGCTTCCGCAACCGCCTTGCCGCATTCCACCGTAGAAGCGCGGCCGCCGAGGTCGCCGGTTCGGGTGGCGGGTTCGGCCAAGGTCCTTTCGATCCCCCTCATGATTGACGCCGCTGCCGCCGGTTCGCCGAGATGATCGAGCATCATCGCGGCCGACCAGATCTGGCCGATCGGATTGGCGATGCCGCGCCCGGCAATGTCGGGCGCGGAACCATGCACCGGCTCGAAAAGCGAGGGGAATTTACGCTCCGGATTGATGTTGCCGGACGGGGCGATGGCGATCGTGCCCGTGCAGGCGGGGCCGAGATCGGACAGTATGTCGCCGAACAGGTTCGAGGCGACGACGACATCGAACCAGTCCGGATGCTGGACGAAATGCGCGACCAGTATGTCGATATGGTACTTGTCCCACTTCACGTCGGGATGGTTCCTGGCCATCGCTTCGACGCGCTCATCCCAATACGGCATGGTGATGGAGATGCCGTTCGACTTGGTCGCCGAGGTGAGATGACCCTTGCGGGTCTCGGCAAGCTCGAAGGCGAATTTCAGGATGCGATCGACGCCGACGCGAGTCATCACCGTTTCCTGCAGCACGATCTCGCGCTCCGTGCCGGGGAACATGCGGCCGCCGATGGAAGAATATTCGCCTTCCGTATTCTCGCGCACGACGTAGAAATCGATGTCGCCGGGCTTGCGGCCGGCAAGCGGCGACCGCACGCCGGGCATCAGCCGGCAGGGACGCAAATTGACATACTGGTCGAACTCGCGCCGGAACTGGATCAGGGAGCCCCAAAGCGAAATGTGGTCCGGCACGCGCTGCGGCCAGCCGACGGCGCCGAAGAAAATGGCATCGTACGAGCCGATCTGTGCCTTCCAGTCATCCGGCATCATCTTGCCGTGGCGTTCGTAGTAATCGCAGGAGGCGAAGTCGAACATGTCGAGCTTCAGGGCGATGTCGTGGCGCTTGGCGGCGGCTTCCAGCACGCGCAGTCCTTCCGGCACAACCTCCTTGCCGATCCCGTCTCCGGGAATGACGGCGATCCGATAGGCATTGGTCGGTTGCTTGCTCATGGCAATTCCGAGGTTCGAGAAATCGAGAGGTTCTGGACTGGTTCAGATCGGCTTTTCGATCGAGGCAGCGGCTCCCGCGCCGACGAGCCCGATGAATTTCTGGGTTACCGTGCGCGTGAAGGCATTTGTCTCCGGCAGATCTTCGCCGAAAACCTCCTTCAAACCGAGAAATGCCGCGACGATCTCTTCGGGATCACGCAGCGGGCCTACCAGCCCTGCGATGCGGCCGGCTAGCGGGTCCTGAACCTTGATGGCATTGCCATGCTCGTCGATACCCGACGCATAGCGCATCCACGCCGAAACGCCGAGCGCCAGACGCTCGAAGGGGGCTCCGGCCTTCAACCTGTCGCGGATCGTGTTGAGCAGGCGCTGCGGCAGTTTCTGCGAGCCGTCCATGGCGATCTGCGCCGTGCGATGATGCAGGGCCTTGTTGCGGAAACGATCGAGCAGCGCACGCCGGTAGGCAGCGAGATCGAATCCGGAAAGAGCAGGCAGCGTCGGCGATATCTCGTCCATCATCATGCCCTCGATCAGCTCTTCCATCCCCGGCAATGCCATCGCCTCGGCGACGGTGTTCGCGCCGGCCAGGAAGCCTAGATAAGCCAGCGTCGAGTGGCTGCCATTGAGCAGCCGAAGTTTCATCAGTTCGAACGCCGTGACGTCGGGCGAGAACACCGCGCCAGCCTCTTCCCAAGCGGGCCGGCCGGCGGGAAAATCGTCTTCGACCACCCATTGGCTGAACGGTTCGGTGACGATCGGCCAGGCATCCGTGGCGCCGAGCATTGCCGACACGGCTGCCCTATCGGCATCGGTGGTGGCAGGCACGATGCGATCGACCATGGTCGAGGGCGCGGCGACCGTGGCGACGAATTGGCCGAGGTCCGGGTCGCGCAGTGCCGCGAAGCGGGTGACGATGCGCTTCAGCGTTTGCCCGTTGGCCGGAAGATTGTCGCAGGACAGCAGCGTGAAGGACTGGATGCCGGCCGCGCGACGGCGGGCGAGCGCCTCGACGATGAAGCCTGGGGCCGATTTCGGCCGTTGCGGATCGGCGAGATCGTGGACGATGTCGGGATGGCTCTCGTCCAGTTCGCCGGTTGCCGGACTGTGGCAATAGCCCTTTTCGGTGACGGTCAGCGACACGATGCGCACCGCCGGATCGCTCATGCGCCGAAGCACGCGTTCGGGATCCTGTGGCGCGACAAGCGTCTCTACGATGCTGCCGATGATGCGAAGCGCCTCCTTGTCTCCGTCGCGCACCGCAAGTGTGTAGAGATTGTCCTGCGGTGCCAGCGCATCGCTGGTGTCCGGGCTGCGCAGCGACACGCCTGAGATGCCCCAGGATGGATCCCGCGCCAGGACCGCGTCGGTAAAGACGGCCTCGTGAGCCCGATGGAAGGCGCCGATGCCGAGATGCACGATGCCGATGGCAAGCTTCGCGGGATCGTAGCCCGGTCTTTCGATCGAGGCCGGCAGGTTGACAAGGTTCGAGCGGGACAGTCTCACAGGCGATAGGCCTTGCGTGCGAGGCCATTGGCAAGGTCGGCGGCAATCATATGCGCCTCCTCTTCATCAAGACGGTGATCGGCAACGAGGCGGCTAAGATAAGCGCTGTCGACGCGCCGGGCGACATCGTGGCGGGCCGGGATCGACAGATAGGCGCGTGTGTCGTCGTTGAAGCCCACCGTGTTGTAAAAGCCGGCCGTCTCGGTCGTCGCCTCGCGGAAACGCAGCATGCCCTCCGGGCTGTCGAAGAACCACCAGGGCGGTCCGAGCTTCAGCGCCGGATAGTGGCCGGCCAGCGGCGCAAGCTCACGCGAATAGGCCGTCTCGTCCAGCGTAAACAGGATGAGCGTCAGCCTGGTGTCGTTGCCGAAGGTATCGAGCAGCGGCTTCAGCGCGTGGACATAATCCGTGGGCGACGGAATATCGGCGCCCTTGTCCTTGCCGAAGCCGGAAAAGACCGTCGGGTTGTGGTCGCGGAACGAGCCCGGATGAATCTGCATGACAAGGCCATCCTCGATGCTCATGCGCGCCATCTCGGTCAGCATCTGCGCACGAAAGGTCTCTGCTTCCGCCGGAGAGGCACCGCCCGCCGCGACCTTGTCAAAGAGCCGGGCCGCCTCACCGCGCGTCAGGTTTTCGGTGCGCGCGGTCGGGTGGCCGTGATCCGTGGCGGTTGCGCCTCGCGCCTTGAACCAGGCGCGCCTCGCGCGATGGGCGTCGAGATAGCCGTCCCAGCCCAGCGGATTGCCTGTTATTTCGACCAGCCGGCGCAGGTTGTCGGTGAACTTCTCCGCCCGCGGATCAACCACGGCATCGGGGCGGTAGGTTGGCACCACGCGGCCATCCCAGCCGGACGCACGGATCGCGTCGTGATGGGCAAGATCATCCAGCGCGGCATCGGTGGTGGCTATCGCCTCGATGTTGAAGGTTTTGTACAGCGCGCGCGGACGCAGCCGGGGTGTCGCCAGATCAGCCGAGATCCGGTCGTAGAGCATATCGGCATTCTTCGGGCCGAGCCGCTCGGTGATGCCGAAGATCGCCTCCATGGAATGCTCGAACCACAGCCGCGACGGCGTGCCGGCGAACAGGAAGAAATTCTCGGCGAAGAGCCGCCAGATATTGCGTCCGTCGGTCTCGACGGTGCCACCGTCGCCGCGTTCAATGCCAAGCGCTTCCAGCTTGACGCCCTGCGAATAGAGCATGCGCGTCACATAATGGTCGGGCCTGACGAACAGCGTCGCCGGGTCAGGAAACGCGGCGTCGGTCGCATACCACGCCGGCTCGGTATGGCCGTGCGGCGAGACGATGGGCAATCCGGCAATGCGGTCATAAAGCCGGCGCGCGATCGCGCGCGCCTCGGACTCAATGGGAAACAATCTGTCGGGATGGAGCGCCATGGTTTTTCTTTCACGTCCTCATCGAATTCGAAACAGGTCAGGCCGCTCTATCCGGCGCTGCGCCCAGCGCGTGCAGGATGCCGCGCAATTCAGCCAGGCCACGCAGGCGTCCGATGGCGGGATACCCTGGTGTCACCGCCTTATCGAGATCGTCAAGCATGCGATGCCCGTGGTCGGGCCGAAGGACGATCTTGTTGGGCCGATCGCGCTTGCTGTCTTCCGCTATCAGTTCTCTCAGCACCGCCACCATGTCCACGTCGCCCTCGAGATGTGCGCTCTCGTGGAAGGTCCGGCCGTCGCCTTCCCGCTTCGTTGCCCTCAGATGCGTGAAATGGATGCGCGATGCAAAACGGCGCGCAATATCCGGCAGGTCATTGTCGGCGCGCACGCCAAGGCTGCCGGTGCAGAAGCACATGCCGTTGGCCGGCGAGGGAACGGCGTCGAACAGCGCCTGGTAATCCTGGGCGGTCGAGGCGACGCGCGGCAGGCCGAAGAGCGGACGGGGTGGGTCGTCGGGATGCAGGGTCAGTTTGACCCCGCGCGCCTCTGCCGCCGGGGTCACGGCCTCGAGAAATTCGATCAGATGCCGGCGCAGGACTTCGGGGCCGATTCCCCGATACATCAGCAGCCGTTCGCGAAAGGCGGGGATGGTCAGCGGTTCGGTGGTAGAACCCGGCAGGGCAGAAGTGATGATGCGCGTGATCTCGGCCTTTTCCGCCTCGCTCATCGCAGCAAAGACCGCTTCGGCGCGGTCGCGGTCCGAAGGTGAATAATCGCTCTCTGCGCCCGGCCGCGCCAAGATGAAGAGATCGAAGGCCGCAAACCGCTCATGGTCGAAGCGCATCGCGGTCGCGCCTGTCGGGGTGACGAAATCGAGTTCGGTCCGCGTCCAGTCGACCACCGGCATGAAATTGTAGCAGACAATGCTTATGTCCGACTCCGCAACGGCCTCGAGACTGGCGATCCAGGCCTCGATGTCCTGCTTCGCACCCTTGCCCTGGCGTTTGACGGCGTCGGGAATCGGAATGCTTTCGACGACCGACCAGGAAAGCGCGGTGCGGCCCCGCGGCGTTATCTCGATCAGGTTCTTGCGTTCCGAAACTTCGGCCGATGTCCATGCCCTGCCGATCGGGACCTCGTGCAACGAGGACACAATGTCGGTCGCGCCGGCCTGCCGCACGAAATCCAACGGCACCCCTGCATTCGGACCGAACCATCGCCAACCCTGACGCATTCCCTCACACCTCTCGCTTTGCCTGCTCTCACACTCGCCGGGTCAGGAAATCCAGCGCCGCGCCAACGCCGCTGGCCTTGTGCGGAATGCCGAGATCGCGCAATCCAAGTTCGACACCGCCAAGCGTCCCGATCAGCATCAGCTCGTTGAAGTCGCCGAGATGACCGATGCGGAAGACTTTATCCTTGAGTTTGGACAGGCCGTTCCCGAGCGACATGTTGTAGGTCCGCAGAATATGGTCGCGCAACCGGTCTGCGCTGTGTCCCTCCGGCATCATGACCGCGGTCAGGGAGTTGGACCGCTGAGCCGGTTCGCTGCACAGGATTTCCAGCCCCCATGCCTGCGCCGCCCGGCGCGTTGCCTCCGCCAGCCGTGCATGGCGTTGGAACACCTGGGGAAGCCCTTCCTCCAGCAGCATGTCGATGGCTGCGCGCAGCCCGAACAGCAGGTTGGTGGCCGGCGTGTAGGGGAATTGCCCGGTCTCTGGCGCCTGCGCCATGGATGTCCAGTCGAAATAGGAACGAGGCATGCGGGCCTGCCGCGACTGCACCGCCGCCTTCGGTCCAATGGCGTTGAAGGCGAGGCCGGGCGGCAGCATCAGGCCCTTTTGCGATCCTCCGACGGTGACATCGACTCCCCATTCATCGGGACGATAGTCGATCGATGCCAGCGAGCTGATCGTGTCGACCATCAGCAAGGCGCCGTGGCCGATATCGTCGATCGCCTTGCGGATTTCGGCAATAGGGCTGACGGAACCGGTCGATGTCTCGTTGTGAACCACGCAAACAGCTTTGATCTGACCCTCGCGATCCTGCGCCAGGCGTTCGGCGATCGCCTCTGGCGACGCTCCCCCGCGCCAACTGCCGGGAAGCATCTCGGCCTTCAGGCCCAGCCTGCCGGCAAGCTCGTACCACAGGCTGGCGAAATGGCCGGTCTCGGCCATCAATACATGATCTCCCGGCGACGTGACATTGACCAGAGCCGCTTCCCAGGCGCCCGTGCCCGAGGAGGGGAAGATGACGACGGGAGACACGGTCTGGAAGACAAGCCTGATGTCGGCCAACACGCCGCGCATCAGCTCGGCAAACTCCGGACCGCGATGGTCGATGGTCGGCCGGGCAATCGCCTGAAGCACGCGCTCCGGCGTGTTGGTCGGCCCTGGAATCTGCAGGAAGTGCCGTCCGGCGGAATAGGGAGCGTTGCTTCCGCTTTGAGCCCATCTGGTGTTCAATCGTGCCTCCTGCCAACTCTTGTTCAATGCCCGAGCCGGGCCAGCGCCTCTGGCGATGCTCGCTGGCCGGAAATCGCGTCCGGCGGGAAAATGTCGTCCAGGCGCTTCATGTCGGATGCGGAAAGAGACACGGCCTGCGCGTCCGCATTTTCCTGCAGATGGGTGAGATTGCGCGTGCCGGGAATCGGCACGACATCGCCTTTGCCCAGCAGCCAGGCAAGCGCGACCTGGCCGGTCGTACAGCCATACGTCCCAGCCATGTCCCGAAGCGGCGGCAGCAAAGCGAGGTTGCGAAGCATGTTCACGCCCTCGAAGCGTGGATCCCTGGCGCGGAGATCCTGTTCGGACGAGGCAGCGGAAACCGTTCCCGTCAGGAAGCCCCGCCCAAGAGGGCAGTAAGCGACGAATCCGATGCCGAGCTCGCGACAGAGCGGGAGGATCTCGTTCTCGCAGTCGCGGCACCAGAGGGAATATTCCATCTGGTAGGCGGCAATGGGATGGACGGCTTGAGCCCGCCTTGTCGTTGTCGCCAATGCCTCGCAAAGACCGAGCGCGCGCACCTTGCCGGTCTCGACCAGCCGCGCCATGGCGCCGAACGTTTCCTCTATCGGGACGCCGGGGTCGACGCGATGCAGGTAATAGAGATCGATCGTGTCGACCCCGAGCCGCGCCAGGCTCGCATCGCAGGCGGACGCAATATGGTCCGGCCGGCCGTTGATAATCGTGGAAGCGCGGTCCGCCGAGCGGATCATCCCGACCTTCGTGGTTATGCGGCACTCTGATCGGCTGGATTTCACGGCTTCGCCGATCAATGTTTCGCTCAGGCCATTGCCGTAGACATCGGCCGTATCGAAAAAGGTGATGCCGAGATCGATTGCCCGTTGCAGGACGGCGCGCGCCTGCGCGCCATCGATCGGGCCGTAGCTGCCAGACAGCGCCGCCCCACCGTAGCCGAGCACGGATATGAGAGGACCGGCGCTGGCAAGCCGCGTCTGTTTCATGCCACGGCCACCGCTGGACCCGAGGCGATCTCCCAGCCTTCCCGGATGACATCCTGCACGCGCCGGACTTCGAGCAGTTGCGCCACCTGGTGCGGGTATTTCGCCTCCTCGGTCAGCGGCTTGATGCGTTCGAGGTAGGCTTCGAGCACCTTGATCGCCTTGGTCAGTTCCTCCTGCGCGCCAGCAACGTTTTCTTCCTTGGCGCGCGCCCAGATGCAGACACCCGCACAGGCCGCGAAGCCTTCCACATAGGTGACGAACAGGCCCGCGCGGTCGACCAGCATGGCATGGAGATCGGCGGGAACGGTCGGATCGCCACGCTCGATCTTTTCCGCATAGGCATGGACACGGGCAACCGCATCGGCCTTTTCCGCCAACAGCACCTTGACCCGATCCGGCGACAATTTGAGGTCGTTGGCGCGCGATGGATCCCAATCGATCAGGCTGTGCTTGGTTTCCATCGTCCACCATGCCTTGCCCACACCGCGCGGGAAGAAGCTGGAATCGGCGAACATGAACTTGTCGACATAAAGCGCGCGGCTGATGATCGGCCAGGTCGTGTCCAGAGCAGATGCCAGCCAAGGCGCTGCCTCAGCCGGCCATCCCTGCGATTTCAGCCACAGCTCGCAAACGCGCTCGGTACTGGCGTCCTCTCCATTGGTAATGGCGGCGGCGGCGATGAGGTTGGTTTCGTTGATCGTTTCCAGCGCCCACCAGTCGTTGACGCGCTCCCATTCGACGCGGAAGATGGCGCCGGTCACGCCGTTCTTCTCGCCATACTCCATGCGGTTCTTGAGATCGGCGCCGACATAGCAGGGGGCGATGGCCAACCCGTAGAACTGCCCCATCGTGTCATATTCCAGCCACTGGGCGCGATCGCGCAGACGGCCGATGGCCGAATTGTTCGGGAAGGTCGGGTAGAAATCGTGCGGCGTCACCTTGATGCAGAAGGAAATCTCCTTCGGCGTCCGCGCCATGGCGGCGATCAGCGGCTCATGATCCCTTGGCTTGTAGGCGAAGTCGCGCACCGACATCGGTTTGCCGTGCTTGGCCGAAGCCTTCCACATGGCCGTGATGATGTTGTGGTACCAGTCCTCCAGCGACGTCTTCTGGCAGAGGTCGCAGGTGCATTTGTTTTGCGCGCGCGACGCCCGCCCTTCCGGCGAGCCGGCGCTGACGATCAGGCCTGACAGTTTCGGGAAGTCGCTGTACAGCTCGTCGACGGATTTCTCGAGGAATTCGTACCAGAACGGTTCGGAGGGGCAGACATTGCCGTTCTTCACCAGTTCGGGCTTCATCTCGATCACTTCGTCCGGGAAGACGAGCTGCTTCACTTCCAGCCACAGATCGATGCCCCGGTTGGAGGCCAGGTTGATCACGTGGTCGAAGTAAACCCGGTTGTTCAGGATGGCGTTTTCGCCGCGCCGCGCGGGAGCGCTTTTCCATTTCGCATAGGGATCGAAATAGACCCGCGGATAGAGAAATTTCAGCATCCCGTCGGTTTCGTGCAGGACCAGCGCATTCATCTTGTGCTGCTCGATGAAATCGAGCGATTTCAGCACCGCCCACCTTTCCCACATGCGGGTGCCATTGAGCTCAAGGCCTCGGAAATCGAATTTCATTTTGGGTCTCCGGTTATTTGACGGCGCCCGATGTCAGGCCGCGCAGAAGGAACTTGTGCAAGACAAGCGAGAAGATGAGGATCGGCAGGATGGTGAGAAAGCCGCCGGTGGCGATGATGCCCCAGACCAGCGATTCCTCGCTTTGCATGTAACTGAGGATGGCGACCGGCGCGGTCACCGCCTTGAAGTTGGTGAGCACCAGCGGCACCAGGAAGGCGTTCCAAGTGTCGATGAAGGAGATGATGCCGACCGCCACTAGCCCCGGCGCCACCAGCGGTAGCACGATGCGGAAGAAGGCGCCCGACAGGCTGCAGCCATCGAGCAGTGCCGCCTCGACAAGCTCGTTGGGAACATTGCGCAGGAAACCGCGCATGACCCATACGACCAGCGGCAAACGCACGGCGGCCTCGAAGATGACGAGCGTGATGACCTGGTCGGTCATGCCCAGAGCGCGCGCGGCGAAGAACAGCGGAATGACGGTCGTCACCGGCGGGAAGCTGCGCGGGATCAGGATGAGGAAGAACAGGAACTTGCGCGCCCTGAACTGCACGCGGGTAAAGGCGAAGGCCATCATCGTGCCGACGAAGACGGCGATAAGCGACGACCAGAAGGCGACATTGATGGAATTCCAGTAGTAGCGCGCGAATTTGCCGTCGGCGAGAAGCCGCACATAATTGTCGAGCGTCGGCGTGAACAGGAAACGTGGCGGCTGGGCCAGCAGGATGTTAGACGGCTTCAGCGACGTGATCAGCATGTAGTAGACGGGAAACAGCGAGACGAGGATCAGGAGGATCGTGCCGGCAATGATGCCAACGCTGCCGGACAGGTTTTTCTTTCTTATCGCCATAGCCAGCTCCTCAGTCGAACTTGATGAAACGCCAGTAGAGCGAATAGGCCGCGACCAGGATGGTGATGGAAACGACGACCATGGCGCCGGCGTAACCCATCTGGAAGAACATGAAGGCCGACTTGTAGATGTGGACGCTGACCGTTTCGGTGGCTGTCCCCGGGCCGCCGCCGGTCATCACAAAAGGCTCCGCGAACAGTTCGAACGCTTCCATCGAACGCAGGATGACCGCCACGACCACCGTGTCGCGCACCATGGGCAGCGTGATGTGGAACAGCATCTGGCTGCTTGAGGCGCCGTCGACCTCGGCACTCTCATAGAGATCGACAGGGATCATCTGCATGGCCGAGAGGCAGAGCAGGAACATGAACGGCGTCCAGTGCCAGACATCGGTGATGATGATCGAGACCATCGCCATGTTCGGCGAGGTGAGCCAGCCGATGGGGGCTATGCCGACGAGGCTCAGGAACCAGTTCAGCGGCCCGACCTCGGACTGGAATAGGATAGACCACATGACGCCGACGATGGACGGCGTGATGATCATGGGCGTGAGCAGTGCGGCCCTCAGCACGTTCCTGCCCATGATGTCACGGTAAACGAACATGGCGATGAGGAAGCCGAGGACGAGCTCGATCGTGGTGGCCACCACGGTGAAGAGCAGCGAGCGCCAGATGGAATCGAGGAAGGGCTGGTCGCTCAATATGTCGATGTAGTTCTGCAGGCCGACAAAGGTCGGGCCGCCGCGCTTGGTCAGGTTCCAGCTGGTGAGGCTGAGGTAGAAGGTGAACAGCGCCGGCACGATGCGCAACAGCACGAGATAAAGCATCCCCGGAAACAGGAACAAGGCCAGAAACAGTTTCTGTTGCCGAGATATCGTCATGCTGAACTCCCGCTGCCGGCCGAATTCATGCCAGGGCCCGCTCTTTGGCAGCATTGGCGAGGATGCGCGACAGGTCGGCATGCAGCACTTCCAGCCGCTCGCTGCCCAGCGCCGTATAGGTCGTATGGCGGAAATCGGTGTTCTTGCGGAATTCGCGGAAATCGGCGGCGAGATCGAGCAGGCCCTTGAGCCTCTCGTCCAGCAAGCGCTTCGCTTCCGGGCGGAACGAGGAGGGCTCATGGTTTTCGGTGAGATACTTGGTCAGGATGCAGGCCTGGCCGATCTCGCGGAAGCCCCTGATGTAGCGGCAGAACACTTCGATGCGCCCGCCGAAATCTTGATAGGCGGCATCGGTCAGACCCTTTGGCCGGCGCTTGATGACTTCCTTCAGTGCTTCGACGCGACGAAGCGCTTCTTCCTTTTCCTCGATGATGCGATGCACGTTCGGCTCGTCGGCATCCATGGCGTGCTGCTTGGACGGATCCCAGTCGCGCAGGCTGTTCTTCTCCTCTGCCAGCCACCAGGCGTGGGCCAGGCTGACAGGGTAGTTGCTGGAGTCGGAGAACACGCAGTCATTGGTGTAGAGCGCGCGGCGGATGATTTCCCAGGAATCTCCGAGCAGCTCGATCGACCAGTCGACAGCGTCCTTGATCTCGGCTTCGCTGGCGTCGGGTTTCAGATATTTCTCGCCAGCCAGCCAGTCGCGATAGATCTTCTGCTTGGGCGTATCGCGGTCGATTGCCAGTTCCGCCACCGCATAGAGGTTCAGCAGGTTCGGCGTGTGGAAGACGGAATGCGCTTCGAGCGCTTCCCAGTCGGTGCGGATGAGCACGCCACCGACGCCATGCCTGTCCGAGTGGCCAAGCCGGTAGCGCGTATCGTCCACCATGTGGCTCGGTCCGATGCCCCAGCCATAATATTGCGCCATCACCTCGAACTCGACCCATTGCCGATGCTTGCCGACATTGCCGATGCGGTGATTGTCGGGGAAGGTCGGGTAGTAGTCGTGCGGCGTGTTCTTCAGGCAGATGATGACGTCTTCCGGCAGTTCCTCCATCACCGTGGCGATCTCGGTCTGCGTCTTCTTGTCGAAGACGAAATCGCGCACCACCAGTGTCTTGCCGGCGGCCTTGATCGGTTCGTACATGGAATGCAGCAGGCGGCGGAACCAGTCTTCAGGCGGCGTCGACTTGCAGAGATCGCATTGGCAGCGGTTACCGGAAATGGAGAGCCGGCTTTCGCGCGTCGCAGGCGCTGTGATGATGCCGGCAATGCCGTTGAAATCCGAGAACAGGTCCTGGTATTTTTGGCGCACGAAATCCATCCAGACCGGTTCGTTCGGGCACAACGCGCCGTTCTTGAACACTTGCGGGTTGAGTTCCAGCACGCAGTCATGGAACCACAGTTCCTTGTTCTCCAGCCAGACTTCGGTGCCTTGATTGTTGGCCAGCTCAACGACGCGGCGCAGATAGTCGCGCAACTGCATTGGCGTCGAACGCCCCCGGGCGACATATTTGTAGAGGTCGCGGTGGATGACCCGGTAGCGGTCGAAAATGTTGTCGAAGCTCTGGCCCTTGGCAAACATGCCGGCGGGATAGACGAGCTGGTCGATGATCTCGTTGCGGTGCAAAACCAGCGCCGTCATGTTGTTGTCCTTGATGAAGGCGAGCGACTTCTTCACCCAGTCGAAGTCCCAGACATAGTGGCTGTTGATCTCAAGCCCCCGGAAGTCAAAACTCATGTCTTCGCTCCTCTGCTTTGGTCTCGGCCGGATCAAGGCGGACGGTTTGGCCCGCGTCCGCGCGGCCCCGTTTCATTCTAGGCTCTGCTCATCTCGGGTACGGCCGCTTCGGCAAGAACCCGCGTCAGATCCTTGTGCAGCACCTCCAGGCGCTCGCTGCCCAGGCCGATATAGACTGTGTAGGCGTGGTCGCTTTTCGTCCGGAATTCGCGGAAGTCGGCGGCGAGATCGAGCAGGCCCTGGAGCCGCTCGTCCAGCATGCGCTTCGCCTCACCGCGGAACGAAGACGGTTCCCGGTTTTCGGCGAGGAATTTGGTCAGGATGCAGGCCTGGCCGATCTCACGGAAGCCGCGAACATATTTGCGGAACACCTCGACGCGACCGGACAAATAGGAATAGGCGGCATCCGTCAGCGCCGCGGGACGGCGCGTCACGACATCGCCCAGCGCCTCGACAAGGCGCAGCGCCTCTTCCTTCTCCGCGATAATGCGATGCACATTGGGCTCATCGGCATCCATGGCGTTCTGCTTGGACGGGTCCCAGTCGCGCAGGCTGTTCTTTTCCTCCGCCAGCCACCAGGCATGCGCGAGGCTTACCGGAAAGGTGCTGGAATCGTTGAACACGCAATCGTTCATGTAGAGGGCGCGGCGCACGATCTCCCAGGAACCGCCGAGCAGTTCGATCGACCAGTCGACGGCCTCCTTGATCTCGGCCTCGCTGGCTTGCGGTTTCAGATAATTCTCGCCGGCCAGCCAGTCGCGGTAGATCGTCTGCTTCGGCGTTTCCATGTCGTTGGAGAGGGCGGACGCCGCATAGAGGTTGAGAACGTTGGGCGTGTGGAACGTGGTGTGGCTCTGCAGCGCCTCCCAATCCGTGCGGATCAGGACGCCTTCGGCATCCTGTCCGCGGGCATGGCCGAAACGATAGCGCAGATCGTCCACCATATGGCTTGGGCCGACGCCCCAGCCGTAATACTGCGCCATCACGTCGAACTCGACCCATTGCCGGTGCTTGCCGACATTGCCGATGCGGTGGTTGTCCGGGAAGGTCGGATAGTAGTCGTGCGGCGTGTTCTTCAGGCAGATGATGACGTCTTCGGGTAGCTCCTCCATCACGGTGGCGATCTCGGTCTGCGTCTTCTTGTCGAAGACGAAATCGCGCACCGCCAGGGTTTTGCCGGCGGCATGGACTTTGTCGTACATGGTGCCCAGCAGTTTGCGGAACCAATCCTCCGGCCGCGTCGCCTTGCAGAGGTCGCATTGGCAGCGATGGCCGGAGATGGAGAGCCGGCTTTCGCGCGTGGCGGGCGCCATGATGATGCCGGCGATGCCATCGATATCCGACAGCAACCCCTCATATTTGGCGCTGATATATTCCCACCAGACAGGCTCGTTGGGGCAGAGCGCGCCGTTCTTGGAAATCTGCGGGTTGAGCTCCACGAAGGCGTCGTGGAACCACAACTCCTTGTTCTCCAGCCAGACTTCGGTGCCTTGCTTGTCCGCCAACTCGATAATGCGCTTCACGTAGTCACGCCGCATGTTCGGCATGCTGCGCTCGCGCGCTGCGTATTTGTAGAGATCGGGATATATGGCGCGGTAGCGGTCGTGGATGTTGGTGAAGGTCTGGCCCTTGCCGAAGATGAGGGCCGGATAGGTGACAAGGTCAACCACATCATTGTTGTGGAACACGAGGCTGGTGAGGTCATGCTCGCGGATGAAGCGAAGCGCTTTCGTCACCCAGTCGAAATCCCAGACATAGTTGCTGTGGATCTCGAGCGCTCTGGTCTTAAACTCAGGCATGATTTCTCCCATGCATCGGACAGGTCTGTCCGCTGGTCGGCCTCGCGGCGGTCCGCGCCGCGAGGAAAGATTGATGGATCGGGTTACTTCAGCGTGCTTTTGACGTCGTCGAGTGCTTTCTGGATCTTATCCTGAGCCTTGCCGAGCTCGCCCTTGATGTCGCCGCCGACAAGGATGGACGACACCGCGTCGCTCATCGCATCGCCGATTTCGGAGGAAGCCAGGATGCAGGGATAGGGCATTTCCTGCGCGTCGGAGAGCGCATCGGCGCCGCCGGCCGAGACGTCGAGCAGATACTGCAATTGCGGCATCTCACCCTTCAATGCATTCAGGGCCGAGGTGCGCGCCGGCATGAAGCCGGGTGTCTTGCGCGCCATGTCGATCTGGCTCTGGCTGGACGAGGCCGCCTCCAGGAGCTTGTAGGCGGCTTCCTTGTTCTTCGACAGGCTGTAGATCGAAACCACCGCCGGTCCGGCACGGTAGGGATGGTTCAGGCCACGGGCGGTGTTCTCTTCCGTCGGCGGATAGGTGTAGGCGACCTGGTCCTCCGTAATCGAGCCGCCATCCTTGCCCATCTTATGCATCGTGTAGAAAACGCGGTCGAAATATTCGATGTTCATGGCCACGCGGCCGGCCGCAAACAGCGCCATCGTCTCGCCGCTGGCCATGTTAATGTGGTCCGGCGGCCAGAAGGGAGTGAGCGACTTGTAGAATTCCGCTGCCTTGATGCTTTCGGGCGAGAGCACGCCGGCCTGCATGGTCTTGGGATCACATGTCTGGGCGCCGAACGCCATCAGCTGGTTTTCATAATCATGCCAGAGATAGGTGCCCTTCTTGTTGGAATTGATGAGCCCGTAGACGTCATTGTCCAGCACCTTGCCGGCCAGTTTCTCGCCCTTCTTGCGGGTGAAGAACTCGGCCATCTGCCGATACTGCTCGTAGGTGACCGGAGGCTTGAGGTCGTAGCCATATTTGGCCTTGAACGCGGCCTGCTCGTCGGCATTGTCGAACCAGTCCTTGCGGTAGGCGAGCGCCTGGTCGCTTGTGGCGATGGTGATGCCGGTGATCTTGTCGCCAAGCATCACCGCGCCGCGGCCGGAGGCCGTGATGTCGTCCCAGTCAAGCAGCTTCTTGTCGCCCCATTGGGCGATCATCGGCGAGAGATCGTCGAATATGCCCTGGTCGAACCATTGGAACGTGCGCTGCACGCCGCCGGAATAGACGAGGTCCCAGGTGTCGGCTCCGGCGACATAGTCGAGGACGACCTTCTTCTGCAGTTCGTCCGTCGACAAAGCGCGGATCTCGACATTCATGCCCCAGGATTGGCCGATCTCCTTGAGCTTGTCGGAGAAAGCATCCTGCGAGGCGTTGCTCGAGGTTAGAAAGCGGACAGTAACGCCCTTGTACGGGCTGTCGCCGCTCTGCGCCCAGGCGGTGGTTCCGGTCAGCAATGTCGCCGATGCCGCAAAGGCAAGCACGGCGCGACGCGTCAGGTTGAATAGCATGCAACTCCTCCCAAGTGATGACTATTGGCCACGTGATGATTGTCGGTCTCCGGCGGCGACCTGCCGCCAGGAAATGCAACTGCTCCTAGATACGGCTCCCTGTGCTTTGATCGAAAAGATGAACCTGTTCGGGATTGAAGCTCAGCGCGATCAAATCGCCCGCCGCTATCGGGCGCGAGCGGTCCACGGTCAGGCAGACCTGCTGGCCGTCGACATCCGCCAGGACCTGGTAGTGTGAGCCCATCATTTCGACGAGCGTAACCCTGGCATCGAGAATTCCCTTGTCGCGCACGATCATGTTTTCCGGTCGCACTCCGTAGGAAACCGGCAGTCCGTCCCTGCCGCCGGTCTGGGGCGGCGCCGGAAGCCGCGCGCCGGCGCCGGTTTCAATCCAGACTTCGTCGGCGGAGCGCCTCAACGACCCTTGCATCATGTTGATCGTCGGCGAACCCATGAAGGAGGCCACGAAAGCATTGGCGGGCCTGTCGTAAAGCTCCGTCGGCGTCCCGAACTGTTCGACGATGCCGTCATGCATGACGGCGATACGATCAGCCATGGTCATGGCCTCGACTTGATCGTGCGTCACATAGATGCTGGTGGTGCGCAACCTTTCATGGCGCAGGCTGATCTCGACGCGCATCTGGCTGCGCAGGCGCGCATCCAGGTTGGACAATGGCTCGTCGAACAGGAAAACCTGCGGCTGCCGCACAATGGCGCGGCCCATGGCCACGCGCTGGCGCTGGCCGCCGGACAGCGCCTTCGGCAGCCGGTCGAGATAGGTGTCGAGCGCAAGGATTTTCGACGTGGCGCCGATGCGCTCGTCGATGGTTTCCTTCGGGCTGCGCCGCATCTTCAGCCCGAAGGCCATATTGTCGAAGACGGTTTTGAGCGGATAAAGCGCGTAGCTCTGGAAGACCATCGCCACGTCACGGTCACGCGGCAGCAGATCGTTGACGACGCGGTCGCCAATGCTGATTTCGCCTGATGTGACGTCCTCGAGGCCGGCTATCATCCTAAGCAGGGTCGATTTCCCGCAACCGGAGGGGCCGACCAGAACAACGAACTCGCCGTCCTGAACATCAAGCGAAACGCCATGCACCACTTGCAGGCTGCCGAACGATTTGCGCACGTTCTTGATGCTGACAGGCGCCATTATGGCGTTCCTCCCTGTTCATGTTTTTTGGCCACATCCCTTTTCAGGAAAGATGACAAGGGCAGTCTGTACCCCTGGGCTCATCTATTCCAATACTATTTCTTGTGTTCCTCATAATCACAGATTATGGATTTGACATGAAATTGCGGGAACTTGAGATATTTCACGCTATCATGCGGGGCGGCTCGATCACTGAGGCCGCGAGAATTCTCGGCATATCCCAGCCGGCGGTCAGCACCGCGCTGCGCTATGCGGAGGACCAGATCGGCATGCCGCTGTTTCGCCGCGCGCATGGACGCGTGGAGCCGACGCCCGAGGCTATGAACCTCTTTCCCGAGGTCGAGGCCTTGTTCCAGAAGTACCAGGCGATCCGCCGCTACGCGGAGGATTTACGCGGCATGCACTCAGGCCTGCTCAGCATCGCGTCCACGCCGACATTGAGCTATGCCTATCTGGCGCCCGCGACCAACCGCTTCCGCCAGTCGCGGCCCAATGTGCGTGTGGTGCTCTACACCACCAACACCCGCCAGATCGTCGAACAGGCAAGCACGCGCCAAATCGACATCGGGATCATAGCGAACCCGGTCAATGCGGCCGAACTGGACAGCGAGGTGCTGGCCAAGTCCGAATTGCTCGTGGTCATGCGGGAGGGGCATTCTCTTGCCGGCGTTGACGTGATCAGGCCGAGGGACCTCAAGGATTATCCACTGATCACCAACACGCATCATTCGCTCTATGACGTCATCGAGGAAGAATTCCGTCGCGATGGCGTCGAACTGAACGTTGCGATCGCTGTCAACCATCACATGACCACCTGCCTGCTGCTCGAAGGCGGCGATGCCGTGGCCATCGTCGATCCGTGGATGCCCGCCAACATCTTTCCCGGATTGCTGCGCAAGAAGTTCAGGCCGAGTCTCGAGATTCAGGCCAGGCTGGTGTGGGCCAACTCGCGGCCCTTGTCGCGCATCGCGGATGCTTTCGTCGCCGAATTGCGCGCCGTTGCGGCGGAGATCGGTGCCTTGCGCATCGAAGCGGAGCCATGATTTCAGTCGCCCTTCATCCCAGGACCGATCCCTCGCCGGCGACAGCGCCTATCGGAATTCGGACATGAGTTTTCGACGCGAGTTCTTCTTCATCCCCGGAGACTATATCGATCGGGATTCGGACACGAAGATGCTTGGCGCCATGTATGTGGAGCGTCTCAAGCCCGAACATGTGACGTTTCCCTATCCGCTTGTCTTCTTCCACGGCGCCGGCCAGACGGCGGTCAACTGGGTGCAGACACCGGATGGGCGGCCTGGCTGGGCCAGCTATTTCGTCGACAGGGGATTCACCGTCTACCTTGTCGATCAGCCGGCGCGCGGACGTTCGGCGCATGTCGCGGGCAAAAATGGCGGCATCCGTAACTTTTCGGTGGAAGAAGTCGAAAAGCGTTTCACCGCCTGCCGCGAATTGGGCGACTGGCCGCAGGCGCGAAAGCACAGCCAATGGCCGGGCAGGGGACAAAGAGGCGATGCCGCTTTCGATCAGTTCTATGCCAGCCAAGTGTCTTTCCTGGCCGATGAGCAGGAAACCCAGACACTCGTCCAGAAAGCCGGCGCCGCGCTTCTGGACCGGATCGGTCCGACGGTCCTTGTCACGCATTCGCAAGGGGGCGCATTCGGCTGGCTTCTCGCGGATGCGCGGCCTGCCCTCGTCAAGGCCATCGCCGCGGTGGAACCCAGCGGCCCCCCCATGCACAAGGAGCGTGTCTGGGGCCCGACCGCAATCCGCCTGACCTATGATCCGCCAGCCGAGAAGCCTACCGATCTCATGGTGACGCGGCAAAGCAAGGCAGAGGGGCCGGACCTCAACCCCTGCTGGCTACAGCAGGAACCGGCGCGGACATTGCCGAACCTCTCGAATATTCCTGTCCTGATCATGATATCGCAGGCGTCCTATCACGCCGCCTACGATCACTGCACCGCCAGCTATCTCACCCAGGCCGGCGTCCAGGTCGAGATCATGCGCCTCGAAGAGGTAGGAACAAGAGGCAATGGGCACATGATGATGCTGGAGATGAACAATCTCGACATCGCGGGGCGGATCGCGGAGTGGATTGCAAAAGCCGTGAGCCCGGACCAAGGAAAATAGCGCCCAAACCGACCGATTGCTCTTGGTTGGCTTTGGGCAGTCCATGACAAATGTCTGCTGTGAAGGCGGCGGCCGAAGTAGCATAAAATGGCAGGGTGGAACTACATTGTTCGAGTTTCGACTCCGCTCGTCTACACGACGTTGCTGCCTAGCGACGACAATGTGTCAAAAGCACGCGCTGTACGGCGACGGGCAGCGCCGCTTCAGTGTTCAAATGAGCTAAAAGGGCGTCGAATTTTGCGCTTTGGCACGAAAATTGGCGACGTGGGCGCGGTTGCCGCAGGTCTTGACGTCGCAATAGACCTTCGAGGCGTTCCGTGTCGTATCGACAAAGACGTTGTCGCAGGTAGCGGCCTTGCAAGTCTTCAGCCGCTCGGCCTCCCCATGAATAATCAGTGACATGATCGACATGGCGGTGTTGGATCGTATGCGCTCATCGAAGGAGAAATCGTCGTCGTAGTGTCCGTCGTCAGGGTTTTTGGGACAACAGGCGGCGTGAGCTAACGGAGGCTCTGGTCCATCAGGTTTGTCACATTAGGCCGCTGCATCTCGATGAAGCAAGCGGCGCTGTTTGATGGTTT
>Ga0164242_10002224_pt1 | contig 22532 bp, 23 predicted proteins | sample OricomgcompostMG_FD_108783 | JGI IMG/M metagenome (GOLD analysis project Ga0164242, IMG submission 108783) | Miracle-Growth compost microbial communities from Emeryville, California, USA - Original compost - Miracle growth compost (MG) ... | reverse complement strand
TTCTGCTCGTCGGTGCCGAACTTCATCAGCAGGTAGGAGCCGATGAAGTGGGTGTTGACGACGCCGGAGATCGAGATCCAGCCGCGCGAGAGCTCTTCGACGATCATCGCGTAGGTCGTCAGGTCGAGACCCATCCCGCCGTACTCTTCCGGGATCGTCACGCCGAACAGGCCGAGCTCTTTCATCTGCTCGACGATCGGCTCCGGGAACGTGTCCTCGTGGTCGTAGTGCTCGGCGTTGGGGATGATCTGCTCGTCGGCGAACTGGCGGACCATTTCGACAATGGCTTCCTGCTCGTCGGTCATTTCGCGGTACGCGGTCGTATCTACGGCCATGGCTCCTACCTGTCGGGGTCGAGTCTCACCCCCCAGGTTATCGGTGGCCGGCGGCGAGCGGGACCGCCGACGTCTCAGGCCGTCGCGGTCTCAAAGACGGACTGCGGGTCGACCCGGGGGTCGATCGCCTGCATCGGGGCGCGTCCCTTCAGCAAAATCTCCTGGTACTCCTCCTCGGCGTCGGACTGCATCACGATCGCGCCACCCACTCCAAGGGTCGTCGTCTCGCCGTCCATGACGACCGTGCGGATGACGATGTTCAGGTCGCAGCCGCCGCTGAGGCCGAAGTAACCGATCGCGCCGGAGTAGACCCCCCGCGCCTCCCCCTCGAGCGAGTCGATGATCTCCATCGTCCGCTTCTTCGGTGCGCCGGTCATCGACCCGCCGGGGAAGCACGCGCGGACGCAGTCGGGCGGCTCGATGTCCTCGCGCATCAGGCCGCGCACGGTCGACACCAGCTGGTGAACGGTCTCGTAGCTCTCGATGTGCATCAGGTTCGGCACGTGGACCGTGCCGATCTCGGAGACCACGCCGAGGTCGTTGCGCAGGAGATCGCAGATCATCAGGTTCTCGGCCCTCGACTTCTCGTCCGTCCGCAACTCCTCCGCGAGGCGCACGTCCTCGGCCGGGTCGGGACTGCGACGGACCGTCCCCTTGATCGGCTTCGCCTCCGCCCAGCGGTCGCGACCGATCGAGAGGAAGCGCTCCGGCGAGGAGCTCAAGACGGCCGCGTCACCACAGCGCAGGAAGGCCGAGAACGGCGCCGGATTTACCCGTCGCAGCGTCCGATACAGGGGCAGAGGGTCCGGACTGACGTCGGCGGTGACTTTGTTCGTCAGGCAGATCTCATAGCTCTCGCCATCGATCAACTGGCGCTTGCACTCCTCGATGTCCTCGAGGTACTGGCCGTGGGACCGCGCCAGGTTGAAGTGGACGGGGTCCCGTTCGGTCGCCACCTCGCTCCACTCCGGCTCGCGGATCGGTGGCAGCGCCGCCAGTCGCAGCGCCGTCTCGGCGATCCAGCGATCGGTCCCCTCGGGTTCGTCCCGCGGACAGATCCCCAGCACGTAGGTGGCGCCCTCCAGGTGATCGAAGGCGATCATCCGGTCGGCGAAGACGAAGAAGGCGTCGGGCATGCTGGAGGAATGGGCATCGCTGCCTTCGCAGTCCGCCTTCAGCTCGTACCCGAGGTAGCCGGCGAAGCCGCAGTTGAAGTCGAAGGGCAGATCGTCGGAGAGGTAGCGCAGACGGCGCATCTCGCGCGAGAGATAGTCGAAGATCGACTCCTCGAGGATGCGCGTCTCCCCGGCGGCGGTCACGGTCAACTGGCGACTGCCGACGTCGTAGGTGACGGTCTGTGCGAGCGGCCCCGAGGGATCGCCCATGAAAGAGAAGCGGGCACGGCCGTCGAGCATGCTGCTGTCCAGCCAGAAGGCATCCGAGGATGAGCCGTAGAGGTGGTGAAAGGCACGCTCGGTGTCGTGGGCAGCGTCGAGTCGTCGCACCCGAAGCTCGAGATCGGGACCGGTGCCCCGCCCCGGCGGGATCCGCTCGCCCACCTGGACCGAGCCGCCAGGGCGCCTGCCAGAGCGCTCGATCGTCAGATCGCGGAAGCGGGCCAGCATCCCCCGTCCGTATTCGGTGCTGATCGACTCGGGGTGGAACTGGAGCCCCCACTGTGGGCGCTCGCGATGAGCTACGCCCATCAGGATGCCGTCGCTGGTCCAAGCCGTCGCCTCGAGCTCGTCGGGGAGATCCTCGACGCAGAGCGAGTGATAACGGACCACCTGGAACTCGCGCGGCAGCCCCGCGAAGAGGCCACCGTCCTCGTGGGTGATCGCGCTGAGCCGCCCGTGCATCGCCTCCGGGGCGTGTACGACCTTGCCGCCGTAGGCGGCGCAGAGACCCTGGTGGCCGAGACAAACCCCGAGCAGCGGCACCTCGGCGCGCTTGATCGCTTCGGCGCAGACGCCAAAGTCCGCCTCACGCTCCGGGTTTCCCGGACCCGGTGAGATGACGATGTTGTCGAAGTCGCGATTCGCCAACAGCTCGTCCCAGGTCATCGCGTCGTTGCGAACCACGACGGGCTCTTCGCCGTTGGCCTCGGAGAGGAGCTGGAAGAGGTTGTAGGTGAACGAGTCGTAGTTGTCGATCAAGAGGGTCTTCACGACATGCCCCCAGTCAGACCAGGTATTTGCGTAGGACCTTGCCGAGCGGGCTCTTCGGGATCTCGTCGCGGAATTCGACTTCCTGCGGGACCTTGAAGTTCGCGAGCCGCTCGCGACAGTAGAGGACGATCTCGCGCGCCTCGGGCTCGCCGGCCACGGGGACGACGACCGCTTTCACCCGCTGCTCCCCGGGAACGTCGGTGTCGACGCCGACGACCACCGCCTGGTCGATCCGCGGGTGGTCGACCAGGACCGCCTCGACCTCGATCGGATCGACCTTGAAGCCGCCGGTCTCGATCAGCAGCTTCTTGCGGCCTTCGATGTAGAGCATTCCGTCCTCGCCGATGCGACCAAGATCGCCGGTGAAGTAGCGCCCGTCGCGAAAGGCGACGGCGGTCAGCTCGGGCAATTCGGCGTAACCGTCCGTGAGCGCCGGGCCGGCGACGGTCACCTCGCCGATCTCGCCCGCCGGCAGAGGCGCACCGTCGTCGTCGACGATGCCCAGCTCGACCCCCTTTACAGGCGAACCGACCGACTCGAAGGTGCCAACCGGGTCCTCGCTGAGGTTGGCGGCGATCATCCCGGTCTCGGTGCTGCCGTAGAGCTGGCGGACGAGGACGCCGAAACGCTCGCCGAAAGCCTCGAAGGTCTCCCGCGGCATCGCCATCCCGGCGGTGAAGCAGAGCCGCAGCGAAGAGAGGTCGGCGTCGGACGGCGATTCGGCCATCAGGCGGTAGTTGAAGGGGACGCCGGGGAAGAAGGAGATCCGCTCGGTCTCGATCAGCTCGAGCGCGCGGTGGCGCTTCAGCAGGAACGGGTGGGGATCCTCGAGGATGACCAACGTCGCACCCGAGATCGCCGCGCCAAAGATGCAGGCGCCCATCCCCCACGTGTGGAAGAGCGGCACCGCGGCGAGTATCTTGTCCTCGGCGTCGAGACCGAGCGCGAGGTAGGACTCGGCCTCGGCGAGACACTGTCCGTGGGTGCGGTCGAGCCGCTTCGGCCGGCCGGTCGAGCCGGAGGAGAACTGGCCGACCAATGGCTCGTCGGGCTCGCGCGGGGCGAGGCGCCCATGGGTGCCGCGCTCGACCAGGCCCGCGAGCGTGACGGCCGAGCCGTGCCCGGCACCGGAGCCGATCACCGTGACCGGGTGGTCGAAGCGGGCGACGATCCGCTCGCATACGCCGGCCGTGCGCTCATCGCTGATCACCGCCTTGACGCCCGTGGTGCGGAACCAGAATTCGAGCTCGGGTTGCTTGAAGGCGGGATTCGCGGGAACCACTTTGGCGCCGAGCGCCGCCACCGCGTGGAAGGAGGCGAGATACCAGGGGTCGTCCCGCAGAACGAGGCCGACGGCGTCGCCCGCCTCGATCCCTAGGTCGGCAAGACCGGAGGCGAGCCGCTCGATCCGTTCGATCAACGCGCCGAAGCTGAGTCGCTCGTCGCGGTAGACGACCGCGGTGCGATCGGGATCGGCGTCGGCGTGTTTGTAGAGCAACTGCAGGAGCACGGCCTCAACCCCCCTTGCGGTCCACGAAGGAGACGATCGCGTCGATGCTGCGGAAGTTGTCCGGCTGCAGGTCGTCGTCGCCGATCTTGATTCCGTAGGTACGCTCGAGGAAGTTGACCAGCTCCGTGATGCCGAGCGAGTCGATCAGGTCGGCGGCGAGCAGGTCTTCGTCATGAGGTATCGGACTGGAGACGAAGTCTCCAGTGATCTCCTCGACGACAAATTTTTCGACTGCGTCTGCTTTGTCGTTCATCGGCCACTCGATTCTAGTTTCGGGATTGCGCCACACGACGGTGCGACAGGGTCCGACGGATGATCACGTCCCCCATCGGCAGATACCCGCGCGAGCTATAGATCCAGCGGGCCTCGCGATTGCCGCTCTCGACGTAACCCCAGAGTCGATCGAACCCGCGACGGGCCAGATCGCTTTCAACGCCATACAGGAACGCGTTGGCGACATTTCCGCCGCGCGCCTCCGGCAACAGATAGAAGTCGGAGCCGTAAGCGTCACCCGGGCGGATCTGCAGCGAATCCCCCAACCAGTCGAGGTCTGGATGGACACCGGGTACGGCGCAGTCCACCCACCAGTAGTAACCGACGATCTCCCCAGCACGGAGGCCGACGTAGCCGTTCAGGCCGCGGTCGAGATAGTCGCGGAACCGACGATCAACGCCGGGCCTACCACGTCTCCGATTGAGCTCGGACAGCCCGGCCAGGTGGTGCTCCTCGAAGGACACGACCTCGATGTCGGCGCTTCGTCGCGGGGTCGAGATCGAGTCCAGATCCTTGACCAAGAGCGTCACGCGACCGGCCGCGTAGGTCCGGCGCCGCGCCTCGGCGAGCCCCTTCCTCAGCGCCGCCGAGGCGCCATGTTCACGGGCGTAACGGCGGAAGCGGCCTATCATCGGCAACACTTTGTCACACCCGGCGAGCGCCACCCAAAACCGTCATCCAGACGCGAACCGGGGCGTCTTCGAGACGATCCTGATCTTCGAAGACCGGCCGGTCGAACTCGCCGCGCACCTGGAGCGCCTGCGCAAGAGCGTCGAAACGCTCTACGGGGCGGCGGCGCCGCCCTCCGCACGTGAACAGGTCCTCGACCACTGCCGCGGTGGCTGGCTGGGGCGCCTACGCCTGAACGTCGAGCCGGGACGCGACGGGAAGCTGCGCAGCTCGATCGTCGTCGGGCCCTTCGACCCCAACAACGTCTTCCCGACCGGGCCCTTCGCCACCGCCCTGCTCAGCTTCCCGCTGGAGGCGGCCTGGGGCGACCACAAGTGGGCCGATCGCGAGGTGCTGGGCCGGGCCGAAGCCAGCGCCGGTCCCGGCCGCGCACCGCTCCTGATCGGCCCGGACGACGCCGTGCTCGAGGCCTCTCGGGCGAACGTCTTCGCCGTCCGCGACGGTGTTCTGCTGACGCCCCCGCTCGACGGATCGATCCTGCCAGGGATCGCCCGCGACGGGATCATCGAGGAGGCGGCGGAGATCGGAATAGAGGTCCGCGAGGAGCGGCTCACGCTGCCCGACCTGCTCGCGGCCCAGGAGGTATTCCTGACCGGGTCGCTGCGTGGGGTCGAGCCGATCCGCGAGATCGATGGCACCGTGATCGACAGCGAAGGCCCGCTGACGACGGCACTTGCGGCGGCCCTACGCCAACGGTGGTTCGGCGATTCGCCGTGAGGGCCGCTGACCGACCCGCCGTCTCCGCCCTCTCCCAAGGATTCCTATGCTCGAAATCGGTCCTTCGAATAGATTCCGGCGCGCAAAGAACCCGGGAGGAGCCAGCTTGAGACACCCCAGAGATTTCTTCCATCCGCTCGCCATCGGCGCGCCCGAGCCGCTGCGGGAGATCCCCGTCGTGCCGTCGCGGATGATCCACTTCCTCGATTTCTCGAACCCGAAAATGGTCGCCAAGGCGTCAGACATCGCCAAGCAGACCGACATCCTGCTCGGCAACCTCGAGGACGCCGTGCCGGTCGACCGCAAGGAGGCGGCCCGCGCCGGGCTGATCCAGGCGGCGAAGGAGTCCGACTTCGGCACCACCTCACTGTGGACGCGGGTCAACTCGCTGGAGAGCCCCTGGATCCTCGACGACCTCGAGCAGCTGGTCGGTGAGATCGGCGACAAGCTCGACGTGATCATGGTGCCGAAGGTCGAGGGCGCCTTCGACATCCACTACGTCGACCGCCTACTCGCCCAGCTCGAGGCGAAGGCGGGGCTCGAGCGCCCGATCTTGATCCACGCGCTGCTGGAGACGCCGCAGGGTGTCGTCAACGTCGAGGAGATCGCCTTCGCCTCGCCGCGCATGCAGGGAATGAGCTTCGGCCCCGCCGACCTCGCCGCGGCGCGGCGGATGAAGACCACCCGGGTCGGCGGCGGCCACCCCGGCTACCTGGTGCTGAACGACCCGCCGGACCTGGAGAACCCCGAGGAGGGCCGCGTCGCCGCCCAGCAGGACCTCTGGCACTACTCGATCGCCCGCATGGTCGACGCCTGCACCTCGGCCGGCATCCTGCCCTTCTACGGCCCCTTCGGCGACATCAAGGACGTCGCCGGCTGCGAGGCCCAGTTCCGCGCCGCCTTCCTGATGGGCTGCGTCGGCGCCTGGTCCCTCCACCCCGTCCAGATCGGCATCGCCAAGAAGGTCTTCAGCCCGCCGCCGGACGAGGTCGCCTTCGCCAAGAAAGTCCTCGAGGCGATCCCCGACGGCCGCGGGGTCCACATGATCGACGGCAAGATGCAGGACGACGCGACCTGGAAGCAGTGCAAGGTGATGGTCGAGCTGGCCGAAATGCTGGCCGCGAAGGACCCGGAGCTGAAGGAGGCATATGGCCTCTGACGGCCCGGGCGCTCGCGCCGGCGGCTCCGCCGCTGCCAATCAACGGGTCTTCGAAGGTGTCGCAGCGAGGTACGACGACCTTGCGTTGAAGCCCGCCGAGCGGGCGGTACTTGGTCGCTTCGCCGGATTGTGGCGGAACTTCGAGATGCTCGACCTCGGCGTCGGCTCGGGCCGCACCGGCTGGACCTTCGCGCCGCTCGTGCACCGTTACGTCGGAGTCGACTATGCGCCGCCGATGGTCGAGCGGGCGCGGGACCTGCTTGGCGACGACCCGAACGTGACGATCGAGATCGGCGATGCGCGGGACCTGAGCGCGGTCGAAGGCACCTTCGACTTCGTCCTTTTCAGCTTTAACGGCATCGACGCGGTCGGCCACGAGGACCGACTGGCGATCCTACGCGCGGTGCGCAGCAAGCTGAAGCCGACCGGTCACTTCCTCTTTTCCACCCACCAGCTCGGGGCACTCCCTCTCGACCGCAAGAGGGAACGCGACCCGCGACGGCTTGCCTCGCCCCTCTACCGCGCCTATGCCGCCCTCGACGACTTCCGTCACGGCCGTCAAGCGGACCGGGTGAACGCCAAGCTGGACCTGGTCGCCGCCCGCGACCGCGGTTGGGTGATCATCGCCCGCGGCCACGGATTCTCCGTCGAGGACCACTATGTCGACCCCGAGTTCCAACTGGGCCAGCTGCGTGAATGCGGGCTGGAAGCACTCACGATCTTCGACACCGCGGGCCGCGAGGTCGAACTCCCCTTCGGCGGACGCGACCCTTGGCTCGACTACCTCTGCCGGCCGCTGCCCGACGATGGTGTCGTGTAGGTCGTCTCGACCTCGCCGCGGAGGCGGGCCAGCTCGGCGGCGAACATATCGTGGAAGGCTCGCTGGGCGACCGGCGGGCGCAGGGTGTGGTCGGAGCCAGGCAGCGTGACGAAGTCGACGCCGGGCCAGGGCGGGTCCCGCCGATCGAAGCCATCGGCTTCCACCTCTTCGCGGAGCGGGTCCTTCGCCGCGAAGGCGAGCAGGATGCGCTTGCGATCAGCGGCGAGGCGGTCGAGGTCAGCTTCGATCCCGGCGGCCAGCCGCTGCGCGCGCGAGCGGCCGAACGGACGCAGGACCGCCGCCCTCGCGGCGAGACCGACCCGGCGTACGAGCGAGCGTAGGAGCGCCACAACCTTGCGACGCTCGACCTCGCCCCGCAGCAGCTTCCGCCAGTAATCGCCCTCCCGAGCACGACTGCCCCCGCGGCGCGCAGCCCGCCGCGTCAGCAGGTCCGGATGCCAGCGGAGGGCCCCGGCGTTGACGGCGAAGACGGCGACGACCCGTGGATCGGCGATCGCGGTCTGAAAGGACCAGTAGCCACTCGCGCAGAGGCCGACGAGAAGGAACCGGCTCCCCCACCCTCGCCGTTCGAGCTCGTCGAGCACCCCGCGGACCTGATCGACGTAGCGGGATGCGTAGAAGTCGGCTTCTCCCAGCCCTCCGGCGGGCGCGCCATCGGCCTCGCCGATCCCCTCGAGGTCAAGCCGCAACGAGGTCAGCCCCGCCACTGCCCCCCTGCGGGCGGTCTCGGTCCAGAGGCGACTTGGACCGACCATCCGCACGGCGCCGGCATTGAGGAAGACGGCGCACAGGTCGCCGTCGCCGCCGCCCACGGGCTCGGTGAGCATGCCCAGCGTCTCCCCCCACGACGCGGTGATCTTCACCGCCGTCTCGCGGGCCTCCCAGGAGGACAGCAAGATCGGCTCGGGATCTGCCGCCGATACGGCCGAGCCGCTCCCCGGCGACGGCAAGTCGATGCCGTCCAGCCAGGACTCGAAGCGGGTCGCCACCGCAGCCGGCAAGGTCGAGCGCTCCGGGTGAGAGACGAACTCGGCCCAGCCGGGACCGGGCATCGATTTGACCTCGACCCCGGCGGCGCCCAGCCGATCGAGCAGCTTCGGTTCGACCGGAATGCCATCGCGTTCGAGGGCGAGCACATGGCGCAGGTCGCCGACCCGCTCCCCCGGCGCCAGTCTCGAGAGCGTCTCGATCGTCCCGGGCGACAGCCCGAACCCGCCGGCTTCGATCCAGCCCTCGGCAACCCCTGCGTCGAAGTCTGGATCGGCCGTCCAAGACTGCAGAGCGGCAAAGGCGCGCGTCTCGCGGATGAACCGTCGGCCGGTTCCGGGCGTCCCCCAGAGCGCCAGGGCGGCGATCGGCGCGCCGGCACCCGCCGCCTCCAAGGCGAGGAGGCCGCCCAGCCCGAGCCCGAGCGCGGTCACCGAAGGAACATCTGCGATGCCCGCCAGTCGATCGGCTGCGGCGACGATCGCGGCCACCCACGCCTCGACCACGTCCTCATCGGCCGGACGTCCGTCACTGTTCCCGGTCGCGGGAAGATCGAAGCGGAGTGTGTGATGACCGGCGACGGCAAGGCGTCGCGCCCAATCGCGACGCGAGCGATACGAGGCGACATCGTCCCAACCCCAGGGCGAGCAGATCAACACCGGTGCCCGCGGCGCGGTCCCGTCGGGGGGGGCCTCGACCACAGCGAAGGCCGTCGCGTCGCCGGCGGTCAGATGGAGTGGACGCGAGGCAGTCATGTAGGCACGTTAGGCGATCTGGCCGCTCAGGCGACCGCGGAGGTTGAGGGCAGAGACGGCGACCGTGCTCCCGGGCTCCTCGTCGGTGTCCCGCTCCAGTATCAGTGTGCGCTCGACTCCCGGCTCGACGCAGAACCACGGGTCGGCGGCGACGTAGCCCCGAGCCTCGACCCGCGCGGCGTAGAGGGCCCGGCGCGCGCGCAGGCGCACCTCGACCGAGTCGCCGGAGGTCGCGGCCTCCACCTCCAACCCGAGACGCTCGGCAGGCTCCGCCTGCGCCGACAGGCCACCGGGGAAGAAGGCTGACTGGGAGATCGGCTCGGATGCACCACCGTCCCCGTGCTCCAGCGAAGCGAGGATCAGGCCCTGGGCGGGAGGGCCGAAGCGGTAGGCCCAAGAGGCGTCGACGAAGCCGCCGAGCATCGTCTCCAGGTCCCGGCACGCACTCGAGTGTGGGGGAAGGCGGAGCTCCTCCCGCGCGTCGCCGACCCGCCGTTCGCCGTCGGCATAAAGGCCGACGCGGAGGGTCGCGATGAGCGGCTCGGGGCCATCGTTGGCGACGTGAACGCCGACCCCCGCGAGCCCCTCATCGGTGAGCCAGACCGCGGTCGGGGCGAGGACGCCGGACAAGGCCCGCAGCGCCTCCTTGGGCGCGCCGGTGTGGTCGACCAAGCCCCAACCCGCCCCTGGCGTGAGATCCCGCAGCCACAGGACCAAGCCGCCACCGCAGGGAGAGGCAGCGCGACGCCAGTCGCCGAAGACGACCCTCATCGCCTCCGCCGAAACCGCGCGGGAGAGCTCCAGATAGCGTCCGTGGTCATACCGGCGCAGCTCGGCTGGATCGACACCGAAGAGCTCGTGTAGGTAGTGATCGCGGACGTCGTCGAAGTCCCAGCCCGCGCCCGCGTCGCGCGGCACACCCGCCTTCCAGCGCGGGTGGTGGACAGCGACGTCGTCGGGAGCCTCGGGCAAGACCGCCTCCAACCCGGCCTGGTCGGGGACGTTCGCGAAGGCGAGGCACTCGGCGGCGAACCGCACCCCTGCGAGGCGTGCGTCGACGAGCGGCCGACGGTACCCGCCGACACCGTAGTAGTTGGCCACGCCGCGGCCCGGGAGGAACGGACGGGCGCCGCCGCTCGGGGTCGAGGGAACGTAGATCGCGTCGGCACCGGTGCGCGCCAGCGCCTGCGGCAGCAGCCGGCCGAAGAGCTCGCCGCGGCCCATCTCCGGATCAAGCCCGAGCATCGCCACCTGCTGCTCGACCTCACTGTTGCCGCAGACGATGGCGAGGCTTGGTCGACCGGCAACGGCCGCGAGTGCTTCGGCCGCCTCCTGCTCAACCGTCGCCCGGAAGACCTCATCGGCAAGGGGGTAGTCGAGGTTGGCAAACATGAAGTCCTGCCAGACGAGGATCCCCAGCTCGTCGCAGAGGTCGTGGAAGTGGTCCGACTCATATGCCGCGGTCCCGGGGACACGGAGCATGTTCATGCCGGCATCGCGAACCCGTTCCAGCGCCGCCCGCAGGCGTTGGCCGTCGGGCGCCATGCCGACGAAGTCGTCAGGAGTCCAGACCGCCCCGCGAGCGAAGACGCGAACGTCGTTCACCTGTAGGTCGATCCCATCGCGAAGGACATCGTGCTCGGGGGACGCCCCGGCGGCGAGCTTGCGGAACCCGACCCGACCCGCATCGATCCCCACTTCTCCCGCCTCGCCGACGACGTGAAGGCGCACCATGTGGAGGACGGGGTCGCCGTGAGTGTGGGGCCACCAGCGCGGCGCGTCCGGCACACGAACCTCACCGCGCAGCTCGACCGCGCCGTCGGCACCCGCCTTCACCTCGAGCGCACCCTCGGCTTCACCGGCCCCGCTGACGACGACGTCCGCGGCGGAGACATCGAAGCCCGCCATCCCGCGCACCGTCGCGTCGACCGAGACCACGCCGCCGGAGCCCTCGCAGCGGGTCCGCAGCGCCAGGCGGGCGACCGTGAGGGTCCGCAGGCGCTCGATCCAGACCGGGCGCCACGGCCCGACCGCTGCCGGGCCGGGCGCGAACCCCGGGCAGCGGCCGAGCAACATCGTGCGGTGGAAGCGCAGGCGGTTGTCGACCAACTTGGTGCGCCAACGGGCACGCGGTTTGCGCCGCTCGCCGAGCCGCGGCGCGAGCGCGAGACAGCGGATCGACAGGTCGTTCCTGCCTTGGCGCAGCGCGGCGCCGACGTCGATCGCCGCGGCGGCGAACATCGACTCGCCGCTACCGATCCGCTCGCCGTTCAGGAACACCTCGTAGATGGTTGCGACGCCGTCGAGGCGCAGCAGCACGCGCTCGTCGGGCCCGGCCGGTGCCGCTTCGAACTGGGTGCGAAACCACCAGTCCTCGGCGTCAAGGTTGCGATCTTCGGCGAAGTCCCAGCGTCCCGCCTCGCGCAGTGCCCCCGCCGCGGTCCCGGGCACGCTCGCCGGGACCCACTCGAGCCCCTTGCTCTGCGCGGGCGCCAAGCACACATCCGGGGCGCAGGGGGCGGCCCACCAGTCGGAGTCGAGATCCAAGCGCTCGTGTCCGTCGACGTGGACCCGGCCCGGCGCAAGCGGCAAGTCAGCCGAGAGCACGGTCCAGCTCCGTGAAGCCGGCGGACCACGCATCCGCCAAGGTCTCCACGGCGGGGGCCGGATCGAACTCGCGGCGACGGGCGAGCTTGAAGGAAAGGGCCTTCGAGCCCGCGACGATCTCCCGCATCCGCGCGGCCGCGACAGCGCCCGCCTCGCCGAGGACCCACTCGACGTGGGAGGCGCCGACCTCGAATGCCGAGCCAACCATGCGTACCGTCGCGAAGGCGTAGTCGTGGTACCGCTGCGCGTCGCCTGCCAGCAGGTTCGGCAGCTCGACGGCAAGCCCGGCGCCGAACCGGTCGAAGGGGTTGTCGGAAGGACGCCTCGCGGCCTGCGCGCGCAGCATCTCGCGCGCCGCTCCGCGGAGCTCCTCACCATCCAGGCGCGGCCCGGCATCCAGCCGCAGCAGCTCGGTATAGGGCGGCAACACGTCGCCCGAGTACTCACGGCCGAGCCGGAAGACGCCACGGTAGTCCTCGCCGGCCAGCTCAAAATAGCCGTCGCCGTGAAAGTAGCGCAGCGTCTCCGCCTCGCGGTCGATGGCCTCGGCGATCACCGAGGTCTTCACGTGCGCGGCCCTATAACTCGTCGCCGCCGTGTCCGGCAGGTGAAAGGAGTCGAGCTCGACGACCAACGTCCGGCCCGCCCCGATCTGCTCGGCGATCTGGTCGGGCAGGGGCCGGTAAGGCTGCATCTCGTGGATGTCGATTCCGTAGAGCGCTTCGACGTCCTCGGAGCGCGGCTTGAAAAAGGTCCATTGGTCGCCCTCGAAGTCGACCGGCAGCACACAGCCCATCATCGCCAACGGCTCCGATCCAAGGGCATGGACAAACTCGATCAGGGTGTCGATGTAGCAGTTGGTTTCGGCGTAGTCACGGCCGGGTCCGTGAAGGAAATGGCGCCTGTAGCTCCCCGGGTCCAGACCGAGCAGGCTGACCGTGCCGGCGGGCGTGGTCGCCATCAGATCCGCAGTTCCTCCCGTACCGCGGCCGGCCAACGGTCCTGATCGAGGCCGTGCTGCTTCACCAATGCCAACGTGATCCGCTCCAGGCCGAAGCCGAGGCAGGCGGTGTGCGCGATGGACTTGGCCTCTCCGGCCATCTCGATCCCGTAGACCGAGCTGAAGTGATCCTGGTGATAGTTGAAAGACGCGACCGCGGTCGGCCCGGGCCCGGCGATTGGCACCACCACCTCGAACTTCAGCTCCTGCGAGCGCTGACTACGGGCGAGCATACGGCCGGCGCGGCCGAAGAACGGGTCGCTGGCGACGTCGGTGGTGGCATCGAGGCCGACCGAGCGCAGAAGCTCCAGCGAGCGATCCCGCCAGCGGTCGCGCCATTCGACCACCGCCTCCGGCTCGCCGATGCGGACGATCTCGCGTTGGTGGAAGACCTGGAGGCGGGCCGGGTCTCCGGAGGGCTCATGGCGGAAGACGTAGGTCCCGCCCGCATCCACCATCACTCCGCCGGGCGCCAGAGCGCCGCGCGCCGCCACCGCCGGGTAGACCGGGTAACAAGCGGCCGGCTTCAGCACCAGGTCCGTCATCTCCTGATGCTCCGACCAATCTTCATGCTTCTCGGCGCGGCGCTCCTGCTCAGCCGCCTGTTCCTCGTCGCCCTCGAAGGAGAAGACCGTGCAGGCTAGGTGCGGGAAGGACTTGAGATAGCCAACTTCCTCCATCTGGCGGCGCGGCAGGAGCGGCGGGAAGACCATGTGCTCGGGCGCTTCGGTCTCGCTCGCTTCGGTCACCTTGGCGTCGAAGCCAAGCCGGACCCGCTCGAACAGGTCCCCGCGCCCGTAGACCCCAGGGACACCGGAGTCGATCAAGTATCCGGCGTCGACCAGTTGGCGGAGAAACTCGGTCTGATCCGGCGTGCCGGGGAGAAAGTTGGCCATCCGAACGGTCTCAGACGTCCTTGGCGATCAGCAACAGGCTGGCGTCGGTCGCGTGGATCCGCTCGTTGGCAACCATCAGCCGCGCGGACATAGCATCCCGCAGGTGGCGACCGACGCTGAACGGCGTGTCGTTCTTATAGCCGACGATCCCGCAGATGCCGAGCGCCTCCTGACAGACCTTCGGCGCCTGCTCGGAGGCCGCGATCTTCAGGTTGTTGAAGCGCAGGATGGTCGCCATCTCGCCGAGCCTGCCACGGTCGTCCGCGCAAATATCGGAGTACTCACGCAAGGCGAGGCCGACCTCGGCCCGCAGCAGCGAGAGCAGGCTCATCAGCTCCGAGAGGCGGATCCCGGCCGGCGGCGGCTCGCCCGGTCTGCGTTTGGCCGCGGCCTTGACGAAGGCGCGGGCGCGGTCGAAGGCGTCGGTGGCGATACCGAGCCAGACGTACGACCAGAGAATGTGGGAAACCGGCGTCATGGTCTGGGCCGAGATCGTCGAGAAGGGCACCGGGAGGATCTGCTCGACCGCGAAATCGGCCTTGACGACGAAGCCCGGGGAGCAGGTTCCACGCATCCCCAGCGGATCCCAGGTCCCCTGCGGCTCCATTTCCATCTGGTCACGGCGGGTGAGAATTGCGACCTGGTCGCCCGGCTCGGCATCCGGCGCGCGGCGGACGGTGGTCAGAAAGGCGTCGGCATGGGAACCGTAGGAGACGGTCGGTGCCTGCTTCTCGAAACGTCGGTAGCCGTCACCGACGTCCGCCACCGACGCTACCGACTTTCCCATGTCGCCACCGGTGCCGATCTCGGAGGTGATCGAGGCGATCAGTCGCTGCTCGGCCACCACCTCGCGCAGGTACTCGTCGAACCAGGGGGCATGATCACCGCGATGGTCCACCATGCAGGCGACCTGGATCTGATGCATCGCGAAGACCATCCCCGAGGCGCCGCAGCGGCGGCCGAGCTCGAAGCAGATCTGGGCCACGGTCTCCAGCGACGCGCCCGCCCCGCCCAACTCGACCGGGACCAGTGCCGACAGCAGTCGCTCGTCGCGTAGCGCCGCGACGGTCTCGGCCGGGAAGCGGGCCTCCTTGTCGACCTCGATGGCGTTCGGCGCGGCGATCTCGGCTGCGATCAGGCGGGCGGCCCCGACCAACTTGGCGTCGACGTCGGCGGTGACGCTCATGCCTCGACCCCCACTTCGCTCAGCGCCTGGGCGATCGAGTCGATGCTCTCGAACACGCTCCGCTTCAGCATCGAGTCAAGGAATTCCACATCAAACGTGTCCTCCAAGGCAATCATGACGTTGACGCTCGCGTGTGAGGTCATACCCGCCTGGTAGAGGTCCGCCTCGTCGGCCAAGGCCTCGGGGTCCACGGCCAGATGTCCGTGCTCCTTGATCACCTGCCGGATCTGATCTTTCATACGATGCCTTTTGCGGTCAGGGACTGATTGAGAAATCGGGCGAGACCCCCGGAAGCCCTGGAAAGCTACGCGATCACGACGGTTGCCGCAGCGAAATCGGCTTCATGCGTGAGGCTGACCGCGACATCGGTGCCACCACAAGCGGCAAGAAGCTCGGCCGCGCGCCCACTCAAGGCGAGCGAGATCTCGCCCGCGGGTCCCGTGATCACCTCGATCTGGGTCAGCCTGACTCCCTCCCCCGCTCCCGGCAGCGCCTTGATCGCTGCCTCCTTGGCGGCGAAGCGGGCGGCGAGCCTCTCGGGCTCCACCCGACCTGACAAGCCACGACAATCGTCCACCTCGCGCGGCGTGTACACGCGGCCGAGGTAGTGGTCACGATGGGGGCCGCGCAAAGACCCGGCGACGGTCGCGACGGCGACCAAGTCAATTCCCACGCGCAGCGCCATGGCGGCAGCCTATCCTCATCGCCCGCGCCGCGCGATCGACCGCTTCGCTCACATCCGTGTCGAGCGTCACGTCCGCTGCAAGTCGTGAAATCCCTCGGAAGCAAGCGGGGACTCGGCGCGTTGATGCAATGTGTCGATCGTCGAGGAAGAGAAGCCGGCCCGGACGGCGGACGTCGCCGCGCGGGCCCGGCTCCTACTGGTCGCCGGGGACGACCGCGACCGGGCGCTGATCCTCGCGGCCCTCGAGGAGGCCGGGCAACGGCCCGACGTCATCCTCGGCGATCGTTCCGCGCTCGCCGGCCAGCTGGTCGGCGAGGCGGCCGTCGTGATCGTCATCTGCGACGTCGACCGGCCCGCGGAGGTGACCGCGCTGCGCCGGCTCGCCCGGGTCGCGCGGGAGACGCCGATCGTCGTGGTGTCGCCGCGCTCGACCGCGATGGCCGTGCGCCGCACGCTCGACGCCGGCGCCGCCGCGATCGTGTTCGAGCCGGAGCTCTTCCGCGCCCTCGTCCCGTCGATCCGCGCGGTCGAAAGCGGCCAGTCGGTGGTCCCGCGCGACCTCCGTGCGGGGGTCGAGCGTCCCTACCTCTCGCACCGTGAGCGGCAGGTACTGGGCCTGCTCTCCGAAGGCCTCACCAACGCCGAGATCGCCGACCGACTGATCCTCGCCGAAAGCACGATCAAAAGCCACATGAGCGCGATCTTCGTCAAATTCGGGGTCCACTCCCGCAAGGAGGCGGTCGCCGCCTTCGCCGACCTCAGCGCGACGTGACGTCGGCGAGGTAGACGAGCACCGCGTGCGCGGCCAGCTCCGCGGGGCCCACCCCCTGGCGATCCGCCTGGGCGACCAGGGCCTCCTCGATCGGCCCCTCGACCGGCACCTCGATCTCCGGCCGGGGCGGGGCCTTCAAGAGGAAGTCCGGCAGCGGCGCGGGTAGGCAATCGCTGTCCAGCCTGCCGAGGTAATAGGCGCAGGCGGCACCGATCGCGACGGGCAGATCGTCGCCGCCGCGCGCTTCGAGGCCTGACTTCGCCAGTGGTCCGAGCGGTACTTTCATCTCGCTGAAAACGCCTCCGACTCATGACTTTTCGCAGCGGAAGGGCCAGCAGAAGTCAAAACGGACGCATGTCTGGGATTGACAAGTAGGAGATTCGACCTCATTCTTTTGCCCTCTTCGCGTCGGCGGCCCCGTCCCCGGCGATCGAAGCCATCCAAGGCAAATCAGCAGCATCCGCATGCGGTGAGCATGCAGGAGATACCGATGAACGCGCCGCGAACCGGCGTTGGTGGCACCGAGGAAGCCTCCCTTGTCCGACAGGCGGTCCTCAGGGCCAAGCAGGGAGACCCCGAAGGGATCCACTTCCTCTACGTCCGTTTCTACCCGGATGTCTTGCGCTACGTGAACAGCCTCCTGAAGGACCGCCACGAGGCCGAAGACATCACCCACAACGTGTTCGCCAAGCTGATGACGGCGATCGCCAGATACGAAGAGCGCACGGTTCCGTTCACCGCCTGGATCATGCGGGTCGCGCGCAACGCCGCGCTCGACCACCTGCGGGCGCGGCGGGCGGTGCCGACCGAGGAGGTGCGGGTCGCCGATGCCGAGGAAGCCGATTCCGGCCTCGAACGGGGTCTCGACATCCGCGAAGCGCTGCGGGAGCTACCGGAGGACCAGCGCGAGGTGCTGGTGCTGCGCCACGTGTTCGGCCTCAGCCCCGGTGAGATCGCCGGTGCGCTGGAGAAAACCGAGAGCTCGGTCCACGGTCTCCATCACCGTGGCCGCCGTGCCCTGCAGGGTGCGCTGGAATCGCGCGACGCGGTTCCGGTCGTCGCCGCCCAGACCGCGGCGGCTTGAGGTTCCGGGTCTGACCGACGGCGCCCGCGGGGGCGTCGTCGGGTTTGGCCCGCTCAGCGCAGGCGCACGACCTCGCTCGGACCGTCGCCGGGAGGGGTCCCGGCTTCCAGCTTCCGCAGCCTGATCATCACGCTTTCGGCCCGCTCGCGGAAGGCGGTGAGCCGCTCGTCGAAGGGATCTGGTTGACGGCGCGGCGGACGCGCGGGCTTCGGGGCGGAGACCGGCGCGGGCCTCTCACTCGGCGCGGGCGCGGGCGCGACGGATCGCCCACGGGGCGCCGGCGCGGCGGTGGCCGGCGGGGCCGGCGACGCGGGACGCACCTCGACCGCCCGCGGCGCCTCGGCCACTTCGCTCGCGGCCCGCGCGGCGGCGGCGCTGGCGCGTTCGGCGAGGGCGGCGGCGCGCCGGGCCTGCTCGGCCGCCTCCAGGCTGGCGGCGCCGATCTCGTGCGCCGCCTCTTCGGCCGTCCGCGCGGTCGCCAGGGCGACGTCGATCCGCCCTTCCAGCTCGGCGACCGTCGCGACCTGACGCCCCGGCTCGATCCGCCAGTCGTCGGCGCTGTCGCGCTCGGTGGCGTCGTCGGCGGGAGAAGCCTCCATCGCCGGCAATGTAGAGACGGCCAAGGCGGAAAAAGACGCTGCACCCACCGATAATCCACCCGTGACCTCCCCCGCTCCCCCGGACCCCGCCCGCGGCCTCTTCGAGACGCTGCTCGTCGCCGCCGGCCGACCGGTCCGCGCCGCCGCCCACCTCGACCGCCTCGAGGCCTCCGCCCGCGCGCTCTTTCACCAGGGCCTTCCCGCCGAGCTGCCCGACTCGATCCGCGAGGCGGCCGCCCCGCTGGCGCTCGGCCGCATGCGTATCGACCTCCTCCCCGAGCCCGGCGGCACCCCGCCCACCCTGCGCTTCGAGATCGCCGCCGCGCCGATCGACCCGGCGATCTTCTTCCCCGCCCGTGCCGACGGCGCCGACATCCGCACAGTCCGCCATCCCGGCTGGGCCGGCGCCCACAAGTGGGCGGACCGCGACTGGCTCGAGGCCCAGGAGGCCGAGCTCGGCGAGGTCGTCCCGCTGATCCTCACCCCCGACGGCGAAGTCCTCGAGGCCGGCCGCGCCAACGTCTTCGCCGTCGTCGACGGCACCCTCGCGACCCCGCCCGCCGACGGCCGCATCCTCCCCGGCACCGCCCGCGCCGCCACGCTCGAGCTGGCCGCCGACCTCGGCATCCCCACCGCCGAGCGCCCCCTCACGCTCGCCGACCTGCAGCGAGCCGACGACCTCTTCCTCACCTCCTCCCTACGCGGGATCCGCCCCGTCCGCTCCCTCGACGGCGTCCCCCCCACCCGCTCTGACCCGCTCGTCGAGCGCCTCGCCACCGCGCTCCGCGCCCGCTGGCTCGACGAAGGCCCCGAGTAGTCGCCTACCCGGCACGGGTCGCCTTCTCGGCCACGCGGAATCGAGAAGCCCTTTCGTCGTACTCCATGACCCGGGAGTGGCGCCAGGTGAAGGCGCCGGCGTTGATCAGGACAATCCGGCCGACGAGTTCGTCCCCGTTCCCAAGGCGGTGCGCCCAGGCTCGTTGGTCGCCTCCTCGCCGCGCTCGAAGGGGCACCGCGCGCCCGTCATTTCGAGGGACCCCTGCCGCTCCTCGCGACGGTGCGTCACGCCACGACGCCGATCTCCTGGAGCGCGGCGGCGATCGAGTCGACGCTCTCGAACACACCACGGTTCAACATCGAATCGAGAAATTCGATGTTGAAAGCGTCCTCTAGCGCGATCATCACATTGACGCTCGCGTGCGAGGTCATCCCCGCCTGGTAGAGGTCACCGTCGTCGGCGACGCTGTCGATGTCGACGTCGAGATTGGCGTGCTCGCGGAGGATCTGGCGGATCTGATCCTTCATCTGAGGTCCATGGAACTCATCGACGGCTTGCTTGAAGTCGGTATCCGGCCTCCATAGGAGCTGAATCTAAAGGAGGACGACGCCGACGGTCGCGAACTCGCCCTCATGGGTGAGGCTGACCGCGATCTCGGTGGAGCCGCGAAGGGGCTCGACCACGGTCGACACGGCGACCAGGTCGAGCCCCACGCGGAGCGGCATCAGCCCAGGCGCGACTCGAGCGCCTCGAGCTGGGCGCTCACCTCGGCCGGCAGCTTGTCGCCGAATTTGGCGAGGTGCTCCTTCACCTGCGGCAGCTGGGCGCGGTAGAGGTCCTCGTCGACAGTCAAGAGCTCGGCGACCGCCTCGTCGGAGATGTCGAGACCCTCGGTGTTGAGGTCGCCGGCGGCGGGCAGGTTGCCGATCGCCGTCTCGACCGCCTCGCCTTCGCCGGCGCAGCGGCGGAAGACCCACTCGAGCACGCGGCTGTTCTCGCCGAACCCGGGCCAGAGGAACTTGCCCTCGTCGTCTTTGCGGAACCAGTTGACGTAGAAGACCTTCGGCAGGTTGGCGCCGTCGCTCTTGCCGATCTTCAGCCAGTGGGCGAAGTAGTCGGCCATGTTGTAGCCGCAGAAGGGCAGCATCGCCATCGGGTCGAAGCGCAGCTGGCCGACCGCGCCGGCCGCCGCCGCGGTCGTCTCCGAGGACATCGTCGCCCCCATGAAGACGCCGTGCTCCCAGTCGAAGGCTTCGCTCACCAGCGGCACCGCGGTGGCGCGGCGGCCGCCGAAGAGGAAGGCGTCGATCGGGACGCCGGCCGGGTCCTCCCACTCGGGGGCGATCGACGGAGCCTGGCTCGCCGGGGTCGTGAAGCGGGCGTTCGGGTGGGCGGCGGGCGTCTCGGAGTCCGGCGTCCAGTCGTTGCCATGCCAGTCGATCGCGTGCGCGGGCGGCTCGCCGGTCATCCCCTCCCACCAGACGTCGCCGTCATCGGTCTTGGCGCAGTTGGTGAAGATCGTGTTCCGCTCGATCGTCTCCATCGCGTTCGGGTTGGTCTTGTGACCGGTGCCCGGAGCGACGCCGAAGAAGCCGGCCTCGGGGTTGACCGCGTAGAGGCGGCCGTCCTCGCCGAACTTCATCCAGGCGATGTCGTCGCCGATCGTCTCGACCTTCCAGTCGGGCAGGGTCGGGATCAGCATCGCCAGGTTGGTCTTGCCGCAGGCCGAGGGGAAGGCCCCCGTCACGTACTTGACCTCGCCGGCGGGCGAGGTGAGTTTGAGGATCAGCATGTGCTCGGCCATCCAGCCCTCGTCGCGCGCCATCACCGAGGCGATCCGCAGCGCGAAGCACTTCTTGCCCAGCAGCGCGTTGCCGCCGTAGCCCGAGCCGAACGACCAGATCTCACGCGTCTCCGGGTAGTGGACGATGTACTTGTTGGCGTCGTTGCAGGGCCAGGAGACATCCTCGACGCCCTCGTCGAGCGGCATCCCGACCGAGTGGACGCAGGGGACGAAGACGCCGTCGGTGCCGAGCTGGTCGAGCGCCGCCTTGCCCATCCGGGTCATGATCCGCATCGAGACCGCGACGTAGGCGGAGTCGGTCAGCTGGACGCCGATTTCGGAGATGTCGGAGCCGAGCGGGCCCATCGAGAAGGGCACCACGTACATCGTGCGGCCCTTCATGCAGCCCTTGAAGAGTTCACCGAGCGTCTCGCGCATCTCGGCCGGGTCGCGCCAGTGGTTGGTCGGGCCGGCGTCGGCCTCGTCCTCGGAGCAGATGAAGGTGCGATCCTCGACCCGGGCGACGTCGGCCGGGTCGGAGAGGGCGAGGTAGCTGCTCGGCCGCTTGGCCGCGGAGAGGCGCTCGAAGGTTCCGGCGTCGATCAGAACCTGGGCCAGTTCGTCGTACTCCTCTGCCGAACCGTCACACCAGTGGACGGAATCGGGCTGGGTCAAGGCCTCGATTTCGCCAACCCATTCGAGCAGTTTGGAGTTGGTTGTCAGCGCTGCGGGAGCCGTGGTCGAGTCGCTCATTCGCCTCTCTCTATTCGATCGCTTCGAGGCCGAGCGTCGAGATGTCGGCCTTCTTGTCGCGAATTTCCATAAGTGCCGCTTTCCGCTTTTCGTCGGAGAAGGTCACTTCACAGGTAAACGTCGCGCCGGGGTCAACCTTTTGACCTGAGGGGCAGTCGACAGAAGTGATCTTTTCATGGAATGACTTTTCCAGGCTCGATTGCAAGGTGTCCTCGAGCTTCACGGGGTCGACGGTCGTACCCCCACAGCCGACGCAGAAAACCGCCAGGGCGACGGCCGTTGCGACTGCGATGAGGAACCGACGGCTCCTGGTCAAAGCGCCCTTGGGGAAGCGAGCGGCACCGGGGAAGTATTCCAATCGTTCGGACGGGACGCCGTGACCTGGGTCACTCGATCTGGTATACAAGCTAGGTTGGGCTGGTATACAAGCTCGGCACTTTCATCGTCTCCCGCCGCTGTGTAGGGTCCGCCGCCGATGAGATTCTTCGAGTACGAGGCGCGCAAGATCGTCGAGCTGGCCGGCATTCCCGTCACCAAGTACGGGTTCTGCACCACCCCCGAGGAGGCGCGCGCGGCGGCCGAGGAGATCGGTGGCCCGGTGGTCATCAAGTCCCAGGTCCTGACCGGCGGCCGGATGAAGGCGGGCGGGGTCAAATTCGCCGACACGCCGGATGAGGCGGCCGCCCACGCCGAGGCGATCCTGAAGCTGGAGATCAACGGCCACATGCCGCGCGGCGTGCTCGTCGACCCGAAAGCCGAGGTCAAGCAGGAGTACTACGCGTCGGTCGTCTGGGACGGCACCGCGAAGCGCCCGCTGATGCTCTTCTCCGACATGGGCGGGATCGACATCGAGGAGGTCGCCGAGAGCCATCCCGACCACGTCGGCCGCGGCCACGTGTCGAACCTCTTCCCGATCCCCGACTTCGAGGCGAAGCAGACGATCGCCGCGACCGG
>Ga0164242_10002223_pt1 | contig 22532 bp, 18 predicted proteins | sample OricomgcompostMG_FD_108783 | JGI IMG/M metagenome (GOLD analysis project Ga0164242, IMG submission 108783) | Miracle-Growth compost microbial communities from Emeryville, California, USA - Original compost - Miracle growth compost (MG) ... | reverse complement strand
GGCTGCGGAATCGTGGCCGACTCATGATCGCAACCGGAAGGAGAGCACATGCTCACCCTCACCGAGAACGCCACCACTCTCGTGAAGTCGCTGACCACCCAGGCCGTCGATTCCCCGGAAGGCGGTCTGCGCATCAGCAGCCCGGAGCCGAATGCGACCACTTTCGCGGTGGCCGTGGCACCCGCACCGCAGGCCGATGACCAGGTGATCATCGAAGGCGACGCCCGGGTGTTCGTCGAGGAGAACGCCTCGGCAGCGCTCGACGACAAGGTTCTGGATGCCCAGCTCGACGAGCAGGGCGCCGTGCACTTCCAGCTCGGCCTCCAGGCCTAGGGCACGGGCGCGTCGCACGACGCAGCCTCGAAGGGGCGGGTCACCGGATGGTGGACCGCCCCTTTCGCGTCTGAGCCGGCAGACTCCAACTGATGCGGCTCAGCCGATGCAGCTCAGCTGAGCCACCGCACCGGCCCGGAAGCGGCATCGCCCGAGACGCCGCGTCAGCTGAGGAGCCCGGCGTTGGACGCCCTGCGAACGGCATCCACGCGCGACGTCGCTCCGAGCTTTTGGAACAGGCTGTACGCGTGGCGCTTGACAGTGCCCTCCGTGATGCCGAGCTCCGAAGCGATCTGCTTGTTCGACTGGGCCAGGCTGATCAGGCGCAGCACCTCGCGCTCCCGCTGCGTGAGCGACTCCCTCTCCAGGTGCGCCGGCCCCTTGGCCTGGACGGCGGGAGCCGTCGCGACCGCCTCCACGAGCGCATCGATGAGCACGGCGCCCGACGTCGACTTGCTGAGGAACGCCCTCGCGCCCGCTCCCTGCAGCACGTCGCGCAGCGGCGCGTGGTTGTGCATCGTGACGATGGCGACCGCCGACTGTGGGGAGACCCGCTGGATCTTGCGCAGCGTCTGCTCGACGGGCGTGCCGTCGATGTCCACGTCGAGGATGACGAGCACCGGCTGGTGCGTCTCGACGGCTTCGACGCCGCCGCTGCTCGTCGCTGCGGACGCGACCACGTCGATGCGGCCGTCGTTCTGCAGCAGGCTGCCGAAGGCATCCAGGAACACACGATGATCGTCGATCAGCACCGCGCTGATCGGCTCCGTCGCCGTCGCCTCATTCGTCGGCATAGGGCACCTCCACGATCACTCTGGTGCCGGTGCCCGGCGCCGATTCCAGCGAGTACGTCGCACCGATGAGCTCGGCGCGCTCGCGCATGCCGACCAGGCCCATCGCGCCTGGGCGGATGCGCAGCGGGCTGAAGCCGCTGCCGTCGTCCCACACCTCCACCCTCAGTTCCTGGCCGCCCCATTGCAGCCGAACTCCGACGGTCGCCGGCATGCCGTGCGAGAACGAGTTGCGCAGCGCCTCACGGATGATCAGGAACACCTGGTCGCGCGTGGCATCCGCCAACGGCTGCGGCTCGCCGGCCTCCGACACGTCCAACGCGACGTCGTGCACGCCGGCCTCGTCGAGGTAGAGTTGCACGGAGTCGATCAGGCTGCGCGAGCCGGTGATCTGGCGCAGCTCCATCGCGATCGTCTGCGCCTCGCCGAGCGCCTGGTCGAGCAGACCCCTCGCCTCCGTGCGCGTCCGATCGCGCTCCCGCGTGAGCTGGGTGTCTGCGAGATCGAGCTTCATCAGGCCGGATGCCAGGGTGTGCGCCACCCTGTCGTGCAGGTCCCGGGCGATGGACGCCCGCTCCTCGCGCTGCACCGCGGTGATGCGGTCGAGCAGCACGTCCACGTACGACAGCGCCGCCGAGGTGAGCAGCCGGAAGATCTGGTCGCTGAGCGCGATGGCGAGCGCGTCTTCGGAGACCGGATCACCGGCATCCTTCGTCGCGCGCTGCAGGCCGGGCAGGCTCGCCGAGAACAGCAGCCTCGCGGCCAGCAGGCTCTCGGCGGGATGGATGTGCTGGGTCGCCCGGATGAGGCCGACGTCGAGCCCGCGATCGTCCACCTCGTCGAGGCGAGGCTCCACCACGAAGCCGAGCTCGGCGAACGCCGACCCGAGCAGGAACCGCACCTGGTCGCGCAGGCCCTCCTCGACCTCCTCGTCTTCGACGAGCGGGCTCTGCGCGGCGATCAGGCCCTCCCGCACCTGGGCGAAGACGCCGTCGACGACGTCGTCGAGCACTGCCGTCTCGATCTTCATGCCACCACCACGATCAGGTTCGCAACCAGCTGACTCACCATGAACACCGCGTACATCCTCCGCTTCGATCCGAGGTCCCGTCCGTGAACCACCATGGCGAGCATCACGAGACCGGCGACGACGAAGCAGCCGGCGACGATCCGGCCGGCCGGCGACGGCACGGCGAGACCGGCGACGCCGACGAGGCAGCACGCCACGGTGATCGTCCACGCCGCACCGCGCATCCCGAGCACGACGGGCAGCGTGCGCCGGCCCGCGGAACGGTCGCCCTCGATGTCGCCGAGGTCTTTCGTGTTGCCCGCCGTCGCCATCCACAGCGACAGCAGTACGACGACCGACAGCGACGACGCATCCGGTGTGCCGCCTGCCGAGTACAGGCCTGCGAGATATGTGATGACTCCGCCCAGACCGATCACCACGCACGCCGACCACACCCGGCGCTTGGCAGCCAGGCGTCCGGCCGAGTACCACCAGCCGATCAGGAGCGACGCCAGCACGGATGCCGTGAACGCGAGCCCGAGCACCGCGCCGAGCACCACGCTCGCCACACCGAACCCGACGCACCACGCCACGGCCACCCGCAACGGGAGCCGTCCGCTCGCCAGCGGCCGGGCCGACCCGTTGAGACGGTCGCCGGGCAGGTCGGAGATGCCGTTGTAGAGGTACACCGCGGCGGTCGCGCACACCCAGGCGAGGAGCCCGATCACGACATGAGACCAGTCGAGCGCGTCGAGTCTCCCGCAGCCGCCGGCCGTGCCGAGGGATGCGCCCGCCACGAAACGCAGCGCGAACATCACGAGCACGATCGGCCGGCATTCCGCGAGCACGAGCGGCACTGCGTACCAGCCGAGCCTGCGGGCATCCTCTTCCCGCCGGGACTCAGCGCCGATCGTCACGCCAGCATCATGGCGCAGATCGGCGTCGACCGCGAAGGATGCCGGTGCGTCGCGCGTGATCGACGTAACACTGCGGGGCGAACGAGCCCGGGACGAGACACCCCGACGAATCACGTCTACGGTCGCCGGTCGCGCTCCGGAGCGGGCCTGTGCTCAGTCCTCCACTGCCGAAGCGAGACGTCGCGCGGCCGCGATCGGGATCGCGAGCCACGACGGTCTGTTGCGCGCCTCGTACACGGCCTCGTACAGCGCCTTGTCGAGCTCGAACGCGTCGAGCAGCAGGTTCTGCCGCGTCGCGTCGTGTCCGGCCCGGTCGCGGTATCCCTCGAGGAATGCGTCCCTGCACGCCCGAGCCCACTCCCTGGCACCCGGCGTGTCTCCGCACGCGCCCGCCACGTAGTCGAAGCTGCGCAGCATGCCCGCGACATCCCGCAACGGCACGTCCACCTCGGAGCGGCTCGCGAGCGACCGCATCGGCTCACCCTCGAAGTCGATGATCACCCAGTGTCCACCGGGAACGGCGAGGATCTGCCCGAGGTGCAGGTCACCGTGGATGCGTTGCAGCCGCGGCCATTCCGCGTCGGCCGCTCTGACGTAGAGCCGCTCGATGGGTGACCGCAGCTCGTCGAGTTCCGGCACCTCCCTCGCCGCGGCGTCCAGTCGTTCCCGCCAGCCGGTGAGGATGTCGGACACGTCGGCCGGCGCCGCAGCGCGCGTCGGCAGCGCGGACCCGAGCACTGAGTGCACATCGGCCGTCGCCTCGCCCATCTGGCGGGCGCTGTCGAGGAACGCCGTGCCGCCCGCCGCCGCGCTCAACGCGAGTTGCCAGGCATCCGCAGCGCCGGTGAGGAACTGCTGGGCGAACGCGAGATGTCCTCTCGCCTGGCCGTCGGCGCGACCCGCGTCGGGCCACTGTCCTGCGACGCTGCCGATGACGGCGGGCACGGATGCCGACCCCGCGGCGTACAGCGCGGACTGCAGCACGACATCCGGATTCTCACCGTGGTGCAGCGTGCGGAACACCTTACAGATGGCGTGCCGTTCTTCCGCCTCCCCGTCGAGCGAGTCGAGCGAATAGACGATCGACGTGTTCGACTGCTCTGCGCTCATCACGCGCGACGACAGCACCGTGGCGCGCCAGAGTTCGGCGTCGCTCGATGCATCGCCGTCCTGCCGAACTGCCACACCCCACGCCGCCGTGCTGGGCCTGTCCGCCGTGCCGGGCTCCTCCCCCGAGCCGTGCCCCTCCGCCGAGCTGCGCCCGTCCGCCGATCTGCGCCCCTCCACGCGGCCTTGCTCGACGATCAGGCGAAGCAGGCGCCGGGCGAACTCCGGGTCGTGAGGCGCGTCGTAGGCGTGCCGAGGCATCCCTGCAGGGTCGGGCAGCCGGCCTATGTAGGCGCCCTCCGCACCCTCCAGCTGCTCGTCGCGATACGTCACGGGCACCTGATAAAGGGCGCCCCTGCCCTCGCTCTCATCGAGCACGAAGTGCGTGGCAACCTGCACGCCGTGCTGAGAGGGCCACTCGAGCATGCCGAGCATTCGCAGGCGCGGAGTGGCGCCTTTGCCGGCGAACCATCGTTGACGTTGGATCCAGCCGGCGAGGTCTTCGTCGAGAGCAGCGGCCTGCGGCATGCTCCCGACAGTAGCCCGGACAGGTCACCTGACGATGAAGTGCACTTAGGGGTTGCGCGACGCCGAGGCAACCCGTAGACCGCGGGCCGTGCGGACGAGCACAATCACCCTGTGTCGTCTTCTCGTTCTCACCCCTATCCGCTCGGCGTCTCCCTCGTGGAGGGATCCGCGAACGTGGCCGTGTACTCCGAGACGGCCGACGCCGTCGAGGTCTGCATCTTCCACGGCGACCAGGAGTCCCGTGTCGAGCTGAAGGAGCGCACGGGCCACGTCTTCCACGGCATCGTGCCGGGAATGGGCGTCGGCACGCGGTACGGCCTGCGCGTGCACGGGCGGTGGGATCCCGCCGCGGGCCTGCGCCACAACCCGAACAAGGTGCTCCTCGACCCCTACGCCACCGCCATCGAGGGCGACTACGAGTGGGGTCCCAGCGTCTTCGCGCAGAGCCTCGACGATCCGCTTGTCATGGATGAGACGGATGACGCCGCCTCGGTGCCCCGCTGCGTCGTCACCAGCCCCGACTTCGACTGGTCGGGCGACCAGCCGCCCGGCACCCCGCTCTCGGAGAGCGTGATCTACGAGACGCACGTGAAGGGGTTCACCAAGCTGCACCCTGAGGTGCCCGAGCAGCTCAGAGGCACCTACCTGGGCCTCGCGCATCCGGCAGCGATCGAGCATCTCACCAGGCTCGGTGTCACGGCCGTCGAGCTCATGCCCGTGCACCAGTTCGTGCAGGACAACCACCTGCTGGAGAAGGGCCTCAGCAACTATTGGGGCTACAACTCCATCGGCTTCTTCGCGCCGCACGGCGCGTACTCCGCCGGCGGTGACGACGGCGGCCAGGTCGACGAGTTCAAGCGCATGGTGCGCGACCTGCACGCGGCAGGAATCGAGGTCATCCTCGACGTCGTCTACAACCACACGGCGGAGGGGAACCACCTCGGACCGACGCTGTCGTTCAAGGGGATCGACAACGCGGCGTACTACCGGCTCGTCGACGGCGACCCGGCGTCCTACTTCGACACGACGGGCACCGGCAACAGCCTGAACGTCGGGCATCCGGCGGCGCTGCGCCTCATCATGGACTCCCTGCGGTACTGGGTGACCGAGATGCACGTCGACGGATTCCGCTTCGACCTCGCCACCACGCTCACGAGGCAGGACGGCTCGGCCGAGCTGCACAGCGCGTTCCTCACGCTCGCCGAGCAGGACCCCGTGCTGGCATCGGTGAAGATGATCGCCGAGCCGTGGGACACGGCCGGATACCAGCTGGGCGGGTTCCCGGCCACCTGGTCGGAGTGGAACGGCAAGTTCCGCGACGACGTGCGGGACTTCTGGAACGGCGCCGACAACGTGCTCGGCACGCTGTCTCAGCGCGTGCTCGGCAGCCCCGACGTGTACGAGGCATCCCGCCGTTCGCCGCTGTCGAGCGTGAACTTCGTCACGGCGCACGACGGTTTCACCCTCGTGGACCTCACGTCGTACGAGCACAAGCACAACGAGGCGAACGGCGAAGACAACAACGACGGCGAAGACGACAACCGCTCGACGAACTGCGGCGTGGAAGGGCCGACCGACGACCCGGAGGTGAACGCCAGGCGGCGGGCTCAGCGCAAGAACTTCATGGCGACGCTGCTGCTCTCGGCCGGAGTCCCGATGATCCTCGGCGGCGACGAGCTGGGTCGCACCCAGGGCGGCAACAACAACGCGTACTGCCAGGACAACGAGATCTCGTGGTTCGACTGGGAGCACGTCGACGAGGACATGCTGCAGTTCACGGCCGACCTGGTGCGGCTTCGCCGCGACAACCGTGCGCTTCGCCCCGACTGGTACCGCCAGGCGCCCAGCACCGGCGCAGCCGACACGGTTCTCGTCGTGCGCTCGGACGGGCAGCCGTTCAAGCCGGAGGACTGGGAGAACCCGGATGTGCGATCGGTCACCTTCGTGCTCGCGCATGAGGGTGGCGACACGTTCGCGCTGCTGCTGAACTCCGCCGACAACGGCGTCGAGTTCCAGGTTCCCGACGCGCCAGACGAGCCGTGGCGACTGGTCGCCTCCAGCGACGAGGAGCAGTCGGCAGACAGGGCGCACACGACGCTCATCCTCGGAGGCAGGACGTTCACGCTGCTGCGGTCCGCGCGGAGCGGATCGTGAGAGCCGTCCCCACGTCGACGTATCGGCTCCAGATCACCTCGGACTTCACGCTCGACGACGCCGCAGCACTGTGCGGCTACCTGAAGCGGCTCGGCGTGGGCTGGGTCTACGTGTCGCCCGTGCTGCGCGCGGAGCCCGGTTCCACACACGGCTACGACGTGATCGACCACACCCTCATCGATCCAGAGCGCGGCGGTACTCAGGCGTTCGCCCGGCTGTCGGATGCCGCGCACCAGGCCGGCCTCGGCCTGCTGGTCGACATCGTGCCCAACCACATGGGTGTCGCGACGCCCGAGTTGAACGCCTGGTGGTGGGACCTGCTGAAGCACGGCCGCAAGTCCCGGTACGCCGACGCGTTCGACGTGGACTGGGCGGCAGGCGACGGCAGGATCCGCATCCCCGTGCTCGGCGACGGAGACGACGAGCTCGACCGGCTGCGCATCGAGCAGGACACGCTCGGCTACTACGACAACCGGTACCCGATCGCTCCCGGCACGTTCCATGAGGGCGACAGCCCGCGAGACGTGCATGCGCGCCAGCACTACGAGCTGATGAACTGGCGACGAGCGGATGCCGAGCTGAACTACCGGCGATTCTTCGCCGTGAACACGCTCGCGGCCATCCGCGTCGAAGAGCCATGGGTGTTCGACGAGTCGCACGTGGAGATCGGCCGCTGGTTCCGGGAGGGGCTGGCCGACGGACTGCGCGTCGATCATCCGGACGGCCTTGCCGACCCGCGCGGCTACCTGGACCGCCTCGCCGCGCTGACCGACGGCGCGCCCGTGTGGGTGGAGAAGATCCTCGAGGGAGCGGAGACGCTGCCGGCCAACTGGATGACCAGGGGCACGACCGGATACGACGCGCTCGGCGACTTCGACCGCGTGCTCGTCGACCCGCGGGGTCGTGCCGGGCTCGAACGGGCGCAGCGGCAGCTGGAATCCGAGCCGGCCTCCGTCGAGGCCGAAGACGCCGACCCGCGTCGACGCTGGCACGAGCTGATCCACGGCACCAAGCGCGGCGTCGCCGCCGGCATCCTGCGCTCCGAGGTGAACCGGCTCGTGCGGATGCTGCGAACGGAATCACGCATCGCGACAACGGGCGAACACGACGACACCGACCTGGCGGACGCCGTCATCGAGCTGCTCGCCGCCATGCCGGTGTACCGCACCTACCTTCCCGTCGGTGCCGACCATCTCGACGAGGCCGCCGCCGAGGCACGCTCCCGCCGCTCCGACCTCGCGGAGACGATCGACGCGACCGTGGCCGTGCTCGGCGAGTCAGGGCATCCCGTCGCCGTGCGCTTCCAGCAGACCTCGGGAATGGTGATGGCGAAGGGCGTCGAGGACTCCGCGTTCTACCGCGTCGCCACCCTGACCTCGCTCAACGAGGTGGGGTCGGAGCCCAGCGAGTTCGCCATCGACGTCGAGGAGTTCCACCGGCGGCAGGCGTGCAGGCAGGCGGCGCTCCCCGACACCCTGACCACGCTGTCCACGCACGACACGAAGCGCAGCGAAGACACGCGCGCGCGCATCACGGCGTTGTCCGAGCGTCCCGAGCTCTGGGCCGACGCACTCGAGCGGCTGCACGCGGCGGTTGGCTTCGGGGATGCGACGCTGGAGAACCTGCTCTGGCAGGCGGTCGTGGGCGCGTGGCCGGCATCGAGGGAGAGGCTGCACGCGTACGCCGAGAAGGCGTCCCGTGAGGCGGGCGTGTCGACGAACTGGACGAGCCCCGATGCCGCGTTCGAGGAACGCATGCACGCCGCGATCGACGCGGCCTTCGACGACGCGCGCGTCGCATCCGTGATCGAGCAGACGGTCGCCGCGATCGCCCCGGCGGGGTTCGTCAACGGCCTGGCCGCGAAACTGCTCCAGCTGGCAGCCCCCGGCGTGCCCGACGTGTACCAGGGCAGCGAGCTCTGGGAGCTGTCGCTCGTCGATCCCGACAACCGCCGCCCTGTCGACTTCGGCATGCGTGCCGACCTGCTCGCGCGCATCGACGCGGGATGGCTGCCGCCCATCGACGAGACCGGCGCAGCCAAGCTGCTGGTCACGGCGCGGGCCCTGCGGCTGCGCCGGGCGCATCCGGAGCTCTTCACCTGCTACCGGCCCGTGGACGTCGTGGGCAGCATGCGCGACCACGTCGTCGCCTTCGACAGGGGCGGCGCGATCGCCGTCGCGACGCGGCTTCCGCGCACGCTGCGCGAGGCGGGCGGATGGCAGGACACCGCCATCGAGTCGGGAGGCGACCGCCTGGTCGACGTGCTGACCGGGCGGCAGTTCGCGGCGGGAGGCGGCATCCCTGTCGCGGAGCTGCTCGCCCGCTATCCGGTCGCGCTCCTGACGGCACCGGAGCACGTGGACGGTTCCGCACCCTCACGCAGACGGGAGGCGTGATGAGCTTCGAGGTGTGGGCACCGTCGGCCAGGAGCGTCGACCTGGTGATCGGCGAGTCGCGGCATCCGCTCGCGCGCGATCCGCGACGCGACGGCTGGTGGCGACCGGATGCGTCGGTGACGCAGCTCGAGACGCACGGTCCGGTCGACTACGGGTACGAGATCGACGGCGAGGGGCCCTTCCCCGATCCGAGGTCCCGCCGCCAGCCGGCCGGCGTGCACGAGCTGTCCCAGACATTCGACCCCACCTCGTTCGCGTGGTCCGACGGCGCCTGGACCGGCCGGCCTCTCGCCGGCTCGGTCCTGTACGAGCTGCACATCGGCACCTTCACGCCAGAGGGCACGCTGGATGCCGCCATCGGGCGCCTCGACCACCTGCGCGAGCTGGGCGTCGACTTCGTCGAGGTGCTCCCGGTGAACGCCTTCAACGGAACGCACAACTGGGGCTACGACGGCGTGCTGTGGTACGCCGTGCACGAGCCGTACGGCGGACCGGAGGCGTACCAGCGGTTCGTGGATGCCTGCCACGCGGCCGGCATCGGCGTCATCCAGGACGTCGTCTACAACCACCTCGGCCCGAGCGGCAACTACCTGCCGAAGTTCGGCCCCTACCTGCGCGACGACAAGGCCAACACGTGGGGAAGCGCGCTCAATCTGGACGGCCCGGAGTCGGACGAGGTGCGCAGGTACATCCTCGACAACGCCCTCATGTGGCTGAACGACTACCACGCCGACGGGCTGCGGCTGGATGCCGTGCACGCGCTCGTCGACACCAGGGCCACGCCGATCCTCGAGGAGCTGGCCGCCGAGGTGTCGCGCCTGTCGGCTCACCTGCGCCGTCCGCTGACGCTCATCGCCGAGTCTGATCTGAACGACCCGAAGCTCATCACGTCGCGCGAGGCGCATGGCGACGGCCTGGATGCGCAGTGGAGCGACGACTTCCACCACGCCTTGCACGTCGCGCTGACCGGCGAGACGACCGGGTACTACGAGGACTTCGCCGGGCTCGGCACGCTGGCCAAGGTGCTCAGGCGCGGCTACTTCCACGACGGCACGATGTCGACCTTCCGCGGCAGGCACCACGGCCGGTCGATCGACACCCTCACCATGCCGACCTCGCGGCTCGTCGTGTTCAGCCAGGACCACGATCAGGTCGGCAACCGGGCGGCGGGCGACCGGCTGAGCAGCGGCCTGGATGACGGCGGCCTGGCGATCGCCGCCGCGCTCACGTTGCTCGGCCCGTTCACGCCGATGCTCTTCATGGGCGAGGAGTGGGCGGCATCCACGCCGTGGCAGTTCTTCACGTCGCATCCCGAGCCGGAGCTCGCCGAGGCCACGGCCAGCGGCCGCAAGGCCGAGTTCGCCCGCATGGGCTGGGACGAGTCACAGGTGCCCGACCCGCAGGATCCCGAGACGTTCCTCAGGTCGAAGCTCGACTGGAACGAGGTCGAGAGCGGCAGGCACGCCAGGCTGCTCGCGTTCTACCGGGAGCTGATCCGGCTCCGTCGCGAGCGAGCGGATCTCACCGACCCGAGCTTCGCCACCGTCGGGGTCGACGTGGATGAGAACGACGGCTGGCTGGTGCTGCGCCGGGCGAGCACGGCTCTCGCGATCAACTTCGGCGCCGATCCGGTGACGGTGCCCGGGGTGGACGACACGGCCGTCGTGTCGTCGTTCGGCGAGCACTCGTCGACGGAGGGCGGCATCCGCCTCGGTGGCCACTCGCTGGTGGTCGTCGGCACCGGCGCGGCAGAGCGAGGCGACACGGATGCCGCCGGGCGAGGCGACGCGACCGCCGCGGCCGGCAGCGCTCACACGAACGCCGACACGAACAGGGAACGAAACGCCACGGAGGAGAGCATGGGCCAGGCCGGCAACGGCACCGGATCGGAGGTGCGGGGATGACGACGACGGACGAGTCGGCCGGCACGCCGTCGGGCGACGCCGTGGATGAGGCGCGGCAGGCGGCAGAGGCGGCGAACGAGGCCGCCGAGATCAGCTACGACGAGGAGCGGTACCCGGCCAGGCCGCACCGGCTGCGGCCCCGCGCGCAGCTGCGGGCCAGCGGCATCCGCCGTTCGTTCTCGGATCCTCGGTCGGCCGATGCCTCCAATCCCTCCTACGTGGAATGGCTGAAGCGCCAGTCGATGCTGGGCGACGCCGAGGTACTGGGCAGGGGCCTGTCCGGCCAGCCCAGCATGTGGCGCAACCCGTACGCGCGTCCGGATGCCAGGCGCGCCATCCGCTCGGCCTCCGTCTGGTTCACCGCGTACCCGATCTCGCTCATCACGCGGCCGGGGCAGTCGTACCTCGGGGCGCTCGGCGACGAGGCGTTGTGGCGCGCCTTCGAGTCCGTCGGCATCAACGCCGTGCACACCGGCCCGGTGAAGCAGGCGGGCGGCATCACCGGATGGGTGCAGACCGCGAGCATCGACGGGCACTTCGACCGGATCAGCACGCAGATCGACCCGATCTTCGGGCAGGAGGACGAGTTCCGCTACCTGTGCGACGTGGCGGAACGGCACGGCGGCAGCGTCATCGACGACATCGTGCCCGGTCACACGGGCAAGGGCGCCGACTTCCGCCTGGCCGAGATGGCGTACAAGGACTACCCGGGCATCTACCACATGGTGGAGATCCCCGAAGAGGACTGGACCCTCTTGCCCGACGTGCCAGAGGGTCGCGACGCGGTGAACCTCGACGCCGAGACGGAGGCGCGCCTCGCCGAAAGCGGGTACATCATCGGGCAGCTGCAGCGGGTGATCTTCTACTCGCCCGGCGTGAAGGAGACGAACTGGAGTGCGACCGCTCCGACCGTCGGCGTCGACGGACGCACCAGGCGATGGGTGTACCTGCACTACTTCAAGCAGGGGCAGCCGTCGATCAACTGGCTCGATCCCACGTTCGCCGGCATGCGTCTCGTCATCGGCGACGCGCTCCACTCCCTGGGCGATCTCGGCTCGAGCGCGCTGCGGCTGGATGCCAACGGGTTCCTCGGCGTCGAGAAGAGCGCCGAGGGCCTGCCGGGCTGGTCGGAGGGGCATCCGCTGTCGGAGGCGGCGAACCACCTCATCGGGAGCATGGTGCGCAAGGTGGGCGGCTTCACGTTCCAGGAGCTCAACCTCAGCATCGAGGAGATCCGCGACACCAGCCGGGTGGGCGCCGACCTGTCCTACGACTTCATCAACCGGCCCGCGTACCACCACGCGTTCACGACGGGAGACACCGAGTTCCTGCGGCTGACGCTGCGCGCGGCACTGGATGCCGGTGTCGATCCGGCCGGGCTCGTGCACGCCATGCAGAACCACGACGAGCTCACGTACGAGCTCGTGCACTGGGCCGCGCGGCACCGGGCGGATCCGTTCTTCTTCCGCGGCGAAAAGATCACCGGCGCGGAGCTGGCCGAGGCGGTGCGGGCCGACATGCTCGCCAAGCTCACCGGCGAGCGCGCGCCGTACAATCTCGTCTTCACGACGAACGGGATCGCGTGCACGACGGCATCCGTCATCGCGGCCGTGCAGGGGTTCACGACGCTGGATGCGATCGGCGACGACGACATCGAGGGCATCTGTCGCGCTCAGCTTCTGCTGGCCATGTTCAACGCGTGGCAGCCCGGCGTGTTCGCGCTGTCCGCCTGGGACCTGCTCGGCGTTCTGCCGTTGCCGGCCGACCAGGTGCGCGACCTGATCGCCACGGGCGACACGCGCTGGATCCACCGCGGAGCGCACGATCTGACGGATGCGAATCCCGGCGCGTCGGTGTCCTCCTCCGGGATGCCCCGCGGCAGGTCGCTCTTCGGGTCGCTGCCCGCTCAGCTGAGACGGCCGGACTCGTTCGCCTCGCGGCTCAAGGGAATCCTGCGGGTGCGGGAGGAGTACTGCATCGACGTGGCGACGCAGATCGACGTTCCGGATGTAGCGCATCCGGGCATGCTCGTCATGGTCCATCGGCTCGACGAGGGCGACCGCACGCGGGAGGATGCCCACGAGCAGGTCACGGTGCTCAACTTCAGCGACGAGACCATCGAGGGCACGGTGCGCTCGGATGTCCTGACCCCGCGCCGCGCCGTCATCGACGTCGAGACGGGCGACGAGATCGGCCGGGTCGATGACCTCAACAGCTTCTCCGTCAGCCTCGCCCCGTACGCCGGCCTCTTCCTGGTGCTCGACGACGTGGACGACGACACGGCCTGAGTCTCTCCCGAGCCCCAGCCCACACCCCCGACCTCTCCCGCGCCGAAAACAGGCATGAGCGCGCTCTCCGCGCGAGAACAGGCCATTTTGGCCTGTTCTCGGTTCATCCGCCTGTTTTCACAAGGGGGTGGTGGGTTCGTGCGGGGCGGATGGCGTGGGCCGGGTGGGGCGGATGGGCGGGGCCTGTGGGGCGGATGGGCGCCGGCGCCGGGTCAGGCCCGGCGACGGGCCAGGAGCACCACGCCGCCCGCCGCGAGCAGGAGGACGGCGAGCCACAGCCAGGCCTGCGCATCCGAACCGGTGCTCGCGAGCGGGTCGGCCGCCGCCTCTGCGACGTTGGTCACGTCGATCCGCGGCTGCGTGCCGGCATCCAGTCGCACCTGCGCAGTACGACCGTTCACGGCGGAGGTGATGGCGTCGGCCACCACGATGTCCGTTCGGGCGGCGCCGCCGGCATCCGTCTCCGTGATCGCGCACGTCGAGCCGGCGAGGACGGTCACCGTGGCGGAGCCGCCCGAACGCAGACCGAACGATGCGGCGGATCCCTGGGCGAGCGGCACCGGGATCGAGCCGTCGGCCCACGTGCACCGAGCGTCGAAGGAGAAGCTCGGATCCCCGGCGAACACGCCCGACGTGTGCTTGGTGACGGTGGCCGAGGCGAGGTCCCACTCGCTCGTGATCGCGAGCAGGTGCTGATCGCCCAGTCCCATCGTCACCGGTGGCGTCACGTGCACCGCTGTGGCCATGCCCACGGGCGAAGCGACCGAGCACGACGTGCCGTACGGCGCATCGAGGCTCGCCGCGAAATCGTTCTCGGCATCGAGGACCAGCTGGCCTCCGTCGGGAAGATCGGCCGTTCCGCTGCCATTCGGCCACTGGCACGACACGGTCGCCCCCACGGTCTGCGGCGCGTACTGCGACGCGGCCGGGCCAACGATGCTGGCCGAGACTCCGAGCGGCGCCGAATCGAACGCGTTCTCGAACCCGATCGCGGAACCATCGGCCTCGACGGTGGCGGTCTGCTCTCTCGACGGCGCGATCTGGGTGGCGTTCTGCGTGCCGTACTCGGTCACCGTGCACGACGTTCCCACCGGGAGACCGGCGATGGTGTGCGTTCCCGCACCCGTGATCGAGAAGGCGGATGGCCGCGTCGGGTCGTCGGTAGGCGGCGGAAGAATGCGGCCGTTGAACGAGCATGCCGAATCGAAGGCGAAGTCGCCGTCCAGGTGGTTCGCGCCGTCGTTGCCGGCGACCGTGGTCGAGACGACGAGGTCAGCGGCATCGAAACGGTCGGTCACGACGATCGCTGCGCCACCGAGCTCGATCGGCACGTCGGCCGACCCGCCGGAACCGCTGCCTGCCGGTTCGTAGTCGACAGCGGTGGCGCCGTTGCCGCCCTGCTGCGCGGCCGAGCAGCTCGAACCGAGTGGCAGCGCGCCCAGTGCAGCGGAGCCGTCGTCGGGAATGATGGTCCCGTCTGCGGTGAAGTGCACCGCGACCGTGCCGGCCGGGCCGAGCGGGGTGAGCGGATCCCCGCCCAGCGTGCAGGTGACGTCGACCGTGATCGGCACGGATGCCGCCCACGCTGCGGCTCCGGTCACGTCGACGCTGATCGGCAAGCGGCCGACATCCAGCGTGTTCGTGAACGTCACGGCGCTCCACGGATCCTGGTCTCCCGTCGTGAGGTTGACGGTCGCCCTGAGGCTCGTGTCTCCCAGCGACGTCACCGGAGCTGCGTTGACGGTCGAGGCCACGTGGCTGCTCGTCGCCCCCGCGTCGGTCAGCGTGACGCGGCACGACGCTCCTGCCGGCAGCGCTATCGACGCGGAGCCGCCCTCACGGGGGAACGTGAACGACTGGGATGCCGATCCCGGCACGATGTCGATGCCCGCGCCCGCGAACGTGCACTGGTCCACCCTCGTCGTGGCGGGCTTGGCGAAGATCGCCCCTGCTCCGCCGGTGGCGGTGGCGACCCCGAGCGGAGCGGCGATGAAGGCGTTGTCGACGTGGAGCGTCGCGGTTCCGCCCTGACCGACCGTCACCGCGACGGGCTGGGGCTGCGGTGTCGGATCGACGCTCGACGAATAGCTCGTGCCGGTCGCACCCGTGACACCGGTGTCCTGTGCGCTGCACTGCGACCCGCCGGGCGCGGCGACTGCGCCCCATCCGCCGCTCGCCCCTTGCACCGTGACGGTCTCCTCGAACACGACCGTGTCGTCCTGCACACAGGTCACCCGAACCTCGGCCGGCGTATTCGCCCAGGCAGCGGCCGTGCCGATGCTGCGAACGGTGAGGAGAAGGGAACCGGTCTGGAACGTCGCCGTGACGGCGACCGTCGGCGGGTCGGCGGTGATGGGTACCGTCTGCGACGGTGCGTATCCGATGGCGACCGCACCGTCGGTGTCGGTCTCGTCGACCGTGCAATCGGCACCGATCGGCAGGCCGGTGAGCGTCTGGCTCGCTCCCACCCCGAGAACGAAGTCGTGCGCGCCGCCGAGCGTCACGGCACGGCCCTGGAACTTGCAGGCGATCGTGCCGCCGAATTGCGCGTCGGGCGGCGGCGGGCTTCCGCCGTCGACGCTCTGCGTGACGATGAGCGAGCCGAGCAGGTAGTCGTTGTCGACGCCTATCCCGTTCTTCTCGGGCGTCAGCACGATCGTCGCGTCGGTCCCGGGCTGAGAAGTGCCGTTCACGCTGTACGCCACCGACGTGGCGCCGCTTCCCGCCGCTTCGGTGGCGGTGCAGGACGCGCCGACCGGCAGTCCGGGCACCGTCACGGTGGCTCCTTGCGCAGCCCAGGTCTCCTGGCCGTCGATCACGACGGTGCCGCTTGCGGCGGGATCGGTCAACGGAACGGCCCTGCCGTCGAGCATGCAGGCCAGTTGCACACCGAGCGACCCCAGAGTGAAAGACGTGCCGGGGTTGGTGCCCGTGATGGCGGAGCGCACCGTGATGCCGAGGTCGGCGACGGCGAAGACGTTGTCGAGCGTGAGGTGCGCTCCCGCATCCGGAAGCGTGACCTTCTGCGGAGCTGCCGGCGTCGAGGCGCCTCCTGTGCCGGTCTCTGTCGCGGTGCACTCGGATCCCGACGGCAGAGCGGTGAACTCGTGCGAGTGCCCGGCGGTGAGAGCCGTGGTCTCATCGAGTGTCGTCGAGGACCCGAGCGTGCACACGACGTGCACCCGGAACGTGCCGGCGAAGCGCGCGCCATCGCCCGAAGCCGTCACGGTGACGGTGAGGCTCGAGGTCGCCTTGACGAACGGAATCAGCAGCACGAAGCCGTCGCCATCCACGCCGCTGGGCTCGCTCACCTTCGCGCCGACTCTGGTGGACAAGAAGGCTCCGCCCGCACCGCCGCCGCCACCTGGGTACCCCGTGATGTGGTGACCGCCTGCGCCTCCAGCCGGGTATCCCGCACCTCCGCCGCCACCGCCTCCGGTCTGCTGCGTGTACGAGCCGGAGCCGTGGCCCTCTTCGCCGTTGCGGTCGGGATGCTTGCCTCCGTGACAGTCGGCGCAGCCCCCGGCCGCGAAGGCGTTCCACCCACCGCCCAGTCCGTTCGCGGCGAAGATCGTTCCCGCCACGCCTGCGCTCGAGCCGCCCACCCCGCCGCAGCTCTCCCCCGGATAGCCGATGCCGCATCCGATGTCACCGCCATTGCCGCCGCCACCCCCGGCGACGGCGATCAGAGAACGGGTCTCAGCATCGGCTATCGCACTCGCGCCTCCGCCGCGGCCGCCGTCGTTGCCGTTGTTGCTGTCGCCGCCGGCTCCCGTGCCGCCGAAGCCCGCGCCCGCGTGGCTGTAGCCGTCGCAACCGACCCAGATGTCGAGCGATCGGATGCCTGCGGTGCTGAAGTAGCCGGCCTGCATGGCTCCGGTGCCGGCGGGAGCATCGTTGTGACCGTGCGTTCCCGAGCCGCCGACCGCGACGAATCCGTAGGAGCTCACATCCGACGGCACTGCAGCCTTCTGCGGGTTGTCCGACGAGGAGACGCACTGCTTGGCCGGCAGCGGAGCGCCCGGGAAGACCGTCAGCCGGCCGCCGCCCGGGTGACCGGATGCGAAATAGGCGCCCTCCACCTCAGGAGCAGCATACGAGACGCCACCACCCCCACCACCGGCGGCCTGCGCGACCATCTTGTGCCCGGGTGAAGCGCCCTCATCTCCACCACCGCCGCCGTGGCCGTATCCCCCGCCGCCACCGCCGCCGCCCGAGGCGTAGTAACCGGTGTACCCGCCCGAGCCGTCGTCGCCGTCGGCGCGATGAGCGGCGCCGCCCTGACCGCCTCTGCCTGCATAGCCGGTACTCGTTCCCGGGCCGCCGGCCGTCGGCGGCTTGCCCCCCGCCCCTCCTCTGCCGCCATTCGGTGTGTTCTCGAAGGCCTGGGCACCGCCGGCTCCGCCACCGCCGCCCGCTACGGCGAGTGGCGCGTCGTGGCCTGCTGACTCCCACGCCAGCGCCGAGGATCCGCCGCCCGCGGCGCCGTCGTGATTCCTGCCGTGTCCGCCGGCACCGCCTTGCGACCAGCCGTTCGTCTTTCCGTCGGCGCCGGCACCGGGCTCGCCGAGCCACACTTCCACCTTTCCGCCCGACTCGACCGAGACGGTGCCGAGCACCGACCCGCCGGTTCCGGCCGGGCCTTGGAGGTCGTGTCCTCCACCGCCGCCGGACGCCCCGGAGAGAAGGAAGGTCACGGTCGGCACCGAAGGGGGAATCGTCAGCGTCGTGTGCGCCGACTCCTTCGAGTAGCGCAACTGGCACGGAACACCGAGAGCCAGCGAGGAGCAGTCGGCTGCGGCGTCGGGTGCCAGTGCGCTCCGCGTGACCTCGGCGGATGCCGCCTGGGTGCCGACACTGACCAAGCCGGCGGTGACGAGTGCGAGCGCGACGAAACCAGCGACAGCAGGCGCTCCCCAGGCGCCCAGCCGCGGCCCCCGCCCCGCGCGTACGCTCATACCCGGCTCACCGTAGCAAGGGAACAGGACCCGCGAAAGAGCCGGCCTCCCCCCGCACCTTCACGTGCCGCACCTCGCCGTCCCCGTCCCCGTCCCTCCACGTTCCCACCCTCTCGCTCTCCGTCCCGAAAACAGGCATGATCGCGCTCTCCGCGCGAGAACAGGCAGAATTGGCCTGTTCTCGGTGCATCCGCCTGTTTTCGCGCGGATGCGTGAGCCGAGATGGACGGCGGGAGGGACCCGTGGCGGATGCCCATAGAGGGCGGCGCCCATCGAGGAGGTAACGGATGTCGAAGGAGCTCGACGGCACGGTGGCACTCGTCACCGGGGCGAGCAGCGGTATCGGCGCGGCGACGGCTGAGCGCCTCGCCCGGGAGGGCGCATCCGTGGCGCTCGTTGCCAGGCGGAAGGACCGGCTGGAGGAGGTCGCGCGTCGCATCCAGACGCAGGGCGGCACCGCGCACGCGATCCCTGCCGACATCACGAGCAGGGCGGGTGCGGCCGACGCCGTGGCGCAGGCGGTGGATGCTTTCGGGCGCCTGGACACGCTGGTCAACAACGCGGGCATGATGCTAGTCGGCCCCTTCGCGGATGCGCCGGAGGGCGAGTGGGAGCAGATGGTGCAGATCAACGTGCTCGGTCTGCTCTACATGTCGAGGGCCGCGCTGCCGTACCTTGTCAAGGCAGCGGCCGACGAGCCGAGACGCACGGCCGACCTGGTGAACATCAGCTCGTCCGCTGGCCGCGTCGCCCGGGGAGGCACCGCCGTCTACAACCTCACGAAGGCGCAGCGTCAGAGCAAGCGCAGGCGGCATCGCGTGAGTGACACGCGAAAGTGGGCAGTCCTCGTTGGGCGATCCAGGCGCAGCGCCCCCCTGCTCGTCGCGTCACAGGAATCTGAAGCCGGGAAAGCCTCGCGGGGAGCGAGTAGCGAGCGAACTCGCTTCCGTCCAGCCCCCCACACGATCCTGAGCAGAAACGAAAACGGCCCGCTTTCGCGGGCCGCTCTCTTACTGTCTCAACACAGTGTGCGCCATGAGGGATTCGAACCCCCAACCTTCTGATCCGTAGGCAGTGGTTACGGCCCACATTTGCCAATAGATCAAAGGGCGATCGTGGAGCCGTGCACACATTGGTGCACACATACTGAGGCTCCGCATGCGCTGTCAATCATCGGTTGCCAGCCCGCAGAGCTCGGCCTGACGTCGAGAGCAGCCTACGAGGCTCAGGCCCTTAGTAGGTGCTCCGGTCGTGTCGGTAGTTGCTGGACGAAGCGCTCAAGATCAGTCACTAGATACAGCGGTTTCGTGCCGGAGAAGTGAGGCGTGACATCACCCAGACGCACATGCTGACGCAACCGGGTTGGCGACATCCCCAGCGCCTCCGCAGCGGTGTTGTGGTCCATTGCCACCACCGCGGTCGGTCGCGCGGTGTCAGCTGAGGTCCGCGTGCTCATCAGATGCCTCCGGCGAGCCGAGACCACGGCGGCATGCGGTGTCGTGTCGGGATCACCTGCATGCCGGGTTCGTCCTTCAGCTCGATGTAACTGCCATCCAGCGCTCGAGCGCTTTGTCGCACCACCTCTGCCAGCGGCGAGTCCGTGGCAGTCATAACCGTCCACCCCTCATCCACCATCCACAGCGCGATCTCCAACGCTCGCACCTTCTCCGCGCTTGTGAGCACCTGAAGATCCGTCGACAGCAGCACCACGGTATGCGCACCGTCCTTGGTAACAAGGTTCACCAGCTCCGCCTTCATAACCTCCGCCCCTTTCACCAGTTGCTGATCGTTTTTGTTTGCCTTCCGGCGGAGAGATCAGTGGTGAGTGGAGGGGTGTGCAGTGCCGGGACCGTGGAATACCGGACGAAGCGGTAGCGCAGGAGGATATGCCGCGAAAGCCCGGAACGGAACGCCCCGGAAACGAACTACGATCGCGCAGCGGAAAGGCAAACAAGCCCCAGAAGACACAGCGCCGCCCTCCGTGGCGGCACTTCGGGCGGTCCGAGGCCATTCGCGTAACTGTCGGCGCCGCGAGATCCGCACCCTCATGGACGCACTAACGAGGCCGCCTGCCTCGTTAGAGTTCCCGGGATTCGCTTGCGCGCTCGTGCAATGCTTGAAGCATGTGGGAGGAGCAGTGGGGAATCACAGGGATCGGCTACGAGGGTCAGTCCGTCGAGACTTTCGTGTTGAGCCTCGAGCGCTGGCAAGTCAAAACGTTGTTCGATGTCCGGCTCAACCCGCTTTCACGGAAACCCGGCTTCTCGAAGAACGCAATGCGCTCTGCTCTTGAAGAGCACGGGATCGAATACGTCCACCTTCCGGCTCTTGGGAACCCGAAGGACAACCGCGACGGCTACGGCGAGCTCGGTACCGAGACTGCTAACGCGGCGCGCGGAACCTTCAAGCTGCGGCTGAATGACGAGACCGCGCAAGAAGCGCTTGACATGATCGTCACGGCGGCGGAGCGCATGCGTGTCGTCGTGATGTGCTTCGAGGGCAACACCCACAACTGCCACCGCGAGCAGGTGCTCGAGGAGGTGGAGTGCCGCTTGCGTGCGCTCGTCAGCGCCTAGAGGCTGTCGAAGTCAAGCACCGAGCCATAGTCGGAGGCGACAGGCGGGTAGTAGAAGCCAAGGATCGAGAAGCTCGTGCGCTTGATCATGTCGTGCATGTTGCCTACATAGAAGTACACGCGGTTCTTTGGCCCGCAGATCTCGTCCTGAAACCTAGCCGTGATCTTCTCGATTGCGATGTCGTCGGCGTCACTTCTCAGGCGGCGCTGGAAGACCGTGAACTCCCAGTCGAGGATTGTCTGAGTGTGGCCCCTGCACGTTGGAGTGTCACAGAACCAGGTGATCTGGCCAGCGAAGCGGGGCCGCTCGAGCGGCGGTGGCGGGATCTCACCGAAGATCGGTATCTGTTGCTGGGCATTCTGAATCTTCGCCCACTCGGCATCCGTCCAATCCCGATCGACGCTGACCTTCATTGACCTAAGCTTCCGGACTCGCACCAGCCCGAGCGACGGGCCGTTTTTGTCCTTCTTGATGCCCTCGTTGAGCTCGCACATCGTCGGCCCGATGAGCTGCTCGACGATCTTCCCGCGGCTCTCCCAGCCCTCGATTACCCTCCCAGCCGGGTTGATCGATGCATGGACCACCCGATGACTCTCAATGCGTTTGTCGTTAGTCGGCGCGATCAGGTCGGCTTCGATCACCTGGTACTTGTGAAAGCACTGCGCCTCGGAGAACCAGCGCATCGGAACTGGGTACAGACGCACCCACTCGATCGGCATGCTGTCGACTCGGATGCCTGCCACACACGTTGTGTCACCGTACTGCGTGGACGGCTCAGGCGATGCAGTGACGGTCACTAAGACGCGGGCATGCTCCTGCTGAACCACAGCTCTCTCCTTGTTAGGCAAGCGTTCCTCATCTTGCCGCCGGGCAAGGATATGCCGGTCCGCCGCGCCGACACACTCTCTCCAATTGGACTGGGGGACACGACACGCATGCGTTAGCATCTGCGTATGGATGCAGATACTGCGATCTGTGGGCGCGAGGTCGACAGCCAATACGTGGAGCTGGCGGTCGAGGTGTTCTCGATGCTGGCCGACGCCACACGGGTACGGATAGTCCTCGCTCTCCGAGATGTTGAAGAGCTGTCGGTGAACCACCTGGCGGACATCGTAGACAAGCCGCCGTCGGCCGTCTCCCAACATCTGGCGAAGCTGCGCCTGGCACGCATTGTTGCGACCCGTCAGGACGGCCAACGAGTTTTCTACCGGCTGGAGAACGAGCACGCCAGGCAGCTCGTGTCCGATGCGATCTTCCAAGCCGAGCACTCCTTGGGAGGGGCGCCGCGCCACCATCACGCACAGACCGAGGAACAGGCATGACCTCCCCCCACACGCACGAGCACGAACATCCGCACGACCACGACCATCAGCACGAGCACCACGGTCACGGGCACGAGCACGAGCACCACGGTCACGGGCACGAGCACAACCACCACGACAGCCATGACCATGAACACGGGCATGACCATCCACACGGTGGGATAAAGGGCTTCCTCTACGACCTATTCGTGCCTCATACGCATGATGCCGCCGACTCAGTGGATGACGCCTTGGAAGCGAGCAGGGCGG
>Ga0164242_10002222_pt1 | contig 22537 bp, 19 predicted proteins | sample OricomgcompostMG_FD_108783 | JGI IMG/M metagenome (GOLD analysis project Ga0164242, IMG submission 108783) | Miracle-Growth compost microbial communities from Emeryville, California, USA - Original compost - Miracle growth compost (MG) ... | reverse complement strand
TGCCGAGGTGAAGCTCAACATCGGTGGTTCGATTCACGACCCCGCCGACCCGGTTGGCCGGCTCCTGTTCAACGTGCTGGCCATGATCGCCGAATTCGACCTCATCCGCATGCGGACCCGCGAAGGCATGAAAGTCGCCAAAGCCAAAGGCCGACTACGCGGGAAGCAACCCAAACTCAAACCAGCACTGGAAGCACATCTTGTCGAACTCTGGCGAGCAGGTAACCACACCTCAACCGAGCTGGCCGACCTGTTCAACATCGGCCGCTCCACCGTGTACCGCGCAGTCCAGCGCGCCGGCGGACCGAGCGATGCCAAGACCTGACGACATCGCAACGCCTACCGCTAACCACTGTTCCGTTGTTCCTCGACCCCGCAGCCCGGCCGCAGCCAGATCTGCTCGGATCCCTCGTGCGCCCGCTCGTCGAACGACGCGGGATCGTCGGCGAAGACCGGCTTCAACGCGCCGGATCCGGCCGCCCACACGTCGTAGCGCCCGCGGACGAAACCCCTGAACCGCTCCACCTCGTTGCGCAGCACCGAGACGTCACAGTCCTCGTGCGGCCGGGACTCACCGGTGAACGCCTCGATCGCCCATCCGCCGGCGACGAACCACCGGCCCGGGTAACCCTCGAGCAGGTCACGCACGTCGGCAGGGGTGCGGTCCAGCCACGGCCCGTAGACCGCGGCGAACTCGGCGTCGGTGGGGGACCAGGGTGTCGGGGACATCCCTGCAGGTTATGCGCTTTCGACCGGCGGGTTGTCGACGGCCTCCCGCCATTCGCTGTCGTCGGCCGCTGAGGCCTCGGTCGCCTCGGTGACCAGCTGCTGTGGATCCAGGTCGGGGTCGCCGGGCTGTTCGTCATCGGTCCGCGCACCGGCATTGGCCTGGTGCGTGAACCTCTCCAGCTCGGCGAGCACTGCACCGTGTTGGTCGACGCACAACATCACCAGGTCGCCGGGGTTGGCGAGATGGACCGCATGACGCGTTGCCGCGAGCTCGTTGAGCACGGTGAAGACCTGCCGGCAGCGGGCGCCCGCCGACATGGCCTCGCGCACGCCTTCCTCGACGAGCGCGGCGGCCACACCCGGCTCCCTGCGGCGCAGGTTGTCGTCCTCGCGCAGGATGAGCACGTCGAAATACTGCGCCGCCGCGCGCCCGAGTTCGCGGATGTCGTCGTCGCGCCGGTCACCGGCGGCGCCGACCATCCCGATCCGGGAGATCCGGTGGTCGGCGGCGCCTTGGCGCTGCGCGACATAGCCCTGGACGAACTCGCCGAGCCGGTGCATTCCCGGCGGGTTGTGGCAGTAGTCGACGAAGACCTCCGCATGGTTGACCTCGACCAGGTTGAGCCGTCCGGGGGACAGGTAGTAGGTCGTGGTGAAGGTCCGCAGGCCCTGCCGTATGTCGTGCAGCGGCGCGCCCGCGGCGAACGCGGCACCTGCAGCGGCAAGCGCGTTCGCGACGTTCATCCGTGCGGTGCCGCCGAAGGTCGACGGCAGCAGGTGTGTCCACGCGAGCGGCATGGCGCGGCGACCCTGCTTGAGCACGATCATCTCGCCGCGGTCCGAAGGCTCCAGCACCACGGCCCGAGCACCGCGGCGGCACTTCTCGTCGATGAAGTCGCGCACGCGGCTTCCCGGCGGCTCCATCGAGAACCACACGATGGTGCCGGAACAGCGGCGTCGCATCGCTCGCACCAGCGGGTCGTCCGCGTTGAGCACCGCGTAGCCGTCACGTGGAACCGCCTCGACGATCACCGCCTTGACCCGTGCCAGCTGCTCGAGGGTGTCGATGCCGTGCATCCCCAAGTGATCGGGCGCGATGTTGGTGACGACCGCGATGTCGTTGCGGTCGTATCCCAGACCCTCGCGGAGTATGCCGCCGCGCGCGACCTCCAGCACCGCGAAGTCGACGCGCGGATTCTGCAGGACCATGCGTGCCGAGCGGGGACCGGAGGCGTCAGCCCGGATGAGCAGGCGCTCGTCCACCAGGATCCCGTCCGTGGACGTCATACCGACCTTGCGCCCCAGGCTCTTCATGATGTGCGCGAGCATCCGTGACGTGGTCGTCTTGCCGTTGGTGCCCGTGACCGCGACGATCGGCACTCGTGAGGGGGTGCCCGCGGGGAAGAGCAGATCCACCACCGGTTTGGCGATGAACTGTGGCTCACCGACCGTCGGGTGGGTGTGCATGCGGAAGCCGGGTGCGGCGTTGACCTCGCAGATGGCGCCGCCGGTCTCGCGGACGGGCGCGGTGATGTCGGGGCAGATGAAGTCGATGCCGGCGATGTCGAGACCGATGAGTTGCGCTGCCTCCTCGGCGATCTCGACGTTGTCCGGGTGCGCGTCGAAGGTGCGGTCGATGGAGATTCCACCGGTCGACATGTTCCCGGTGAGTGCGAGCTTGACCATCTGGTCCTTGGACGGCACGTCGTCCATGGCGTAACCCTGCTCGCGCACCAGCTCGACCGCGGCGTCGTCGACCGCGATCCGGGTGAGGACCTTCTCGTGCCCCACGCCGCGTCGGGGATCGGCGTTGGTGATGTCGACGAGCTCGGCGACGGTGTGCGTGCCGTCACCGATCACATGTGCCGGCACACGTTCGGCGATGGCGGCCATGCGTCCGCCGATGATCAGGCAGCGGTAGTCCTTGCCGGTGATGAACGACTCGACCTGGACGATGCCGCGGCGGCTCTGGTCCGCGGCGAGCGGGAATGCATCACGCACCTCGTCCTCGGACTGCAGGTCGAGGATCACACCTCGGCCGTGGTTGCCGTCCAACGGCTTGACGACGACGGGGAAACCGATCTTGTGCGCGGCGGCGGCTGCCCCGTCGGCCGTCCGCACGGTGACCGCCTTGGGCACCGGCAGGCCGGCCGAACCCAGCAGCGTGCTGGTGAGGTTCTTGTCGCCGGCGATGTCGACGGCGAGGGCCGACGTCCGCGAGGTCATGGTGGCGCGGATGCGCTGGGCATGGACCCCCTGCCCGAGCTGCACCAGGGAGTGCTGGTTGAGGCGGGTCCACGGGATGTCCCGGCTGACCGCTTCGTCGATGATCGCGGCGGTGGACGGACCGAATGCAGTGCGCCCGGCGAGGCGCAGGAACTGGTCGAGCTCGGTCGCGAAGTCGAATTCGGTTGTGGGCACGACCAGTTCGTTGACGACTCGCACCGCGAGCTCGCCGGCAGCCACACCGACGCGCTCGTCGTAGAACCCGAAGATGACGTTGTAGACCCCGGGCCTACCCTTCTCACCGCGTGTCTTGCCACGGCGCAGGTCGTGGCCGGCCTCCTGCTGCAGCTGCAGGGCGACGTGCTCGGCGACGTGTCCGAGCCAGGTGCCTTCGCGCAACCGCTCCACGAAACCGCCGCGGTGGCCGCGCGAACAGGTGTGCTCCGACAACCCGGGCAGCCACTCCAGGAGCGCGTCGGTGAAACCGGGCAGCTTGTCGGTGGGGTAGTCCTCCAGCTCACCGAGGTCGACGAGCAGGTGGATCGCCGGGCCGTAGTCCCAGACGTTCGGGCCGCGGTAGACCCGCGACCGCAGGACCTGCAACTGCCCGTTCGTCGGTGAGCTCCCCATCGACCTGCTCCTTTCGTGGTGGCCTTCGTATGGCGCCTCAGCGCCGGAGTGCTGCGGCGGCCGTGGCGGTGTCGTGCCGGTCCCGGCTGGTCGAGACCGCGATGTCGGCGTACTTCTCGTCGAACGCGGTGAGCGTCGCTGATTCCAGGTCGAACGTGGCGCCGTACGGCAGTGTGTGCACGATCGCGCCGGTCACCAGCAGCGGCGCATCGCGCTCGGCCTCGTGCGCGTCGGTCACGGCGGTGCGGGCGTCGACCACGAACACCGCTCCCGAGCCCACGACGGTCAGTTCGGTGCCGTCGGTGATCTCGGCGGCCGTGTCCTCGTCGATGCCCATCCCGAGCAGGCTGGGCGACGAGGCCACCAGGGACAGCAGGCGCCCGTAGCGCGCCCTCTGGTCGAAGTGCTGGTCGACGATGACGCCCGGCAGGAGTCCGAGGCCGGCGGTCAGCTGGCTGGATCGTTGCCGCGGCGTCACGCCCTCGTCGCCCATCGAGATCATGAACTGACTCATGATCGAGGCTCCGGCGGAGGTGCCCGCAATGACGGCGCCGCGTTCGTAGGCGCGCAGTATCGCTGCGCCCAGGGGAGTTCCGACGATCAGCTGGCTGAGCCGCAGCTGATTACCGCCGGACAGGAAGATGCCGGTTGCGTCGTCGATGAGGGATTGCAGTGCTGCATCGCTGCTGTGTGCCCGGTCGCGCGGGTTGACCGCGTCGATCTGTGGCACTCCGAGACGAGAGAAGACCGTCGAGTAGACCTCCACGACCTCCTCCGGCACCGAGGACGCGGTCGGGATGATGACGATGCGCGACTTCCTGCCACCCGCAAGGTGCGCGAAACGGCGCAGAATCGTCACGCGCCCGACCTTGTCCTCCGCGCCGCCGATGATCAGCAAGGACCGGCGAGCAGGATCAGACATGGGGCGAGTCTAGGGAAACCCGGCCGGTCGCGCGGAGTGTCTCATCGTCGCCGGCCGTGCGATCGGCCTCCTCGACGTCCTCCCGCGAGATGCCGAGCATGAAGAGAACGGCGTCGAGGTAGGGCACGTTGACACTCGCGTCCGCCTGTTCCCGCACGACGGGCTTGGCGTTGAACGCGACGCCGAGCCCGGCGATGGCAAGCATGTCCAGGTCATTGGCGCCGTCCCCGACCGCGATGGTGCGCGACAGCGGCAGGCCCTCTTCAGCGGCGAATCGTCGCAGTGCCCGGGCCTTTTCGGCCCGGTCGACGATCGTGCCGTCGACGCGCCCGGTCAGCTTTCCGTCGCGCACCTCGAGCCGGTTGGCGTGTGCGTGAGGTATGCCGAGCTCGGCCGCCAGCGGGCCGACGATCTCCAGGAAGCCACCGGAGACCACCGCCACCGAGAAGCCGAGGCGACGGACCGTGCGCACCAGGGTGCGGGCTCCCGGCGTGAGTCGAACGGCACGTCGTACCTCGTCGAAGACCGACTCGTCGAGCCCGGCGAGGCACCGGACGCGCTCGTGCAGGCTCTGTGCGAAGTCGAGCTCTCCGCGCATCGCACGCTCGGTCACCGCCGCGACCTCCGCTTCCCGGCCGGCGTGCGCCGCGAGCAACTCGATGACCTCGTCCTGGATGAGGGTGCTGTCGACGTCCATCACGAGCAGTCGCCGGCCGCGGCGTGCCAGTCCTCCGGGGGACACCGCAAGGTCCACCCCGTGTTCTGCTGCGATCAGCGCCAAGTGACGCCGCAGGCTCGGCACGTCGGCGCCGGAGAGGTCCAGCTCGATGGTCGTCACCGGGTCGCGCGACAGGCGCCGGATGCGGTCGACGTTCGCGTGCTGCTCGCCGATCGCGGCGGTCACGGCCGCGAGTCCGCCGGAGCGGAGCGGGGCGCCCAGGACGACGACGGAAGCGCGCCCCGTGCGTCGCGACGGATTGTCCCCGTGCCCTGGCTCGATCGTCGCAGTGAGTTCGTGGTCCTCGGCGACCTGCCGGATCGCGTCCGCCAGCTCACCGGTCTCACCAGTGGGTCCGAGGAGGGCAGTGAGGAGGAGCCGCCCGCGGACCACCGCCTGCTCGAGGTCGAGCACCACGGAGTCCCACGCCGCGGCAACTGCCAGGAGATCGGCGCAGACTCCCGGCCGGTCCGCTCCCACCAAGGTGACGAGCAGGGTGGTGTATGACGAATTCTGTTGTGGAGACTGCTGGTTCACGGGGTGATGACCGTCCCCTTGCCGATAACGGTGATGCCGGAGTCGGTGACGGTGAAGCCACGGGCGCGATCGTCGTCGTGGTTGAGACCGATGCTGGCACCGTCAGGGACATGCACGTCCTTGTCGATGATCGCTCGTTGGATGCGGCAGTGCCGGCCGATGTCGACGTTGTCCATCAGGATCGCGTCGTCGACCTGGGCGAACGAGTGCACCTTGACGTTGTTGGCGAGCACGGAGTTGCCGATCACCGAGCCGCTGACGATGCAACCGGGGGAGACCATCGAGCCGGTCGCCATGCCGCTGCGGTCGGATCCGCCGTGCACGAACTTCGCGGGCGGGTAGTTGGTGCCGCTGGTGAGGATCGGCCAGGCGTAGTTGTAGAGATTGAAGATGGGGTGGATCGACACGAGGTCCATGTGGGAGTCGTAGAAGGAGTCGATCGTTCCGACGTCACGCCAGTAGCCGCGGTCGCGATCGGTCGTGCCCGGGATGACGTTGTCGCGGAAGTCGTAGGCGTGCGCTTCGCCGCGGGCGACGAACGCCGGGATGATGTTGCCGCCCATGTCGTGGTTGCTGTTGTCGTCCTCGGCGTCGGCGACCACTGCCTCGATGAGTGCGTCGGTGTCGAAGACGTAGTTGCCCATCGAGGCGAGCACCTCGTGCGGCGCGTCGGCCAGTCCGACCGGGTCCGAGGGCTTCTCACGGAACGCGCCGATCTTCGATCCTTGTCCCTCGGCCAGCTCGATCACGCCGAACTGATCCGCCAGCTCGATCGGCTGGCGGATCGCGGCGACGCTGGCGCGCGCACCCGATTGCATGTGCTGGTCGATCATCTGGTCGAAGTCCATGCGATAGACGTGATCGGCTCCGACGACGACGACGATCTCGGGCTTCTCGTCGTAGATCAGGTTGAGGCTCTGGTAGATCGCATCGGCGGAGCCGGAGAACCACTGCTTCCCGCGCCGCTGTTGCGCCGGGACGGGAGCCACGTAGTTGCCGAGCATCGTGGACATGCGCCACGCCTTGGCGATGTGGCGGTCCAAGCTGTGCGACTTGTACTGCGTCAGCACGACCATGCGCAGGAAGCCGCTGTTGACCAGATTGGAGAGTGCGAAATCGATCAACCGGTAGATGCCCCCGAACGGGACCGCCGGTTTCGCCCGGTCCGCCGTGAGAGGCATGAGTCGTTTCCCCTCGCCGCCCGCCAGGACGATCGCCAACACTGATGGACCACCTCGTCGCGCCATACCCCAGACCTTAAAGGGCGAGAAGGGGCTAGCGTCAGGTGTTGTGAGAGTCGATCTGCTGACCAAGGAGTATCCGCCGAACATCTACGGCGGTGCGGGAGTGCATGTCTCTGAGCTGGTTCGCGCGTTGCGTGCGCTGGGCGATGACGTCCGAGTGCGCGCTTTCGGCAGTCCGGTGGATGAGACCGGGACGACCGGTTATCCGGATCTGCCCGAACTGCGAGATGCGAATGCCGCGCTGCGGACGATGGGCGTGGACCTGGGCATCGCTGCCGACTGCGCAGGAGCGGATGTTGTCCACTCGCACACCTGGTATGCCAACTTCGCCGGTCACGTCGCGACGCTGCTGCACGGTATGCCGCACGTGGTCACCGCGCACAGCCTGGAGCCGATGCGGCCGTGGAAGGCCGAACAGCTGGGCGGGGGATACCGATTGTCGTCATACATCGAACGCACGGCGTATGACGGTGCGGCTGCTGTGATCGCGGTCAGCCACGGCATGCGCAAGGACGTGCTCGCCAGTTATCCCGACCTCGACCCGGGCAAGGTGCACGTCGTGCACAACGGGATCGATTCACAGTTGTGGCACCGCGACACGAGCGAGGACGCCGTCGCGACCGTGCGCCGGCACGGCATCGACCCGGACAGGCCCAGTGTCATCTTCGTCGGTCGGATCACCCGGCAGAAAGGGTTGCCCTACCTGCTGCGCGCCGCAGCCGACCTCCCGCCCGAGGTGCAGCTGGTCCTGTGCGCAGGTGCCCCCGACACCCCGGAGATCCTGCAGGAGGTCGAGGGGCTCGTGGCGACGCTGCGCGAGACCCGTGCCGGCGTGACCTGGATCGCCGACATGCTCCCGCGGGCCGAGGTCATTGCCTTGCTGTCTGCCGCAACGGTTTTCGTGTGCCCGTCGGTCTACGAGCCGCTCGGCATCGTCAATCTGGAGGCAATGGCGTGTGGCTGCCCCGTCGTGGGGACGGCGACCGGCGGCATCCCGGAGGTTGTCGCCGACGGCGAGACGGGCTGGCTGGTGCCCATCGACCAGGTGACCGACGGCACCGGCACGCCGAAGGATGCCGACCGGTTCGTGGCCGATCTGGCCGCGGCTCTCACGACGGCGGTGAGCGATCCGGTGGAGGCGCGCCGCCGTGGGGAGGCCGGACGCGCGCGTGCGGTGCGCGAATTCGGCTGGGACACCATCGCCGGCCGGACCCAGGAGGTCTACTCAGCTGTGGTCGGATAACCGCGGTGTGGGCCGGTCCGCGGCGCCGTCGAATGTCAGGCGCGCATGCCGGCCAGGTGCAGGGCGGCCGCGGTGGTGGCCTGTGCCATCGCCCGATCGGCGGCGGCCTGCAGCTCTCGCAGGGCGCGAAGCCGTCCGGTGTCGGTGGCAGCGTCGACTGCGTGCGAATGTCCGAGCGCGAAATCGACTGCTGCGCCGACAGTCCCGGCCGTTTGCAGGATCCGGATCGCGCGACCGGGCAGGCCGGAGGGCAGACCCCACTCGCGCAGCGTGGCAACCTCGTCCGCCTGCGCCCGCAGGTTCGATCCCGCGAACGGCTGGATGTCCAGCAGTTCCAGTGCATCCGTGGCATGCAGGAGGTGGCCCCGCAGCTCGCGTTCGATCTGCGACTCGTGCAGTTCCTCCAGCCGGTGGGTCGGGATCGGATCGCAGTCGTAGGCCGTGAGGCGCACCGTCATACCCTCATCGCCCACCGGGCCGAACATCTCGACCGACGGCACCAGGGCACCACCGAGAGTGGCGACAAAGACACATTCGCCCGAATCGGTGGCTGCCGCAGTCAGCTCGGGGTTCCCACGGGGCAGGCCGGAGATGTCGCCGGCGCGAGGCAGCGCGCACGCCAGCACTCGCTCGCCGAGGTCCTGCCAGATCATCAGCTGGCTGACGTCGCCGGCGACGTGGTCGATGTCCGGCAGCGCCTGACGCACGGCCTCCTCCAGGTCGAGATGACCCGCCCAGGCAGCGGTGACCCACAGGCTGAGTCGCACGGCGGCAGGCAGGTCGGACATCGCCGCACCAGGGTATGCCGGATGGGGAATCCCAAGTGACGACCGGTCGCACGGGGAACGCCTCCACGCCGTAAGGTGCCACTCATGAGCGAGCGCAGCGAGCGCCAGATGATTCAGGCGAATGGGGTTGCCCGACGGAGGAGGGCGACGGCATGAGCGAGCGCAGCGAGCGCCAGATGATTCAGGCGAATGGGGTTGCCCGACGGAGGAGGGCGACGGCATGAGCGATGTGCTGGCACTCGCCGACGTGAGCGTGGTCCGGGGCAACAAGCGCCTGCTCGACAGCGTCAGCTGGGAGGTCGAGGAGGGCGAACGCTGGGTTGTCCTCGGGCCGAACGGCGCCGGCAAGACGACCCTGCTGCAGGTTGCCGCTGCTCGGATGCATCCGACGACCGGCGTGGCCGGCATCCTCACCGAGGTGCTCGGCACGGTCGACGTCTTCGAGCTGCGCCCGCGGATCGGTCTGGCGTCCGCCTCGATCGCCGAACGGATCCCTGATCGCGAGATCGTCGGCGACGTCGTGGTGACGGCGGCGTACGGCATGGTCGGCCGCTGGCGGGAGCAGTACGACGCGCTCGATCACGGGCGCGCACGCGAGCTGCTGGACGCGGTGGGCGCCGGCCACCTGGCGGAGCGGCGTTTCGGGACCCTCAGCGAGGGCGAGCGCAAGCGGGTGCAGATCGCGCGCGCGCTGATGACCGACCCCGAGTTGATGCTGCTCGACGAGCCGGCTGCCGGGCTCGACCTCGGTGGGCGGGAGGAGCTCGTGCTGCGACTCGGCGAGATCGCCCGCGACATCGAGTCGCCCGCGCTCGTGCTGGTCACCCACCACGTGGAGGAGATCCCACCCGGGTTCACCGACGTGTTGCTGCTGCGCGACGGCAAGGTCGTTGCTGCCGGTCCGATCGAGGCGACCTTGACCGCCGAGAACCTCACCGCGACCTTCGGACTCGAGCTGACGCTCGAACGCGTCGGTCAGCGCTGGGCGGCGCGTGCGGTGCAACAACCGCCGGGTCGGCACGCCGCGAGCTGATCCATCCGCTCACATGTCGTTGACCCATCTGCTGCTCATCACCCTGGCCGGTGTCGCTGCCGGCACCATCAACACCGTGGTGGGCTCGGGCACCCTCGTGACCTTCCCGACCCTGCTTGCGTTCGGATATCCCGCCGTGCCGGCGAACATCTCCAACTCGGTCGGTCTGGTCGCCGGCGGGGTGTCGGGGTCCTGGGGCTACCGGAAGGAAGTCGTCGGCGCGGGGGACAGGTTGCGGCAACTGACACCGATGTCCTTCCTCGGGGCCGCGGTCGGGGCACTACTGCTGATCTGGCTGCCACCTGCGGCGTTCAAGGCCATCGTGCCGTCGCTCATCCTGCTCGGAGTCGTGCTGGTGCTCATCGGCCCGTGGCTGCAGAAGCGGGCGGCGGCGCACCATCCGGATGCGACGGCCCCGATGTCCCGCGGACGCCGATGGGCCCTGACCGGCGGAGTTTTCGTCTGCGGTGTGTATGGCGGCTACTTCGGCGCCGCGCAGGGCGTGCTGCTGATGGGGCTGATGAGCGCGGTGCTGCCGGACTCGCTGCAACGGTTGAACGGCATCAAGAACATCCTCAGCACCATCGTCAACTCGGTGGCAGCGCTGACCTTCATCCTCGTGTCGTTCCACGACGTGCGCTGGTCGGTGGCGCTGCTGATCGCGATCGGTTCGCTCATCGGTGGGTTCATCGGAGCCAAGGTGGGGCGCAGGCTGCCGCCGTGGCTGCTGCGGGCATTCATCGTCGTCGTGGGCGTCATCGCGATCGCGACGATGGTCTGATCGTGGCAGTCATCGAGATCACCGAAGCCGCCGACCAACGGGTCCGCGACTATTTCAAACTCACCGACGTCGCGCTGCGGCGGAAGCTGGAGCCGGAGCACGGCCTCTACATCGCCGAGAGCGAGAAGGTGATCCGGCGCGCACTCGGAGCAGGGCACCGGCCGCGGTCGTACCTGATGGGCCGTCGCTGGCTCACCGACCTGGTGGATCTGGTCGAGCGGGCTGATGCCGACGGTGTCCCGGTGTATGTCGGCAACGACGACGTGATCGAGCAGCTGACCGGCTTCCACCTGCACCGTGGTGCCTTGGCGGCGATGCACCGCCCGGTGCTGCCGGCATACACCGAACTGCTGCCCGCGTCCGGCAGCTCACGGATCGCGATCCTGGAAGCTGTGGTCGAGCACACCAACGTCGGTGCGATGTTCCGATCCGCCGCTGCGCTGGGTGTCGACGCGGTGCTGGTGACGCCACGGTGCGCGGACCCGTTGTACCGCCGCTCGATCCGGGTGTCCATGGGCACGGTCTTCCAGGTGCCGTGGACACGTGTCGAGCCGTGGCCGAGCGGGATCGAGACCCTGCGGGACCATGGGTATGTCGTCGCCGGCATGTCCCTGGCCGAGGACTCCATCACCCTCGATCAGCTGGTGGCGGAGGATCATCCGAGGCTGGCCCTCGTCTTCGGCACCGAAGGTCACGGCCTGAGCCCGCGCGCCGACCTGCTGCTCGACCGCCGGGTGACGATCCCGATGGCAGGCGGCGTCGACTCGTTGAACGTCGCGGCCTCGTCCGCGGTCGCCTTCTACGCGACGCGCCGTGTCTGACGGCCGTCAATGATTGAGAATCGTTCGAGCTGGGTAGGTCAGTCAGCACCCGTCGAAAGGCATGTCATGGACAGCAAGACCTGGTGGATCATCATCGCGATCATCGTGGTGGTGTTGATTCTCATTCTCATCGCGGTGTGGCAGGGCAAGCGGCGCACCATCAATCGGCGCAACGAGGCCTCGGAGCTGCGGCAGAGGGCACAGGACAACGAGGGCGCCGTCGTGGAGTCGAGGCAACGTGCCGACACCGCGGCCGCCGAGGCCGAGCGGGCCCGCGCGGAGGCCGAAGTGCAGCAGCGTCGCGCGCAGGAACTGCAGGCCGAGGCGCACCACCAGCACCAGACCGCAGCGGCAGTGCAGCGCGATCGTGACGAGACGTTGCGGCGTGCCGATCGGCTGGACCCCGACACGCCGACCGACCGTGAGGGCAACCGGATCACCGGCACCGGCGACGGCAGCCGCGACGACAGTGCGATCGACCCCTCGACCGGCAGGCCGGTCGAGGAAGCGGCACGGCAGGGCGACCCCCGAGCCGATCGCGACGACGCACGGCGTGCCGATCGGCCGGACACGGACCTGGCCGACCGGGAGGGCGACAGGATGAACCGGGAGGGCGACAGGATGACCGGCACCGGCGACGGCAGCCGCGAGGAGAGGACGATCGACCCCTCGACAGGCAGGCCGGCCGAGGAAGCGGGCTGGCAGGACGATCCTCGGACCGACCACCGCCGGCCCGAGGGCGACCAGGACCCGCGGGCCTGAGGCCTACGGCCGGAGACCTACCTGGCGGGGACGGCTCACTTCGCCTGATAGAGGGCGGTGAGCACGCCTCTTGCCAGGAGGTTGCCGCCGGTGGTGAAGGCAGCCACCGCAGGACTGACACTGTCGTCCAGTCCGAGGTCGGCGCCGACCGCGTGCACGGCAAACATGTAGCGGTGCGGTCGGTCGCCGGCCGGTGGCGCGGCGCCGCCATACGCCTTCGAACCGAAGTCGTTGCGCACGTGGAAGGCACCGGTGGGCAGGTCGGTGCCGTCACCGGCACCCGCGGGCAGCGACGTCACGTCCGCGGGTATGCCGAGCAGCAACCAGTGCCAGAAACCCGACGGCGTCGGCGCGTCCGGGTCGAAGCAGGTGACCACGTAGCCGGTGGTGCCCTCCGGGGCGCCGCTCCAGGACAGCTGCGGCGAGGTGTTGCCACCGCTGAATCCCCAGTCGTTGAAGACCTGTTCGTCCGGCAACGGGTCACCATCGGAGAACGACTCGCTGGTCACCGTCAGTGCGGGCACGGCGGGTAGCAGGGAGTAGGGGTCGGGTGCTTCAGGGCGTTCCAGATCCATGTCCCCAACGTACTCGTCCGACGCGGGATGCTCAGGCGATGACGCGAGCCGCCTCCATGAGCAGGGTGTATGACGCCTGCCGCTCGTCCGGGTCGTGCACGTTCGTGGTGACCATCAGCTCGTCGGCGCCGCAGGCCCGGGCGCGTGCGGTGATCGCGGCATGGACCTGCTCACCCGTGCCGGAGGTCACGAAGCGGCCGAGGCCGTCGACCAGATGTTGCTCCATCGGCGTCCACTCGTGTGCTGCCGCCTCTTCGGGCGTCGGGATCGGTCCCGGCCGGTTCTGCCGCAACCGCACGGTCGAGAGGAAAGCCGCCCGCTCGAGTTCCCGCGCCCGCTCAGGTGTTTCGGCCGCGATCGCCGACACCGCCAGCATGCTGTGTGGCTCGGAGGGGCAGTCCGGACGTCCGTTCGGCTGGAACGAGCCGCGGTAGGCGTTGAAGGCGTCGGTCGGGTCCACGCTGCCGAAATGCCCGGCGAAGGCGAAGTTTGTGCCGAGGGCGCCGGCGGCCTGCGCGCCATACATGCTGGAGCCGAGGATCCACACGGGTGGCAGCGGCACGTCGCGTGGTTGCGCACTGATCGGCGCGAAGGGGTGGTCATCGGGGAATCCGTCGACATATGCACGCAATTCGGCATACTGCTGAGGAAAGTCGTCCGCGGTCAGGGCCTCCTTGCTGCGCCGGAGAGCGAACGCCGTGAGCTGGTCCGTGCCGGGCGCCCGGCCGAGGCCGAGGTCGATCCGGCCCGGGTGCAGCGCCTCCAGCACCCGGAACGTCTCCGCAACCTGCAACGGAGCGTGGTTGGGCAGCATGATGCCGCCGGCGCCGACCCGGATGCGGTCCGTCGCGGCCGCGACCGTGGCGATCATGACCACCGGCGAAGAGCTGGCGACGCTCGGGAGGTTGTGATGCTCGGCGACCCAGAACCGCTCGTAACCGAGGGATTCGGTGTGTTGCGCCAGTGCGATCGTTTCGCGCAACGCGTCGGACGCCGTGCGTCCGGCGCTGATGGGCGAGAGGTCCAGCACGGAGAGGGGTATGGCGGTATCGGTCACGTCACCTGCAACGCCTGGTGGACGTGGTGGCATTCCGCTGGTCGAGGCACCGGTTACCAATCGGTAAGGTTCGGCCATGGAACCGATCTACAGCGGCGTGATCACCTTCGCCCGAGGCGTCTTCGCGTTACAAGGCCTGAAGTTCGAGCGCACCGGGTCCGAGAACATCCCGCGCACCGGCGGCGCGGTGATCGCGATGAACCACATCGGCTACTTCGACTTCTCCTATGCCGGGTATTCGGCGCTGGACGTCGGGCGGCTGGTGCGCTTCATGGCCAAGAAGGACGTCTTCGAGCACCGGGTCTCCGGGCCCCTCATGCGGGGCATGAAGCACATCCCGGTCGACCGCTCGGCGGGCGCGGACGCCTACCGGGCCGCCGTGGACGCGCTGCGCTCCGGTGAACTCATCGGCGTGTTCCCGGAGACCACGATCTCGCAATCGTTTGAGCTGCTGCCCTTCAAGTCGGGCGCGGTTCGGATGGCGAAGGAAGCCGGCGTCCCGGTCATTCCGTTGGTGCTGTGGGGTTCGCAACGCGTGTGGACCAAGGGCCGGCCGCGCAAGCTCTGGCGGCCCGGCGTGCCGATCCGGATCGACGTCGGACCCGCGATCCCGATCGCAGCCGATGCGGACGTCGACGCCGAGACGACCGCGCTGCGGTCGCGGATGGAGACGATGCTGCACGCCGTGCAGGAGAGCTACGAGCCGCTCCGTGGCGAGGACCTGAAGTATCTGCCCGCCCGGCTCGGCGGCACGGCGCCGACACCGGAGGACGTCGCGGGACGCGCCTGAGCGTGCCGGAGTGTCGGTGCCCGATCACAGACTGTCACCATGACTTCCGTGACTGCTCCGTCGATCGAATCCACCGCGGCCGAGGTGCTGGGCATCCTGGCCGGCCCTGGTGCGCAGCTGCGCGACGGCCAACTGGAGGCACTGCGCGCCCTGCTCCGGGAACCCCGCGAAGTCTCGGAGCGAGGGACGGGCGGAGAACCTCGTGGCGTGGTGCCCGAGCCGGGCGCCCGGGTGCTCGTGGTGCAGGCGACCGGATGGGGCAAGTCGGCGGTCTACTGGATCGCGACGTCCTGGCTGCGTGCCCACGGCCGCGGACCGACGCTGGTGATCTCGCCGCTGCTGTCGTTGATGCGTGACCAGGTCGCGGCGGCATCCCGGGCAGGTCTTCGCGCGGCCACCCTGAACAGCTCGAATGTCGGTGAATGGCAAGGGATCGAAGCCGCCCTCGCCGCAGGCGAGGTCGACGTGCTGCTGGTCTCGCCGGAGCGCCTGGCCAACCCGACCTTCGGCGCGCGGGTGATGGAGTCGCTCACCGGCGCGCTCGGCCTGGTGGTCGTCGACGAAGCGCACTCGGTGTCGGACTGGGGGCACGACTTCCGGCCGGACTACCGGCGCGTCACCGACGTGCTGCGTCGGCTCAACCCGGGGACACCGGTGCTCGCGACGACCGCCACTGCCAATGCACGGGTCGTCGACGACATCGCCGCCCAGTTCGGCGACCACACGCTGGTGCTGCGCGGCCCCCTCGCGCGAGCCAGTCTGCAACTGGCCGTGCTGCCGCAACTGGACCCGTTGCAGCGTTTCGCCTGGGTCGTGGACCACCTACCGCAGCTGCCCGGGTCGGGCATCGTCTACACCCTGACCGTCGCCGACGCCGAACGACTGACCGCGGCGATCCGCAGCCGGTATGGCGAGCAGCTCCCGGTTGCCGCGTACACCGGACAACTGGAGTCCGGGTCCCGAGAGCAGCTGGAGACAGCGCTGCGCGACAACCGCGTCAAAGCACTGGTCGCCACCTCCGCGCTCGGCATGGGATACGACAAGCCGGACCTCGGTTTCGTCATACACGTCGGGGCTCCGCCGTCGCCGGTGTCCTACTACCAGCAGGTCGGTCGTGCCGGCCGCGCGATCGAGCACGCGCTCGTCGCGTTGTTGCCGTCGGCGGGTGACGACGGCGTCTGGGACTACTTCGCGACCGCGACCATCCCGAAGGAGGCGCAGGTCCGCACCCTGTTGGACACCTTGGGCACTGCCGACGGCCCGCTGTCGGTGCCACAGCTGGAGGCGGAGACCGGACTGCGACGGACCAAGGTGGACCTGCTGCTGAAGCAGCTGGCCGTCGACGGCATCACCGAACGTTCGGCGGACGGCTGGAGCGCGACGGGCACCGCGTGGCACTACGACCAGGAGCACTACGACGGAGTGCTCGCCGTCCGGCGGCGCGAGGCCGACATCATGCGTCGTTACCTGCGCGGTGAGCAGTGCCTGATGCAACTGCTGCAGCAGTCGCTCGACGATCCAGCGGCTGCCCCGTGTGGTCGTTGCTCGGTCTGTCTGGGCCGGTTGCCGGAGCCGCTCGAGGCTCAGCCGGCACCGGAGACCGTCGCCGGGATCCGTCAGGTACTGCGCACCGAGCAGCACCTGCTCGATCCGCGGAAGATGTGGCCGGGCGGGGCATTCGGCCGTCGCGGGCGTATCCCGGCGGCCGAGGTTGCCGAGCAAGGACGCGTCATCGTGCATGCGGACGCGGTGGAGTGGCGAGATCTGCTGGACGGAGCGCTACGTCACGACGCACCACCGCCGGCGGACCTGGTGGACGCCTGTGTGCGCACCCTCGCGCAGTGGTCCTGGCCGAGCCGGCCGGAGCTGATCGTCGGTCTGAGCGCGGCCGGCCACGCGCAGCTGGTCGGTGGTGTCGTGGAGGCACTCGGTGCCGCCGGTCGGCTCCCCACCGTGACCTGGTCCTGTGCCGGCACCGCGCCGGCCGACGCGAGCTCGGTCGACGAGGCCACCTTCTGGCGCGAGACCCTCGAGAACACCGCGGTGCCGGATGTCGCGGACCGGACGGTGCTGCTCGTCGTGGACCGGTCGTCGTCCGGGTGGGTCGTGACCCTTGCCGCGGCGACCCTGCGGCGCGCCGGTGCCGACGTCGTGCTGCCGTTGTTGCTGCACCGGTCGGTCGGCTGACCCGTTCACCGGTCATGCACGGGATCGTGAGGTCGATCCGGTAGCTTCGCAGTCATGCGTGCACTCACGGTCATACCTGGAAAAGCCGGCAGCCTCTCGGTCGAGGACATGCCTGCACCGGACGAAGCGCTCGGCGACGTATTGGTCGATGGACTGGCCGTGGGGGTCTGCGGCACCGATCACGAGCTTTCGCAGGGTGACTACGGTTGGGCGCCGGAGGGCGCGGAGCGGTTGATCATCGGGCATGAGTCACTCGGCCGGGTGCGCGAGGCGCCGCAGGACAGCGGTTTCGCCGCGGGTGACCTGATCGTCGGCGTGGTGCGTATGCCGGACCCGGTCCCGTGCGGTGCCTGCGCCCACGACGAATGGGACATGTGCCGCAACGGTCAGTACACCGAACACGGCATCAAGCAGCTGCACGGGTTTGCCGCGGAGCAGTGGCGCGTGCGGTCCGCGCACGCCGTGAAGCTGGATCCCGCGCTCGCAGAGGTCGGGATGCTGATGGAGCCCACCACGATCGTGGCCAAGGCATGGGAGCAGGTGGACCGGATCGGTGGTCGCGGCTGGTTCGACCCCCGCTCGGTGCTGATCACCGGGGCGGGCCCGATCGGGTTGTTGGCTGCGATGATCGGCGCGCAACGCGGCCTGGAGGTGCACGTGCTGGATCGGGTGACCGCGGGTCCCAAGCCCCAGCTGGTCGCGGACCTCGGCGCGGCATACCACAGCGAGAGCGTCGAGCAGGCGATCAAGTCCGTCGAGCCGGACGTCGTGATCGAGGGCACCGGCGCCATGCCCGTGCTGTCGGCGGTGCTGGCCAACCCCAAGCCCTACGCGATCACCGTCCTGACCGGGATCTCCGACCCCGGGGAGCAGGCAACGCTCGACCTGGGCACGATCAACCGCACGGCGGTGCTCGGCAACAGTGCCGTGGTCGGCTCGGTGAATGCGAATCTGCGGCACTATCAGGCGGCGGCCGAGGCGTTGGCGGCCGCCGACCTGGACTGGCTGGAGCGACTCGTGACGCGCCGGGTCCCGCTCGAGCAGTTCGCCGACGCGTTCGCAGCCGAGGAGGACGACGTGAAGGTCGTGCTCACCATCGGCTGACCGGCCTGCATGTTGTCGGTCCGCTCGGGGAGAATGTGCAGGTGCGTTCCACGGCCAGCATCATGCATCTGGACCTGGACGCCTTCTTTGCAGCCGTCGAGCAGCGTGACAAGCCGTCCCTGCGGGGCAAGCCGGTGTGCGTCGGTGGCATCGGTGCGCGCGGTGTCGTGGCGACGGCGTCCTACGAAGCGCGGCGCTTCGGTGCGCGGTCGGCGATGCCGACCGCAGAGGCGCGCCGGCGGTGCCCGCCGGGCACGGCGTTCCTCTATCCACGCGGCGACGCATACCGGGCGTCGAGCCGCATCGTCATGGACCTCTTGCGGCGCGTGTCCCCGCTGGTCGAGCAGGTCAGCGTCGACGAGGCGTATGTCGACCTGGCCGCCGGTGACGCGCTCGACCTGTCACCCGAGGGCGTCCGCGCCACGGTGACCGACCTGCTCGGTGAGATCACCTCGGCGACCGGCGGTTTGACGGCATCCGCGGGGATCGGCACCTCGAAGATGCTGGCCAAGATCGGCTCCGACATGGACAAGCCCGCCGGGCTGGTGATCGTGCCTCCCGGCCGCGAGCTGGAGACGTTGGCGCCGCTGTCGGTGCGAGCGGTCAGCGGCATCGGCCCCGCGACAGAGGCTCGATTGCGCAGCTTCGGGGTGGAGACGGTGGCCGATCTGCAGCGTATGGAGCGCAGCGACCTGGTGAGCATCTTCGGGTCCGCGCACGGGGGAAGCCTCTACGAACTGGCACGCGCCCGTGACGATCGCGAAGTAGTGGTCGAGCGGGAGGCCAAGAGCGTCTCCGCGGAAGAAACGTTCGAGCAGGATGTGGCGGATCACGACGTACTCGACGCCGAATTGGTCAGCTTGGCCCGCCGTACTGCCGCCCGGCTCGGCAAGTCGGCGGCATTCGCCAGGACGGTCACCGTCAAAGTTCGCCAGCACGACTTCGCGACGTCGACCCGGTCCGAGACCTTGCTGCACCCGACCGGTGATGCGGGCGTGATCCTGGACGTGGCGCGGCGGCTGCTCGCCGGGGTGGACGTGTCGAACGGCTTGCGATTGCTCGGAGTCGGTGTGTCCGGACTCAGCACGCACGCGCAGGAGCAGTTGAAGTTCGAGGACGAGCCGGAGCTGCTGGCGCTGGTCGGTGAGGCGGACGCCGAGGTGCCGGCGACCCCGGCTGGGGACGTTCGTCGCACCCCCGGACCGGCGGCATACACCGAAGGCGGCCCCCCGGAGTGGTGGCCCGGTCAGGACGTCCTGCACACCGAGCACGGTGCCGGATGGGTGTGGGGGAGCGGGCTCGGGCGGGTGACGGTTCGTTTCGAGGGGCCGACTACGGGCCCGGGACCCGTCCGGACCTTCCGCGCGGATGACCCAGCGCTGCGCAAGACGGACCCACCCCGATGGTGAGCCGAGCCGCGAAATCCGGTTGACCGGTCCGGCACCATGGAGCCCATGCGTTCGTATGACGAGCTCATCGACGAGGCGGCCACCGTGGACGTGTCGGGGTGGGATTTCAGCTGGTTGGACGGCCGCGCCACCGAGGAGCGACCGGGCTGGGGTTATGCCGGCCTGCTGGCAACGGCGTTGTCACGGGCGGACGGCGCGCTGGACCTGCAGACGGGCGGGGGAGAGGTCCTGGACTCCGCGCCCCTGCTGCCCGCGCACATGGTTGCGACGGAGGGATGGCCGCCGAATGTCGAACTTGCTCGAAAACGATTGGGGTCGAAGGGTGTTGAGGTCGTTGCTGCCGAGGTGGACGAGCGGTTGCCGTGTGCGGACGCGTCGGTCGACCTGGTGACCGCACGCCATCCGGTGCGGACCCCGTGGCGAGAGATCGCCCGGGTGCTGCGACCGGAGGGTCGCTACCTGGCGCAGCACGTGGGTCCGGAGTCGGCGCTCGAACTCATCGAGTGGTTCACCGGGCCGCTGTCTGCGAAGGTTCGCGACGCACGCCATCCGCGTCATGATCGTGCCGCAGCGACCGCCGCCGGCCTCGTCGTCGACGAGTTGCGCACCGCGCGCTGTCGGATGGAGTTCCGCGATGTCGGCGCCGTCGTCTACACCTTGCGCAAGTGCGTGTGGTGGGTGCCGGACTTCAGTGTCGAGCGCTACGACGAGCGGCTGCGCGCCCTGGATGCGCGGCTTCGCCACGGCGGCCCGTTCGTCGCGCACTCGACACGGCTGCTGGTGCGCGCCCACAAACCGTGAGGGCTGGTGCTTCAGGCTCCGCCGCGAGAGCGGATGAGGCAGTCCACCTCGACTTCCAGCACAGGCTTGCCGAGTTGGTTGCGCAACTGTCCCCGGATGGTGACCGCCGACCTGCCGGGGCGATCCGGGGTGACGTCGGCCACGATGAGCGAACAGCTGAGCACGTCTCCAGCACGGACCGGACGCAGGAACTTCACCTCGCGCAGGGAGCGGCCGGCGATGACGTCATAGGTGTTGTAGACCGCTTCGACGGCGAGCTTCTGGTAGATCGACAGGGTGTGCAATCCGCTGGCGATCAGCTGACCGAACTCGCTGTCGGCCGCACGTGCCGGGTCCACGTGAAAATATTGGGGGTCCCAGGCGGACGCGTAGCCGATGATCTCGTCCTGTGTGACTTCGTGGGTCCCGCACGCGATCTCCTGACCGATCGGCAGATCCTCGGCCTGTGACAACGCCGGCGAACCCGGCTCCAGGAACCAGCCGTGCACCATGCCGTCGGGTCTGCCGCGCTCCACGAAGTACTCGGTGCCGAAGGCCTTCTCGAAGACCTCGGATGGCATCGCCATGAACATGCCGATGTCGGACACCTGACTGCGGTGCGACTGCATGGCTGCGCGAATGCGGTCGAGGTAGTCGGACACGTCGACCGCCCAGTGGAGTTCGGCTTCCGGCAGGCCCATCGGATTGCCATCGTCCATCGGGCCGTCCGGATCGAATTCCAGATCGAGCCCGGCTTCCCGGGCGGCCACTGCCTGTGCGCGCATGACGTCACGGTTCATGGTCTCCTCGAGCACCCGGGGAGTGCGTGCTGCACGACCGGCGGCCGCATAGGTGACCGCATGCACCTTGACGTGGTCGGGGTGACCGTAGCTGCCGTGCCAGTCGTAGCCCACCAGGACGTCCGCGTCCTCCTCGTCGAGAACCCTCGCCAGCCGTGCCGCGGCCTCGTCGACCGGTGCCTGATGGAAGGAACCGGGGTCGGAGTTCTGCTCCCAGCCGGTCATCCCGGAGTCGCGATAACCCAGCCAGGCGATGCGTGCAGTGCCGGTCACTCGTGCCGACGCCTCTGCCTCGGCACGACGCCGGTCCGCCACGCTCTCCCCGGGGGCCAGATCGTCGGGCACCTCGCCGTGCTCGCCTCCGGTGGCGTAGACGACAACCACCCGGTGTCCCTCGTCGGAGGCCCGCGACATCGAACCGGCGGTCTGCGAGCTCTCGTCGTCGGGATGCGCGTGGAAGAAGACGATGGTCGACACCCGAAGATCTTGGCACCAGGCACCCACACCCGATAGAAGAGGGTATGACCTGGATCCCCCGAAGATCGCTGCTCCTGCGTCGCACCGACACCCGTCGTCGGGCGGAGGGCTGCTTCGTGCAACGGCTGCGGACGAGAGCGGCCGCATGAGCGGGGACCCGCATCCGTTGACCGGGCAACTCTTCGAATCGCCTGTCCCACCGGGCACCGGGTGGCCGGGCGACCGTGCCACCGCTGCGACGCCGGTGGCAGGGACTGCGGCTGCCGCACGACGACTGGCTCGTGCGGCGCAGACGATCGATGAGCTCGACGCGCTCATCTCCGTCTGTCATGCCTGCCCCAGGCTCGTCGCGTGGCGCGAAGAGGTCGCGACCACCGGGCGTCGTCGCTCGTTCGCGCAGCAGCCGTACTGGGGACGACCGGTGCCGGCATTCGGCGATGTCGATGCGACACGCCTGATCGTCGGGCTGGCGCCTGCGGCGAACGGGGCGAACCGGACCGGACGGATGTTCACCGGTGACCGATCGGGTGACTGGCTCTTCGCAGCACTCCACCGGGCGGGATTCGCGACCCAGCCGTCGTCCGTCAGCGCCGGAGACGGTCTGGAGCTGTGTGGGATCCGCATCACCGCCCCGGTCCGGTGCGCGCCGCCGGCGAACAAGCCCACCACGGTGGAGAAGGCGACGTGTGCGCCATGGCTGGAGCGGGAGTTGCAGCTGTCGGAGGAGAAGGTGCGCGTCATCCTCGCGTTGGGCGGGATCGGTTGGGACACCACGATTTCGACGGCTCGCCGGCTCGGGTGGCAGGTGCCCCGGCCGAAGCCGAAGTTCGGACATGCGGCTCGAGCGACGCTGCAGAGCCCGCACGGCCCGGTCGAGTTGGTGGGTTGTTACCACGTGAGTCAGCAGAACACCTTCACCGGCCG
>Ga0164242_10002221_pt1 | contig 22547 bp, 25 predicted proteins | sample OricomgcompostMG_FD_108783 | JGI IMG/M metagenome (GOLD analysis project Ga0164242, IMG submission 108783) | Miracle-Growth compost microbial communities from Emeryville, California, USA - Original compost - Miracle growth compost (MG) ... | reverse complement strand
GATGCTGCGCGACAGCCTGGGCGAGCCGGTGGAGATCGCGCCCGTCACGGCCCTTGGCCTTGTCACCCTGGCGCGCAGGCATGGCGGAGCAGCGCCGGGCGCCGCTGTTGACGCGACGGCGCGGGCCGTGCTGCGCCAGGTCGAGCGCAGCGCCCGCGCCGCGCCGGGCCGGATTTTGACAGTGCGCGCCGCGCCGGCGGTGACGGCGCTGCTGGCGGGCGCGGCCGTTCGGGCGGGGCTGGACCGGCGGGGCGTGGGGCAGGTGCATTACGCGGCCGAACCGGGCCGGGGAGGAGATTTCGATGTCGCCACCGGTTGAAGCGTGCCCCATCTGCGGCAAGCCGAAGGATGCGCGGCTTGCGCCCTTCTGCTCGCGGCGCTGTGCCGATGTCGACCTGTCGCGCTGGCTGAAGCGTCCACGCTTCGTCAGTTCAAGCAGCACATCAGTCTTCACATCCTGGTGGATCAACAGATCGCACAGGCGAAGTGCGGTGATATTGATGCCGTCTTCGTGCAGCTTTTTCTTGACCGCCTGGGAAAGCGTGTGTCTCCCAAGATGGCGGTCAAAGTGCGGGGCACACTTTCTCGGCTGTTCGACCACGGGATGCGCCGCGGCTTTGTGAAAACGAATCCCGTTGGCGCTTCCAAGATTGAAGTGACCCACCGGCCGGAGGCCGGCGCGGAAGAACATTTCTATCTGCCACCGAAGGATGACCTGCGGATATTGTTGGGCGCCGCAAAGCGGTTCGACAACACGGGACGCGCGGATGCCACGATCCATCTTCTGATGTTCGGGGGACTGCGTATGTCGGAATTTCGCGGTCTGTGGAAGGTGAGCTGTGGACTTGAGCCTAACGACGCCAAGGTGAAGATTGTCCGCCGGGCCGACCGCTATAACGAACTTGGCTCGGTTAAGAGCGCGGCGGGCCTTCGCACCATCGAGATCGGCAATGAGACGGCTGCCAGCATCCGCGCCTATCTCGATAGCTGCGCGGTGAAATCCGACCTGGCCTTCCCCAACGAGGAAGGCAATGTCTGGAACTATCCAAACTTCTGGCACCGCTTCTGGGTGCCACTGATGAACGCGGCCGGCCTGGTGACGGACGAACTGGCTTCCAAGACGGTGCGGGAATGGAGCGAGGCCCAGGCCAACTTTAACCAGCCCGCCTTCGGTCCACACACCCTGCGGCACGTCTATGCCAGCCTTCAGATCGAACAAGGCGTGACGCCGAAGCGGCTGCAAAAGCTTATGGGCCACGCGACCTTGAAGTTGACGCTCGACACCTACGGCCATCTTTGGCCGGATGAGAGCGCGGACCGTGCCCGTGCACGGGCGGTCGAAAACGCGCTCTAACCGACCTGCCGTCCCTTGTACCGACCGGCTCCCCGTGGCGGCGGCATGGCGCCCAACGTCGCGTAGGCGTGGCGGACGCAGCCAGAACAAAAAATGGCGATTTGGAACAGCCGCGAACGAAGCATGTTTGGCCCCCTTCCTGTGGCACCCTCGTGGCACCCTCAGAAATTCGGCAGGTTTGGGATGGTTCGGAAAACCCCGGAAAACATTGGCTTTTTTCGCCTGTTTTCGGAAAGCCTTGAAATGCTGATTTTCGCAAAAGCCAATCGGTCTTTGTTCTGTTTTGGCCCTTGATTTTATTGGGGAATTTGATGGTGCCCAGGGGCGGAATCGAACCACCGACACGCGGATTTTCAATCCGCTGCTCTACCGACTGAGCTACCTGGGCACGGGCCGGATTTACCGGACGGGCTTCTTAGGGGAGCCAAACGCCCCTGTCCAGCGCCCCGGGCCTCCGCGTCAGCTCTCGTCGGGGTCTTTCTCCCCGTCGTCCCGCCCCGAATCCGGGTCCGCCGGGGCGCCCGGAATCACATAGCCGCCCTTCGCGCTGACCTTTTTTGACCAGTTGCTCGAAGTATTTGAGAAAATGGTCGGTCAGATCGGCGAAAGGCGTGGAGGGCTTCGGCTTTTCCAATTCGACCGATGCGAGTTTTGTTTTGGCTTCCGCGTGTGTGTCGAACATCGCGGTCATACGCGGACGGTCAACAATCTCCTCGCTAGCCTCGGCGACATCCGCATCCCAGATAACCTGCCACCGAATTTTTCCGCTAGGCAGCTTGCGCTTACGAATAAAGCCCATTTTGTCCGCCGAGTTCAGTGCGCCTTGTGTGGCGACCGCGAGGCAAGCGTATCAGGAGTTTTTAACGCAGCAAGGATTTCCGATTTGAACGCATAGAGACCGACACCATTTTTTGCACGAATTGGCAATGCGCCGGTCTCCCGTGCGTAGCGAACTTTGCGCGTGTTCCAGCCAAGGTATTTTGCGATAGCATCAACGCCTTCGAGATATTCGTCACCGAGACGTCTGCCATCGTTAGCCTCCTCGTCGGATATCGCGGTGATTGGTGTGCCAGATGCCATCGACCAACTGCTCCGTAGGATTCTGAGGAGTTATGTTGGCGTCGCCGGATAAAAAGAACCATGAGCCGATCCAACTGAAGGCATTCTGTCCCTGGCCGGACCATAACGGTGCCGACTGGATCGCGTGGCATGTACTGGAATGAGCGGGTCGAGATGATGCAATGGTGGGCGGACTATCTCGATAGGCTAAGGCGCGGCTAAGATTGGCTCATATCGAATCTCATTCTACCGCCGCGCTGCGCCTCTCGGACTGGTGGCGTGAATTTCTGACGGTAAATTTGATGGCAAAACCCTGCATGGGGCAGGGGGCGCAATAACATCGGGCCAAGGCAACAAAACGGTCAGATCAGCATGACTGAGTTACCTAGTACGATTATTGCTAGGTCTAAACGATGGCTTGCACCGAAAGGTGAACGACTTTTGTGGTAGCACCGGCTGGCGCTCAACAGCTTAAACCCTATCAGGAGTCCGTTTTGGATAGGGGGTATTTTTTCTGCGCACCGGTCGCTTTTATCCCATGGCCCGTACCAACTCCACCTCGGGAGCTCCAAAGTCACGGTCAAAGGCTGATGTGAAGGCTTCCATTTCGTGATCCCTTAAGCTTTGTTGGGGCGGCCAAGCCAAGGTATTTCCGGCCGGCCAAAGCATGCGAAATGTATTGGCTGCATCGAACGGGAGTTCAAACTTCATCCCCGGAACCGTGCTTGTCATGACATGGAACAGGATGCGCCCTATGCCAAATGTTACCGATTGGGTGTTATTGGCGGCAGGTCGTTTACGCGCCATGGGCGAAGCAGTACCAAGGCTGGCAGTATGGCGGACATAACGAGCCTCGCATTTCGGCGCGGCATGATGCGCCGCCCAGATACGCCATGACTTGGGCGGGTGCGAGGTCTTCTGCATCTGCGTTCGGTCTGATTGGGGTGTTACGGGGCCATCAATGCTCGCAAGTTCGGCTATCATCACGGTCTTGGTGATCCAGGCTGCAAGCGCGGATTGAATCTTTGGCGCCAGGATAGCGGGAGCGCCTTTGATGAGCGGTAACGCCATGGGGCGGGCCATGGCATCTATGCGGCTCATCCAACCGTGATGGCAACGCGTGCATGCGACATGCAGTTTGCGCGTTGCAATGAACTCATCCGCGAGATCCCCATGCGGAAAACGATCCAGGATCCGGTTGCGTACTTTTTCGACAACCGGCGCGCGGTGTTCAACGGCCATCCCGGAAGCAACCAGGCGGGTGGCCCAATCCGGCCATGCCGAAACGGTCATGACATCTGATGCGCCACAAAAGCGGCAGTATCGATCCTCACTTGTTGCTGTGGGCATGACGATACCTCCTGCAATAATTCAAGTTCGAATTATTTGTCAGGCGCGACCACGCCAAGACGCGGCTCTATCACACGACGGGCGCAGGCTAATTCAAATGCGTGGTTGGGGCCAGAGACGATTCGCTTCCAGGTTCCAGTGCGCTTCGTGCGGAAATTCAGGAATTATCGCGTGGGTGACGGTCCATCATAAAATTAAATTCTTTCTCGCATATGCGAAGCCCTACTTTTTCGTGCGGGCGGCCTCACCCTAGGCGGTCGCGCCGAGGGGGGGCGACGAAACGGTCGCAGTTGAACGCGAGCAATAAATTCACTATCTATCATGTAGAATAACTCGGTTTAATCGCCATGCTTTCCCAAAAAGCCCGTTACGCCCTGCGCGCGCTCTTCGTTTTGGGGTCCCGGGACGACGAGGAGCCCGTCATGATCGCGGACATTGCCAAAGACGCGAATGTGCCGCGCAAATTTCTCGAGCAGATCCTGCTTGACCTGAAGAAACGCGGAATTGTCCACAGTCACAGGGGAAAATTCGGCGGTTATACCTTGGGGCGGGACCCGAACAAGGTCAATTTTGCCGAGATTATCCGCGCCATTGACGGCCCTTTGGCACTCAGTCCCTGCGCCAGCCGGACCGCCTACCGGCGTTGTGAGGATTGCGAAAGCGAGATCACCTGCGCCATCCGCAAGGTTCTATTGAGCGTCCGTGACGCAACCTCCGACATATTGGAGGGGCGTACCCTGGCCCAGGCCATCGCGGACGAGAAGCCGCGCAAGAAGTCGAAGCGCCATCGCGCCGCTTAACCCCTGACGTTCCAGGCAAAATTTTGGGCAATCCCTCCGAGAGAGCTATTTTCTAATCACTATTGACTCAGTCGTGTTAATATACATGATGGGCAAACGCGTGAACGGGGGTTTGCGCTCAATGCTGCGCCGGTGGAGGTCTCTCCCCCGCCTTCGCCGGCCAGCGATGAGATTGGGACGGGATGCCCGGTATGGTGTTGAAATATCGAAATGGCGTAGCGCCTGGGGTGTTGGCGGTCGCGATCATGCTGGCAGGTTCGCCGGCAATGGCGGCTGACGGCAGCGATGCCGCCACGCTCGATGCGCTGCAGGCACAGGTGCAAACGCTTAGCACGCAGGTCCGGGACCTGAAACGCAACCAGTACGCAGCAACTGGAGGCAGCGACAAGCGGCACGATCCGGACGTCCGGATATCCCTTAAAAATGGACGCCCGACGTTCTCAACAGCCGACGGCAATTTCAGCTTCGCGTTGCGCAGCCTCGTTCAGTTTGACACTGCATATTACAGCCAGGACCACGCACCGGCAGGTTCCGATCTGAGCAGCGGCTCGAATTTCCGGCGCGCCCGCCTGGGATTCGACGGCACGGCGTTCAAGGATTGGTCCTACGAATTCATCTATGATTTTGGCGGGTCGGGCACCGAAAGCGGGCAGATCTATAGCGCCTATATTCAGTATAACGGGCTTGGTCCACTGCATCTGCGCCTTGGCGCGTCGCCGGTGCCGGAAAGTTTCGACGATACGACGTCCGCGTCCGATCTGCTGTTTCTGGAACGGGCGCAGCCGGCGGACGTGTCCCGTTCGCTTGCGGGCGGTCCCGGCCGGGATAATCTGACGGCCTTCCTTTACGGCGATAATTATTTTGGGGCGGTCGCCTACACCGGCGGAAAGGCCGGCGACAGCGCTGTCTTTGACGAGCAACAGGCCGTTGTCGGCCGCGTTGTCTATGCGCCGATCCGCACGAAGGACGCAACACTCGCGCTGGGTTTCAACGGCACCTATGTCTTCAAGCTGCCGGATGTGGCCGCAGGCGTCAATTCGCCGAACGGCATCCGTTTCCGGGAGCGTCCCGAACTCAACGTCGATGGCACGCGTCTGATCGACACTGGCAACATCGCCGCCGATTCCCTCATGCAATGGGGCGTGGAAGCAGCAGGCAATTGGCGCAATTTCTATGGCCAGGGCGGTTATTTTGGTCTTGAAGCCAACAATGACACACCGGGCCTACCAGGCGCATCGTTCAACGGATGGTATGCCCAGGCAAGCTGGATTCTGACCGGGGAAGAACGCAATTACAGCTCCTCGCGCGGTGCGTTCGCTGCCCCGAAAGTAACCGATCCATGGTCGCCGGATCATCCGGGGTTCGGTGCCTGGGAAATTGCCGCCCGCTATAGCGATCTTGATCTAAATGACAACGCCGGCACGTTTGGCAGCACAACGCCAATCGGTGGCATTCGCGGCGGCGAACAAAAAATATGGACCGCCGGACTGAACTGGTATCCGAGCAACGCCATTCGCTTCATGCTCGACTACCAGCATGCCGATGTCGATAGGCTCAATGCTGCTGGCGCTACCATTGGCCAGAAGATCGATGCCGTTTCGCTGCGCACCCAATTATCCCTTTGACCGCCAATAGGAGATCATAATGAGAAAACTAATTTTTGCCGTTATGGCCGCTGGCGCCGTATTGAGCGGTACGGTGGCAATGGCCGCCGATCAGCATCTGCTCAACGTGAGTTACTCTCCGACGCGGGAGCTTTATAAGGCGGTCAATCCGCTCTTTGTCGCCGCGTGGAAAGCCAAGACCGGCAATACGCTGACAATCGACATGAGTTATGGCGGCTCCGGCTCGCAATCGCGCGCCGTTGTCGACGGCCTGGATGCGGATGTGGCCACGTTGGGCGTGGAGGCGCATATCAATGCGATTGCCAAGGCAGGGCTAACCAACAAGAACTGGAAGACGCTTCTACCCGATAACAGCGCGCCCTATACTTCCACAATCGTGTTTCTGGTCCGCAAGGGCAATCCAAAGCACATTAAGGACTGGGCGGACCTGGTGAAGCCGGATGTAAAGGTTATCACCCCGAATCCGAAGACCTCCGGCGCGGCACAACTTGCGTTCCTGGCTGCCTGGATTTATGCCGAGCATCAGCCTGGCGGCAACGACAAGACAGCTCAGGCATTCGTTTCAAAGCTCTATCACAACGTTCCCGTACTGGACACAAGCGGGCGTAATGCAACCATAACCTTCACTCGTCGTGGGGTCGGTGATGTATTGCTTGGCTGGGAAAACGAAGCGCACCTCGCGCTCAAGGAGCAGCCTGGCCAATACGAGATCGTGTATCCTGCGTCCTCGATTCTAGCTGAGCCGCCTGTCTCCGTGGTGACGAAGAACGCACAGCGGCACGGGACGACGGCCGTTGCCGAGGCCTACCTCAAATTCCTCTACACGTCCGAGGCCCAGGAGATCGAAGCAAAGACCTTCTATCGCCCGCGCGACCCGAAGGTTCTCGCCAAATTTGCCGCGGTGTTCCCGAAGATCAAGTTGTACACAGTTCAGCAGGAATTCGGCGGCTGGCCGAATGTCGAAGCCAGATTCTTCGGTGACGGAAAGATATTCGATCAAATTTACAAACCAGGGCGCTAATCGCGTCGTCGACGAATACCTGATCGCTCCCTGTCGTGGAGCGGTCAGGCTTTATGAATAGTGGTGGTTCCATGACGCTTGCCATTTTGTCAAACGGTACCCGAAAAGTGCGCAGGAGCATTTTGCCCGGCTTCGGTTTGTCACTAGGGTTCACGCTATTTTATCTGTCCGCTGTTGTACTCGTTCCTCTGGCGGCTTTGGTCATTAAGCCCTGGTCGCTCGGTCTGGACGGATTCTGGAACGTTCTGACGTCGCCACGGACGCTTGCCGCGCTCAAGCTTTCCTTCGGCGCCGCGGCCATCGCGGCAATGCTGAACACAGTTTTTGGCTTTGTCGTCGCTTGGGTCCTGGTACGCTACCGCGTTCCTGGCCACTGGATTCTGGACGCCCTGGTCGATCTACCCTTTGCGCTGCCGACTGCTGTTGCTGGCATCGCGCTGTCTTCGCTTTATGCTCTCAATGGATGGCTTGGAGGCCCGCTTTCGCATCTGGGTGCGAAAGTCGCCTATACGCCACTCGGTGTCGTGGTCGCGCTCGTTTTCATCGGGCTACCTTTCGTGGTGCGGACGATTGAGCCGGTTCTTGCGGGGCTAGAACGTGACATGGAGGAAGCCGCGGCAACGCTTGGGGCCACCCGCCTGCAGACATTCCGCCACATCATACTTCCTGCGCTCGCACCGGCACTCATCACCGGCGCCGCGATGGCCTTTGCGCGCGGTGTCGGTGAATACGGCTCGGTGATCTTCATCGCAGGCAATATTCCGATGCGCTCCGAAATCGCTCCGTTACTGATCGTCATCAGATTGGAAGAGTTCGATTATGCCGGTGCGGCGGCGGTTGGTTTTATCATGCTCGCGCTCTCTTTCGTCATGCTGTTCGCATTCAATGCCTTGCAACACTGGATGGGGAAGCGTCAATGACTTCATATTATCGTAACGCCATCGACGATCCGCCGCTGTTGCGTGCAGCTTTCACAACCATGGCCGTGACGTTCATCGGTCTGTTCCTGCTTCTTCCCCTGGTGACGGTGTTCTGGCAGGCGTTGGGCGGTGGGCTGGATGCGGTATGGGACGCGATCACCAGCCACGATGCGCTTATGGCGATCCGGCTCACGCTTTTGACAGCGGTCATTACCGTCCCGCTCAATCTGGTGTTTGGTATCTCGGCAGCCTGGGCCATAGCGAAATTCGATTTCCACGGAAAGAGCTTGCTCACGACGTTAATCGACCTGCCGTTCTCGGTATCGCCCGTGGTGGCAGGTCTAGTCTATGTGCTGATGTTCGGCTTGCAAGGATGGCTTGGCCCCTGGCTGCGGGATCACGACGTCAAGATCATCTTTGCGTTGCCGGGTATTGTGCTTGCGACGCTGTTTGTGACCGTTCCCTTTGTAGCGCGCGAATTGATTCCGTTGATGACCGATCAGGGCCGTGCAGAGGAAGAAGCAGCTATTTCGCTGGGGGCATCTGGCTGGAGCACGTTTTGGCGGGTGACGCTCCCTAACATCAAATGGGGCCTTCTGTACGGCGTGCTTCTGTGCAATGCGCGCGCGATGGGCGAGTTCGGGGCGGTGTCGGTCGTATCAGGGCACATCAACGGCCTCACCAACACCATGCCGCTCCAGGTCGAGGTTCTCTACAACGACTATGAATATGTGAGCGCCTTTGCGGTAGCCTCGCTTCTCGCATTCCTGGCGCTCGTGACGCTCGTTCTCAAGTCATTCCTGGAGTGGCAATACGCGGACGAGATCGCTGCCACCCATCGCCATTGACGGAGTCTTCTATGCCACTTGCTGTCGATTCTATCCGCAAGCGCTTCGGTACCTATCCCGCGTTGGAAGGCATAAGTTTCACAGCCCCGCAAGGCGCGTTTATCGCGCTACTAGGCCCCTCTGGCTCCGGCAAGACGACGCTGCTGCGTATTCTCGGCGGCCTGGAGTTTCCCGATGATGGTTTCGTCCGCTTTGCCGATCTCAACTGGCTAACAGTCCCGGTCCGCGAGCGGCGCGTTGGCTTTGTGTTTCAGCATTATGCGCTGTTCCGCCATATGACAGTGGCCAAAAATATTGCCTTCGGCCTGGCGGTGCAGTCTAGGCGGGAACGGCCAACACGCCAGAAAATCAAACAAAGGGTCGAAGAATTGCTCTCTCTCGTACAACTTGATGGGTTGGGTGGGCGTTATCCTAGCCAGCTTTCCGGGGGGCAGCGGCAACGGGTGGCGCTGGCGCGCGCGCTCGCGATCGAACCGCGAATGCTTCTTCTCGATGAGCCCTTCGGTGCGCTTGATGCAAAAGTACGCAGAGAACTGCGCGGCTGGCTGCGAGGGCTGCAGGAACGTCTGGGCATCACGACAGTGTTTGTGACGCACGATCAGGAAGAAGCGTTTGCACTGGCCGATTTGGTTGTGGTGATGAACAAGGGAAAGATCGAGCAATACGGCATACCGGCAGATGTGCTTCGCGTGCCGCAGACGCGCTTTGTAGCGGACTTCCTCGGTGGCGGTATCGTCGGATCCCCTCATAAATAATATTCAGACCATCTTCTGAGCGTGATGGGCGGAATAGGTCGGAGGATGTGAGGTAACTTTTGTCTATTAAATTACAAATTTCACGATATGTCGTAGGGAGTGCTGATTGTTACGGTTTGCGCCGTGCGACAGAGGCGCTCTGCCTGAAGTCGTACCTAATTGATGCGTACATACGCACGATTAAGCACCTATCGACGTTGAGGTTACATGCCACTATGCCTTTGGTGATATCCGAACATGCTATGAGAAAATGCGTGGGTCGCCAGGATACCTCCCATCCTCGTAGAGAAGTCGTGACTTGGCGCGTAAGCCTGCTTCCTCGCTTTCAGCAAAAAATCTATGGCTGATTCCGGCTGTAACCATGCTTCATACTTTGCCTCCAGGGAGCCGCCGCATGGCTTGGCCTTACCGTTGAATAGGGCGACGCTGATCGATTTTACGCTGCCGCCGACCCAAAGATTCAACTTCTCTTATTCACCACAGATTCACGGTGAGAGCGTCTCATTCGGCCGTTGTGTGTTACCGCCCAACCCCCAAGGAGCCGTCATAGGGTCAACCCACATGACGGTGGTAATCCATAATGGCCACCCCTTTGAGATGACCTGGCGGCTTCCTGGCAGTAATCATATCCAGCGCCAGGAAATTGTTGCCGGTGATGTGCATATTCATCCTGCCAATCGTCCGATCTTCAAACGCTGGCACGGATCGCTGGCCGTCTTTATAGTCGTGATTTCGCAAGCGTTTGTTCGAAAAATTGAGTTGGACCTGTTCTGCACAACTGCCTCCTACATTCCCACCTTGATTGGTATTCGTGATAGCTTCATTGCTTCGATGGCGCAGAACGCGATGCAGGAAATGTTACGTGGCCACGCTGCTGAACAATCTTTTGCCGAAGGTCTCGGAAAACTACTGGCGATTCATGTTTTGCGTTCTTACAGTGACGGTATTGGTCATATCGTCGGTGTGAAGGGCGGTTTGGCATCGAGTCGGCTGTGGCGGGTGGTCTGCTACATAGATGAGCATCTGAACGAAGATATCAGCCTAGCGGATTTGGCGATGGTCGTTGGCCTGACGCCTGATCATTTTGGTGCAGCGTTCAAGGCGTCCATCGGCAAAACCCCGCATCGTTATCACATCGAACGGCGTATCCACCGCGCCAAGGAATTGCTGCTGGACGTAACTTTGACCATCGCCCAGGTCGCCCATGAGGTTGGTTTCTCCAGTCAGAGTCATTTCACGGCCAGTTTTCATCAAATCACGGGTATGTCACCATCCGAGTTCCGCCATCGATCGGTGTGAGAGGTGTGCCGATGCGCCAATCTCTGTTGCTATTCATTTCATCGTCACGCGGAGCGATGGCGCCGTGGCGGCGCCGGGTGGTCTGGGGCATGGCGCTGATGGTCCTGGCCGGTTGCGGTCCCAAGGCACCGACGCCGGAAGACTTCCGTCATGTTTTGCAGGCGTATTTTGGCGATCATCCAATTTGTCTGTCGGTGACGTTCACCCTGCCGGCTGACGTGCGCGCCGCGGACACGGTTTTCCGCGCGCCGCTGGATGCCCTGGTCGGGGCGGGTCTTGCGCGTGTGCAGACCACCCAGCATCAATAATCCGGCCTTTTTGGCGACGCTTCGCACACCGTGGATATGCGGCATTACGAGCTTACCGATACCGGCCGGACGGCGGTGCGTCCGGGCCGGGATCGTTTTCTGGGCGGCAGTCAGGTATGCTTCGCGCGCACGGAGATCATCGCCGTCGATACCATCAGCCCGCCACCTGATCGGGCGCTCACCGCAGGGCAAGCGCGCGTGACCTTTCGCTATCGCCTGACGGATGTTGCGTCTTGGACGCAGCGCACCGATGTGCGCGCCACCATGCCCGGCATTGGCGATATGCTGGCGCCCAATTCTGGCACAGCCACCGATACACTGACGCTGAGCGATCACGGCTGGATGCGTCCCGACCCTCAACCGTTTCCCTGAGACGGCTTTCACGCGCGGAATTTCTCGGAATTCCGACAAGCGCCGTGTTCTGCCGACAGACGCGAGGCACTTATCCACATATCCGTTATTCCCGCTGCAAATGGGAGCTGGGTTCGTCAGTGGGGTCGCTCGTTGGAGTGGCCGGGAGGAAACCCTATGTCTGATGCCATCATCGCAATTTCCGATTGGCGTGATCGCAGCCGGTTTGAATCGCTCGCCGGTCTCGACCAGGCCGAACTCGATTGGGCTTTTGCCTCGCGCCATCCCGCCGCCCGCGAATGTCGCCAGCCAAAACCGGAAATGCGGCTGCTGCGGCGTGATCCGCTGTTGCGCCTTCTCACTTTCACGCGGCCCGAATGTCTGCCGGTCACGCGAGAGTTGCGATTTCGCGGAGTATGAGTCCGCTGGTAACGGCGCACCGCTGGCGTTTTGGCGCGCCGCGGTCGATCCTGCCGTCCTGGTAGCCCAAAGCCATCGCGCCGCCGCCAATGATGATGACGTTTTCGATCTACTGGGCCTGTCGTATCCTATTAGCGTGCTGCAAACAGGCGATGGCGTCGAGCATGTCGTAATCGGCGACGGCCGCCACCGCATCCGGCTCGAACTGCACGGCGACAGCGTGACGAACGGCCCGGTGCATCTTCATTATGACCTGGAAGGTTTTTCCCAGGCTGAACCGGCTGTGCGGACCTTGCGGCGATTCTTGGCATTACAGCGATTGGGCCGTTTCCCAGAAACCCTGTTTCCCATCGACCGTATCGTCGCGCGCCGTGTCCTTGCCCTGCAAGCCTATGACGGTCGGCGCGCTGGCGCGAGCCAGCGGGAAATCGCCTCCGTCGTCTTGGGCAAGCGGTTGTTTCGCGGCAGCAACGACAATTTCGATTCCATCCGAAAACGCGTGTCCCGTCTGTTGGATCTGGCAGAGCAGCGGGTGGAAGTGGCGTATCGGAGGTTTTTCGTGGATTGAAAGTGGGGATTGGGCGCCCCGCGCGAAAGCACGGCCGGGTGCTCGTGAACGGAGCCGCGGGCGAGAGCCCGCGTCTCCGCCCTTTGGGCTTCGCCCCCTGGCGCAGAAAGTGGTTCGGACAGCGCCGGCCTACGCTGCCGCTAAGGCCGGGCGCTGACTTTGTTTGTGCAATTTCCCCCGGTCGAAGGGGTGGGCGGCGCTCCCTTATAGGCCCGCCGCGGCGTGCCGCAAACCGCTTCGCGGTTCCTCCACTTCGTTCCGGCCCTTCGGGTGCGGCCCGCCTCTGACGGCGGGCCTAACGGTCGAAGACGCCGCCCACCCCCTCTCCGGGGAAATTGCGGGCGGGGTTTCGAGCCGGAGGTTAGAGATGCGCCAAACTTTCAAGCAGCAGAGGTCCGTAGCGACAGCGTGCGGACGCGAAAGCCGCGTTTCGATCTATGACGAAGTGACGGCCCGCATTATCGCGGAAATGGAACAAGGCCGCGTACCTTGGGTAAAACCGTGGGATACGGGCGGCGCGGGCCTTGGCTTGCCTTGCATCATCATGCAGGACAGCGACGACGCCGACGCGCTGGAAGCCTCGATCATCGAGAACTATGCGCGCCGCGACCCGCATCCCATGAGCCTGTATGAGAAGTTCGTCCATCTTCTCAAGATGAAGCGCACGGCGGAAGGCATCGCGCTTACCTTCGGCAAGACCCCGGCCCAGGTGAACCAGTGCCTTGCCTTGGGCAAGCTGGTGCCGGGCGTCCGCAGCCTCTTTCACGCGGACGAAATCGACGCCGACACGGCAGCAGCCCTCACGATGGCCTCGATCACGCAGCAACGCGAATGGCTCAAGCTGTATGACAAAGGCAATGCGCCCACGGGCGAGGACGTGAAGGACTGGCTGTTGGGCGGGGAGCGGATCGCAACCGCCGCCGCATTGTTCCCCTTGGAGAACTACAAGGGCCAGACCGTGGGCGACCTCTTTGCCGATATGGGCGGGGATGGCCAATCCGTCTCTTACTTCCGCGATCTGGACCTGTTCTGGGAGTTGCAGAACATCGCCATCGCGGAAAAGGCCGAAAGTCTTAGGGCGGATGGGTGGGCGGACGTGCATGTGCTGGAAGTGGGCCATGTGTTCCATCCCTATGGCTATGTCCGCACCGGCAGGAACAAGGGCGGCCATGTCTATATCAGCGTCGCCTATGATGGCGTGGTGGAAATCCACAAGGGCTATCTCACCCGCAAGGAAGTAGAGGCCATCGAGAAGGCGGCGGAACGCGCCGCCAAGAAAGCGGCGAACGGCAGCAAGGCGGACAACGGCCCGCCACAGCCCGCCATGACACAAACCTTGGAGAACTATCTGCACCTTCACCGTCACGCCATCGTCTGCGCTGATCTTCTCAAACATTCCAAGACAGCGTTTCGGCTGCTGGTGGCCCATGCCTTCGCATCCTCCGGCAACTGGAAAGTCAGGTCCGAACCGCAAACCGCGCGATCCGATACGGTGTCCGCTAGCATCGAAAAATCCCCCGCCCAGGCCACGCTCGCGGCGCAGAAGGAAGCGGTGGAGGCCCTGATGGGGTTGGGCCAGCATCCCACCACCGAGAAAGCCTTTGCCCGGCTGCTGGAACTGACCGACGCCGAGGTGATGCGGGTGGGCGTGGTGGTTAATCGAGAAGTGTCTGCCATTTGCCAAGGAAAAGCTGGAAGCGCGCAAGAAGCGGGAGGCCGAAGAGAAGGAAAAGGCCACCCGCAAGCGCCCCAGGCTGACCTTGGTGAGCGACAAGACCAAGGCGTAACAGTTTGGGCCAGTGTGATAATACGCTGGCCCCGCGGCGTAGCTCAGTGGATAGAGCGGCTCGTTTTCGGCATGCTAGGTGGGTCGCACCCCTAGTATGGGCGAGCAGGACGGAGGTTCAAGTCCCCCCGCCGCGACCAATTCCAGCCCAGCAAGAATGACCATGCCGATCCCAGTACCCGCTTTCTCTGCGGTGACTCTATTCCACCGTACCGGAAGGTGCCGTGGTGCATTGATCGCAAGTCGCTCACGCAGAAAAACTCAGCGCCGAAACGGTGATGCTCGTCAGTCCGAGCGGTTCCAGTCTCGCAGCAGGGATGCGTCCAGCCATCGGCGCACGCAGGATCGGCCCAGGCGCGCGGCCGACGCCAGCGGGCAGCTTGGATCGCTCTTTTCGTCCATCTGGTTTTCGCATGATCGGTCACGCCGATTGTGCGCGGCTGGAGGCGGGTGGCTGATGGGCGGTCCCTTTTTGTCGGGCAAAAGCGTCCCTTTGTGGTTGGATCGCACGGCCCTTGCGAATCACCCGCCGCCCGGCGAGAACGCGACCGCCACGGAAAGTCTCCCCGTCACGGCCGATCACATCTTCCGTGCGCGGCTTTGAGACCTTACGGGCTGGGCTGTGCCGTTGAAGCCGTCACGGCGATTATTTTCCCCGGCGCGCTCGCGCGCCTCCTCGCGCACCAAAATAGTCGCCGTTCGGGCGACCCGGCCCGCCGTTCATTTGTGGCGGGCCGGGTTCAAACGCCCCATCCCCGCGCCCGTGGGGTCTCGCCGTCGTACGGAAGAATGGTCTTCCGCGATGTTGATGGAGACTTACCATGACGGCTATCGCTTTTCTTACCAAGCAGCAGGACGGTTCCTACAAGGGTACTTACGATCTTCTCGACCACAAAGGCCCGCTCGACATGCTGCCGAACAGGAAGAAGAACGCGCCCAATCAGCCGGATTTCCGCCTCTTTAGCCGCACCACGGACATCGGCGCGGCCTGGTTCGGTGAAAACAATGAGGGCGAAAAGAAAACGACCCTGCGCTTCGCCCATCCGGCGTTCGGACCGCGCGTGATCTGGGCCAATCTCGGCCCGGCCGAAGGTCAGGACGATCTTGATGTGGTCGCCGCGATCTGGAACGCGGACTGACCGGCATCACCGCCCCGGCGCTTCGGTGCCGGGGCTTCTTTTTACGTCGGACGATTTCACGGTGATTCGGAAACGGGCCTGCCGCCAGCATCCGTCTGAGCCCATTCTCGCATCGGACAGACCAGTCCCAGCACGGGAGGATACGCGATGCAGGACAAGGAGAGCGACAGAAACCCGGCCTCGCAGCCATCATCCAAGAAACCCGCCAATGATAATGACGACGCAATCAAACGCGCGGCCCTGGCCCGCAAGGGCAGTCCGTTCCTCAACACCGCCCAGGCCGCGTTCTATATTGGGATCAAGGAGCGCACCTTGGAGGAAATGCGCCGGGGAGGGCGTGGTCCCTTCTGGCGGCTGCACGCCCGTTTCATCCGCTATCACATTGACGATCTTGATACGTGGTCGCGCAACAATGGCCACGACCCCAAACCCCAAAATGGCAGCGGAACCCCACCCGCAACGCCAAAGCCGCCGCTGTCACCGCCGCATATCCGGCATTGAATCCGGCCGTGCCTCCGGCAATCACGCCGCGCCGCCGTTCCATCCTGGCCGCAAGCATGGCTGCCATTATGGCGCTGCTGGCGCCCGCGCTTCTTTCCGTTTCGCCGCGGCTGACTTGGAACGCGACCGCCAGCGCGCCCCTCGGCCTTTATGCCGTCCGCCCGTCAGCAACGGTGCGAACCGGCGACATGGTGCTCGCCTGGACACCAGCAAGCGTTCGCGCCCTGGCCGCTGTCCGCCGCTACATTCCATCCAGTGTGCCGCTCATCAAACGCATCGTGGCGGGACCGGGTGATACGGTTTGCGCGCGGGGATTTTCAATTGTCATTGACGGCCGCCAGGTTGCGCGGCGCCGGGCGGTGGATGGCCGGGGGCGTGCGCTGCCCTGGTGGACCGGCTGTCGAACATTGCGGGCTGGCGAGTGCTTTCTGTTGATGGCGAAAAGCCCGAACTCGTTTGATGGGCGGTATTTTGGGCCGGTCCGGTTCTCTTCCATCCTGGGCCGGGCAACGCTGCTATGGCGCGTTTGATCGCCCTTGGGGCGGCGGCGATACTGGCGGTTTCCGCCGTATCCGCCCATGCTGCCCCGGCCAGCCCTTGGGCGTCTTTCATCACGGAAGCGGCCCATCGCTTCGCTATCCCGGACGCTTGGATCAAATCCGTCATGCACGCCGAAAGTGCGGGTCGCGCGACCCTGCACGGCCAGCCCATCACCAGCTCCGCCGGGGCGATGGGGCTTATGCAGGTGATGCCCAGTACCTATCAAGACATGCGCGCGGCCTATCATTTGGGCGCGGACGCCTACGATCCGCATGACAATATCCTGGCAGGGACAGCCTATCTGCGGGCCATGTATGACCGCTTTGGTTATCCCGGTTTGTTCGCTGCCTACAACGCGGGACCGGGCCGTTACGACGCCTATCTGAAGGGTGAAGCTGTGCTTCCGGCAGAGACTTCGGCCTATATCGCCAAGCTGGCCCCAGCGCCTTTCGGGGTGATGGTGACGGCGCAAAATCCGTCCGCATCGGCCCTGTTTGTGCGCCTTGATGCGCCCGTCACACGGTCATCTGAGAGTCTGTTTGTGCCGCTCAGGACCACGACAACAGCCGGTCATTGAGCATCCTGCCGCATCGGATTCAGCGCCGCGCCCCCGCCTGATTTTTCCCCTTTGTTGAAGCCACACGAAGTGTGGAGATGCGGGAGAGTTGGAGAGTCCGGCCAAGGCAAGATTAAAGCAATGGCACCATCCTGCGGACCCGGCGCCATTTTGTTATGTCTGCACATCGGGTTGCGGAGTTTCGCCTTGGCGCTATCGCGCCGGCGTGGCGCCATGCGCCGCTTAACGCACTGATATATATGTGTGCGGTTGGCGCCAATTTCGCGCGAGTTTGTTTTACGCCATGTTCGCCTTGCTGATTGCGGCATGGTGAGAGAGATGGCGCGGGACGAAGATTTCGAGCCACGGCTTGGGCGGCAGAGAAGCCCACATGGCCGGTCCTATTTGCACCGCGTTTTGCGGGCTTCCAACCTGGCGGGCGGCAATCTCGGCCGGCGCAGCGGCAAGGTCTATGGCAGCCGGATCGGTGTCGGCGCTGGGGTGGGCCGCGTGCTGGCGGCGCGAGACCGCTTCGCCGCGTTCCGCCAGCGGCGCGTGATGGTGAAGTTCAGCTACAAGAACCTGGGCGGCAAGGGTCTGGCCGCGGCGGCAGATCATCTGCGCTACATCCAGCGCGATGGCGTGACCCGCGAGGGCGAGCGCGGTACCCTCTATTCGGCCGACCGGGACCGCACCGATGGCAAGGCGTTTATGGCGCGCGCCGAGGACGAGAAGGACAAGCGCCAGTTCAGGTTTATCGTGTCCGCCGAGGACGCCACCGAGTATGACGACCTCAAGCCGTTCGTCCGCCGCCTGATGGCGCGGATGGAAGAAGATTTGGGAACCAAGCTAGATTGGGTGGCCGCCGACCATTACAATACAGGCCATCCCCATACCCATATCGTGGTGCGGGGGCGCAACGAGCGCGGCCATGATCTTCTCATCGCTCGCGAATATCTCACCCACGGCATCCGTGAGCGGGCCGCCGAACTGGTGTCCCTGGATCTTGGTCCCCGCACCGACCTCGAAATCGAGAACCGGCTGCGCCGCGAGGTAGAGCAGGAACGCTTGACCAGCATCGACCGGCGCCTGATCCGCGACATGGATGGGAACCGGACGGTCAATAGCAGCGACCGCGATCCTTTCCAGCAAGCGGTGCGGGCCGGGCGTTTGCAGAAGCTGGGACGGTTGGGCTTGGCGCAGGAGATCGCGCCGGGGCGCTGGCAATCGGCGGCTGGCCTGGACGACACGCTGCGCCGGATGGGTGAGCGCGGCGACATCATCCGCACCATGCAGCGGGCCATCAGCGAGAAGGGCCTTGCCCGCGCCGCAGGCGACTATGTGATCTACGACCCGGCAGGTGGACAGGCCCTCACCGGACGGCTGGTGGAGCGGGGCCTGTCCGACGAATTGCGCGACCGCCATTATCTCATCGTCGACGAACTGGATGGCCGCACCCACTATGTCGATGTGGGCCGCGCCGAGGGGGTGGGCTTCATGCCCATCGGCGCGATCCTGGAAGTTGTGCCGCAGAAAGCGGAGCCGCGGCCGGTGGACCACACCGTGGCGGAGATCGCGGCGGTACATGGCGGCCGCTATAGCGTGGACATACACCTGCAACACGATCCCTCTGCCACCGCGATATTTGCGGAAACCCATGTCCGCCGGCTGGAGGCAATGCGCCGCGCCCGCGTCGGCCTCGACCGCGAGCCGGACGGCACTTGGATCATCAGCCCGGATCATCTGGACCGCGCCAAGGCGTTCGAGCAGCGCCGCGTTGAAGCCTCGCCCGTGGCGGTACGCACCCTGACCGCCGTGCCGTTGGAACGGCAGATCGGCATAGCCGGCGCGACATGGCTGGACCGGCGTCTGGTGTCCGGGGCGGGGGTGCCCCGCGATAGCGGCTTTGGCCGAGAGGTGCGTGAGGCGGAGGCCCGCCGCCGGCAATGGCTGATCGCGGAGGGTCTGGCGCAAGAGGCGGCCGGCGAGATCGCTTTCCGCGCCGACATGCTGGCAACGCTGCGCCAACGCGAACTGGCCCGCGTGGGCCATCATCTCGCCAAGGATGCAGGACTGGCCTATGCCGAAGCGCGCAACGGCCAGCGGATCGAGGGCAGCTACCGCCGTGCCGTGGACCTTGCCAGCGGCCGGTTCGCCGTCATCGAAACGGCCCGCGAACTCAGCCTGGTCCCCTGGCGGCCGGTGCTGGAGCGCCATATTGGCAAGCAGGTTTCGGGTATCATGCGGGACGACGCGATCAACTGGACCATCGGGCGAAGCCGTGGGCCGTCCATATCCTGATCCTTGGGCAGGCCGGTAGGGGTGAGTGGATAGCCACATCAAGTTTCTGCTAGCCACCTGGCCCGAATTAGGATATTAAATATAACGGTTGGAGAAATACCCATGTCTCGAATGGAGCATGCCCAGTTCAATGTCCGATCCGCTTTCGCGCGGAAACGCGCGCACGAACTGGCGAAACTGACGGGTATGACCGCGACCCAAGTCGTGGAGGATGCGCTCCGCGGCTATGTTCCGCCCGCCCGCGTGGCGAAGGCGCGCGGGATGATCCAGCGTGGGCCGATCCTTGTTCTTCCCGCCGGCGAGTCCAGGGTTACACTTGAAGCGGCCAACGCCGCGCTCGATGCGGCGCGTGAGCGCGGCGTTTGAAAGCGGACGCCCTGCTCGACAGCAATGTGATTATTGCTCTCCTGGCGGAAGGGCATGAACATCACGTTGCTTCGCTCGATCTGCTGCTGGCGGAAAAACGCGCTGAGTTCGCGGTCGCGGCCCACAGCTATGCGGAAGCCTACAGTACCTTGACGCGGCACGGCGATCATGGGCCGTTTCGATATTCGCCGCAAAAAGCCTGGGCTGCGCTCGAAAGCCTCCGCGCCGCCACCGCGCTTGTCGGGCTGACCGCAGCGCAGACCTTCGATGTTGTTCGCAGCTTCGCCGAGGACGGTGGAATTGGTGCCCGCCTTTACGACAGGCTGATCGGTGAAGCTGCTGTCGCCCACGAAATTCCGGTCATCGTGACGTGGAACGTCCGGCATATGCGCAGTCTGTTTCCTGCCCTGACCGTGACCACGCCCAAGGACTTCCCGCGGGCGATCTAAACACGCCATGCCTCGCTGTTCATTCCGGGACAGACTGGCCCCACACTGCATCCAGCCGTGGCGTAACAGCGCTTAGGGAAATTCGGCACTTCGCGGAGTCTCGTCGCACCCGCATCGCATGAGGCGATGGGGCACGGACCAGGCCCCATGACGCCCACCAAAATCCTTATAGGCCAAATCTTCGTGGTGTTCGCCATGATGACGCTTGGCGTATGGGCCGCCACGCAATGGGCGGCGGCCATGCTGGGCTACCAGCCCCAGCTTGGTGTGCCGTGGCGGATGGTGGGGCATACGCCGATCTATCCGCCGTGGTCGCTGTTTCCCTGGTGGTACTGGTACAACGCCTATGCGCCCCAGGTGTTCATCAAAGCCGGCGCGTTGGCGGCCGCCAGCGGCTTTCTCGGTTGCGGTGCTGCCATCATCGGGTCCGTGTGGCGGGCACGGCAGCCACGCAACGTCACCACCTACGGTTCCTCCCGCTGGGCGACCCGCCGCGAAATCCACAAAGCGGGGTTGTTCGAAGACAAAGGTGTTTTCCTCGGAAACCTCGATGGCGACTATCTTCGCCATGACGGGCCCGAACACGTCCTGGCGGCAGCGCCGACACGCTCCGGCAAGGGCGTGGGGCTGGTGGTGCCGACCCTGCTGTCCTGGACCGGCTCCGTCGTCGTTCACGACATCAAAGGCGAAAATTGGCAACTGACGGCGGGATGGCGAAGCCAGTTCAGCCATTGTTTGCTGTTCAATCCCACCGACCTACGCTCGGCGCGCTACAATCGCTTGCTGGAAGTCCGCAAGGGTGCGGATGAAGTCCGCGACGTACAGAACATCGCCGATATCCTGGTCGATCCCGAGGGCGCGCTGGAGCGCCGCTCGCATTGGGAAAAGACCAGTCACAGTCTGCTGGTTGGCGCGATCCTTCACATTCTCTACAGCGAGGAAGAGAAGACCCTCGCGCGGGTCGCCACCTTCCTGTCCGACCCCCAGCGCAGCTTCGCCCACACGCTGCGCCGCATGATGGCGACCAATCACCTCGGCACCAAGGACAAGCCCAAGGTCCATCCGGTGGTGGCCTCGGCGGCGCGTGAAGTCCTCAACAAATCGGAGAACGAGCGTAGCGGCGTCCTCAGCACGGCCATGTCTTATCTCGGCCTCTACCGCGATCCCATCTGGCGGCGACCACATCGACTTGCGATTGGCGCATTGCCGACCTGGTAGACGCATCGGCGCCGGTATCGCTCTATCTGGTGATTCCGCCCGCCGACATATCGCGGACCAAGCCGCTGGTACGGCTGGTGTTGAACCAAATCGGCCGGCGCCTCACCGAACGGCTGGAAGGCGATCCCAAGCGCAGCCGCAAGCATCGCCTGTTGATGATGCTGGACGAGTTTCCAGCGCTGGGCCGGCTGGACTTCTTTGAAACCGCACTGGCGTTTCTCGCCGGCTATGGCATCCGCTGCTATCTGATCGCTCAATCCCTCAATCAAATCTCGAAGGCGTATGGCGAGAACAATTCCATTCTCGACAATTGCCATGTTCGCATTGCTTTCAGCACCAATGACGAGCGCACCGCCAAGCGCATTTCCGACGCGCTGGGGACGGCGACCGAACAGCGGGCACAGCGCAACTATGCCGGTCATCGCCTGTCGCCCTGGCTGGGACACGTCATGGTCAGCCGGCAGGAGACCGCGCGGCCTCTGTTGACGCCCGGCGAGGTGATGCAGCTTGCCCCCGCCGATGAACTGGTATTGGTGTCGGGGCTGCATCCCATCCGCGCCAAGAAATTTCGCTACTACACCGACACCAATTTCACCCGCCGCATCCTCCCAGCACCGGCACTGCAGGACGGCCCCTATCCCGACAAGCCAAAGCCGCGCCCCCACGATTGGAGCGGCATGGTACGCGGACCTCATCTGAGCCTGGTCACGGCGTCCGACGCGGAAACACAAGAGGCCGAAGACCCGGAAGGCGGACTCCAACAGCAGCGTCATCCGGGTTTGCCGGAGCAGGCAAAGACTGGCCACAAACCGGCGCCGCAACACGACCTCGATCTCACCGAGGACGACGACGTGGCCAGCGGCGCGCTCGACCGGCTGCGGGGCATGTCTGATATCGTGCGCGCGCACGCCGTCAACGAGGGCGATGGCCGCGATGATCTTCTTCCCAGCTTCTGAGGACACCCAATGAAACGCCGCCACAACGTCTATCTGGACGACCAGTTGAGTGACCGG
>Ga0164242_10002220_pt1 | contig 22549 bp, 22 predicted proteins | sample OricomgcompostMG_FD_108783 | JGI IMG/M metagenome (GOLD analysis project Ga0164242, IMG submission 108783) | Miracle-Growth compost microbial communities from Emeryville, California, USA - Original compost - Miracle growth compost (MG) ... | reverse complement strand
GACGGACCGTAGATATCGGCATCGACCAGTCCGACCGAGCGCCCGCGCTGGTGAAGCGCGATCGCGAGATTGGCGGCGATCGTCGATTTGCCGACGCCACCCTTGCCGCTCGCCACGGCGATCAATCGTCGCCGAGCGCGTTGGCTGGTCTGCGCGACACGAACCGTCTCGATCCCGGCGACGCTCTGCGCTGCCGCGGTAACGCGCGCTTCAAGCTCGTCGCGCGCCGCCGTGTCGAGCCCGGTCACGTCGAGGATGATGCTCGCCCGGCTGCCGTCGACGCGCGCGGTGGCGCGGGTCCCGGCAATAGTGGCGAGGGCGTCGGTCAGCGTCGGAGCGTCGGTCATGCCGCGCGACATAGGCCGGCGCGCCCCGGTTGCCACTGTTTTTCCGCGCCCGCCCTCCTATAAAGGCGCCATGCTTTTACCGTTACGGCTGCGTCAGGGGCTGAAATCTTCCATGAGCGACAACTCCAAGAAGCCCTGGGGCGCTTCCGACGACGACAAGAAGGACGAGGGCCCGCCTAATCCATGGACGGTGCCGCCGGCCGGGAGGCCGCGCGGCAAGCCGACCGCTCTCGACGAATGGATCAAGCGCGCGCGTTCGGGCGGCGGCGGCGGCAACGGTGGCGGTCATTTCACGCTGCCACGCGGCCCCGGCGGCAGATCGCTGTGGCTGATCGGCATCGCCATCCTGGTGGTCGCCTGGATCGGCTTCACCAGCATCCACCCGATCGGTCCGCAGGAGCGCGGGGTGACGACCTTCTTCGGCCGCTATGTGACGACGCTCGGTCCCGGTATTCACGTCACCTTCCCCGCGCCGATCAACCGTGTCATCGCGATCGACACGCAGAACATCAGGACCGAGGATTTCCCCGAAGACGGCGGCGAGAACCTGATGTTGACCGGTGATCAGAATATCATCGACCTCGCCTATTCGGTGCGCTGGAACGTCTCGAACGCGCAGGATTACGAGTTCCAAATCGCTGATCCGCGCGCGACAGTGCGCGCGACGGCGGAAAGCGCGATGCGCGAGGTGATCGCCAACGTCGACCTTGACGATGCGATGGGCCCCGGCCGCACGACGATCGAGCAGGAAGTACAGCAACGCATGCAGCAGATCCTGGACAGCTATCGCGCCGGCGTGCTGATCCAGGGCGTGGCAATCAAGCAGGCCGATCCGCCGGCACAGGTCAATGACGCGTTCAAGGACGTCACTGCGGCGCAGCAGGATGCAGTGGCGGCGAAGAACAAGGCGCAGGCCTTCGCGCAGCAAGTGATCGCGCAGGCACAGGGCGAGGCGGCGCAGTTCGATCGCCTTTACCAGCAATACAAACTGGCGCCCGATGTGACAAAGCGGCGCATGTACTACGAAACGATGGAGGCGGTGCTGGCACGCACCAACAAGGTGATCGTCGATGTGCCGGGCGCGCGGCCCTACATCATGCTGCCGGGCGCGAAGCCGCTGCCCAACCCTGACGATGGCAGCGACAGCGTCCAGGTGACCGCCCCGCCACCCGCACCGAGTAACGGAGGCGGCCAGTGAACCGCGCGTTGCTCCGCAATCCCGTCACCATCGGCATCCTGGCACTGGCTGCGCTGATCGTGCTCGCCAGCACATTTTTCATCGTTCCCGAAACGCAGCAGGTCGTGGTGCTGCGCTTCGAGCAGCCGGTGCGTACGATCAACGCGTGGAAGGCGCGTCAGGCGTTCGGCAACACCGGCGCCGGACTCAAGTGGCGCATTCCCTTCGTCGATCGGCTGGTCTGGGTCGACAAGCGAATTCTTGACGTCGATTACGACAATCAGCAGGTGCTCTCGTCTGACCAGCTGCGGCTCGAAGTCGACGCCTATGCGCGGTTTCGCGTCGTCGATCCGCTCAAGATGGTTATCACCGCAGGCGGCGAATCGGGAGTGACCGAGGCGCTGCGCCCGCTGCTCGGCACCGCGATCCGCAACGAGCTCGGCAAGCACCCGTTCGCGACCCTTCTTACTCCCGAGCGCGACCAGCTGATGGACAATATCCAGGTCGGGCTGCAGCGGCTCGCCAGCCAGTACGGCGTCGACGTCGTCGACGTCAGGATCAAGCATGCCGACCTCCCCGACGGCAGCCCGCTCCAGAAGACGCTGCAGCGAATGGCTACTGCTCGGCAGTTGCAGGCAACCACGATCCGCGCCGAGGGTGCCAAACAGGCGCAGATCATTCGTGCTGACGCCCAAGCGCAGGCCGCGCGTATCTTCGCCGACGCGTTCAACCAGGATCCAAAATTCTACGATTTCTATCGGGCGATGCAGTCCTACCAGCATACGTTCGGCGCTGATGGCGATACGCAAACGCCGCATGGAACGACGCAAGTGATCCTTTCGCCCGACAATGCGTATTTGAAGCAGTTCGAAGGGAAATAGACCCTGTCGATCCGTTCATATTCAATCCTCGTTCAGCAAGGTTGCGCATAACGGCGACAACTTTCGTGAACGGCAACAGAAGAGGAAACCATTCCAGTGCGCTACGCCTATGGCATTACCGGTGCTCTACTTCTCGGCGGCGCAGCCGCCGCCATGACCCTGCAGCCGTCCGCCGGCGCGCAGACCGCGCAGAACGAGCCCGGGGCCATCCAGCAGGTGATGCCGCAAGGTGGCGCGCCGATGAGCTTCGCGCCGATGGTTGCCAAGCTTCAGCCAGCGGTGGTCAATATCTCGACGACGCAGCATGTTAAGGTGCCCAACAACCCGTTCGCCGGCACGCCGTTCGGTGATCTGTTTGGCCAGATGAACGGCTTCGGCGACAACGGCAGCGGCACGACGACCCGCGAGGCGGAATCGCTCGGGTCGGGTTTCATCATTTCGCCGGACGGTTACGTCGTCACCAATAACCACGTCATCTCCGCGGGCGTGCAGGGGGCGACGGTGGACGAAATCACCGTCACGCTGACGAACGGCAAGGAATACAAGGCCAGGCTGGTTGGTCATGACGACACCGCCGACCTTGCGGTGCTCAAGATCGAGGGCGGACCGTTCCCGTTCGTCAAGTTCGGTAATTCCCAGAACGCCAGGGTCGGCGATTGGGTGATCGCGATCGGCAACCCGTTCGGGATCGGCTCGTCGGTCACGGCCGGCATCATCTCGGCGTTGCACCGCACGACCGAGCTGGGCGGCGCGTTCGATCGCTTTATCCAGACCGATGCCTCGATCAACCGCGGCAATTCGGGCGGTCCGATGTTCGACATGCAGGGCAACGTGATCGGCATCAACTCGCAGATCCTCTCGCCCTCGGGTGGCAACGTCGGCATTGGTTTCGCGATTCCCGCCGAGGAAGCGCAGCCGGTCGTCGAGGCGCTGATGAAAGGCCAGACGATCAAGCGCGGCTATATGGGCGTCAGCATTCAGCCCTGGAACGACGATCTCAGCAAGTCGCTGGGCGTGGCACCCAATACGGGCGCGCTGATCGCCAGCGTCACCCCTGACAGCCCGGCCGCCAAGGCCGGATTCAAGCCTGGCGACGTCGTAATGAAGGTGAATGGCCAGGATGTCACTGCCGACCAGTCGCTGAGCTATCTCGTCGCGAACCTGAAGCCCGGCGCGCGCGTTCCGTTCGACGTGCTGCGCAGCGGCCGCCGCGTGACGCTCACCGTGACCTTGGGCACGCGCCCATCGGAAAAGGAGCTTGCCGCACTGAACGGGGGCGATGACAACGACGGCCTGCCCGACGAGGACGATCAGAGCCAGCAGCAGCAATCGACCGCCGATTCGATCGGCGTTGCGACAATGACGCTGACTCCCGCGATCGCGCAGCAGCTTGGCATCGACCAGAGTACCCGCGGCGTCGTCGTCACCTCGGTTGATCCTTCGAGCGACGCTGCACAAAAGGGTCTGCAGCGCGGAATGGTGATCATGGCAGCTAACGGTGCGCAGGTGTTGACGCCCGGTCAGCTCGCGGCGCAAGTCGCCGCGGTCAAAAAGGCCGGCCGCGACAGCGTCCTGCTCTACATCGCACTTCCGCACGGCCAGAACCGCTTCATCGCGGTCAAGCTCAAGACCGGCAAGTAAACGCCAACCAGAGCAAAAGCCGCCCAGCCGACGCGCTGGGCGGCTTTTGTTCGGCCGTTTCGCCTCGCGGCGGGACAAGCTGAAAGCGGCAGAGGGGCTGCTGGCGTTCGCTCCGGTTCGGGCTTAGGTTGAGGGCGTTGAACCAAGGAGCCTCGCCATGACCCTCGACGCCGCTACCGACTGGACCGCATGCAGCGAGGCCGAGTTCGACGACGTCGTGGCGTTGCGACGAGCAATCCATGCCGACCCTGAAATCGGCCTCCACTGTCCCCGCACGGCGGACAAGATCAAGGCGGCGTTGGCCGGGCTGCCGCTCGAAATTCATAAGGGCAACTCGACGACGGGCTTCGTCGCGATCCTTCGCGGAGGGCGCGACAACGGGCGGACCGTGCTGCTGCGCGGCGACCATGACGCGCTGCCGATGCAGGAGGAAACGGGGCTGCCCTTTGCCTCCAAAGTCCCGGGGGCGATGCACGCGTGCGGTCACGATTCGCATACCGCCATGCTGGTCGGCGCAGCAAAAATCCTCAGCGCGCGCAAAGACGATTTGCCCGGCACGATCGTCTTCATGTTCCAGCCAGGCGAGGAGGGCTACCACGGCGCCCGCTTCATGATCGACGATGGCCTGCTCGATATCGCCCGGCCCGAAGCGGCGTTCGCGCTCCATATATCGCCCAATATCCCGGCGGGCGTGGTGGTCAGCCGGCCAGGACCGTTGCTCGCCTCGGCCGACACGCTGCACGCCACGATCCGCGGCAAGGGCGGGCATGGCGCTATGCCGCACGACTGTCTCGATCCGGTGCCGGTCGCCTGCGAGATCGTGACGGCCTTGCAGACCTATGTCGCGCGCCAGGTGCCGGTGATGGACCCTGCGGTTCTGACGATCGCGCAGATCAACGCCGGCACGGCGCATAACATCATCCCCAGTGAAGCGAAAATGGTCGGCACGCTGCGCACGCTCTCGGAGGAGACTCGCGCCAAGGTGCAGGCGGCATTTGTCCGTATCGTCGAGAACATTGCAGCCGCGCATGGCGCAATGGGCGAAGCGAGCATCGAGCAGGGCTATCCAGTCACGATGAATGATCCGCGCGCCACCGAGTTGATGAAGGCATGCGCCGAGCAACTCGGGGGTGAAAGCGGCTGGGCGCCGATGCCGGCGCCGATGATGGGCGCCGAAGACTTTTCTTACGTGTTGCGCGAGATGCCCGGCGCCATGGCGTTTCTCGGCGTCGCACCGGAGGGTAGCGATTTCCGCACCAATCCGCCGCTCCACAATACCCGTATGACGATCGAGGAAAGCGTGATGGCGCGTGGCGTTGCAATGCATTGCGCGATGGCCGAGCGGTTCCTCAACGACGGAATGGGTTGAATCGCGACGTTCGGGCCGTTCCTTACGGCGCCGCCAGCATAAGATGCGCCGATGCCGTCGCGGCCGAATCGCCGCCGACATAGAGCATGTATTCTCCCGGCTCGGTTCCCCAGCTCATGTCGCGACGTACGAAAGCAAGATCGCTCGCCCGCAGCGCGAATGTCACCCTTTTGCTTTCGCCCGGCTTCAGTTCGAGGCGCTGAAAACCCTTGAGTTCGCGCACTGGGCGGCTGACGCTCGCAACTTCGTCGTGGACGTAGAGCTGCACCACCGTGGCGCCCGAGCGATCGCCATCGTTGGTGACGCGCGTGGTGATGTGGAGCGTACCATCGGGTCGCAACACCTCGCGATCCACGGTCGGCACGCCGTAGCTGAAATGCGTGTAGCTGAGCCCGTAACCGAACGGGAACAGCGGTGTATCAGGCAAGTCAACATAGCGGCTGGTGTAAATGTCCCCCGCAAAGCCGGGCCGGCCGGTCGGCAGGTAATCATAGCTGAGCGGCACCTGCCCCAGAGAACGGACCATCGTGACCGGAAGATGGCCTGAGAAGTCGACGTCTCCGAACAAGAGGTCGGCAAGGCCGTGGCCAGCCTCGTCGCCGCCGAGCCAGGCATAGACAAGGGCATTGGCATGATCGGCGAGCCAGGGGAGCGCGAGCGGCCGGCCGCTGACGATTACGGCGACGACCGGCTTGCCCGTGGCGACTACCGCCTTTGCCAGCGCGAGCTGCTCGCCGGGGAGCCCGATCGAGGCGCGGCTGTTGCCCTCGCCGATCATGTCAACGCTTTCGCCGAGTGTCAGCACGACGACATCCGCATCGCGCGCCGCCGCCACCGCCGCGGCGATACCACTGGCGAGGCTGCCTTTTACGTCCACACCCTCGGCGTAGCTGACGCGGGCCTTGCCGCCCGCTGCTTCGCGAATGCCGGCGAGGAGCGAAACGACGTGGTCGGGCTGGCCCGCCGCCGGCATCTCGCCTTCAAGGTCGCGCTTCATCATTGCAGTTGGGCCGATCACCGCGATGCGGCCGGCCCTCCTGAGCGGCAGAGCGCCCGCGTTCTTGAGCAGCACAGTCGATTCCTGCACCGCCTGGCGCGCCAGCGCGCGGCTCTCGGCCAGCATCGCGGGGTCGTTCTGCTTCGCCTCGTCGCCGTAGCGGAAGGGATCCGCGAATAGGCCGAGCTTCCACTTCGCCTCCAGCACGTCGCGTACCGCGGCATTCACTTCGCCAATCGGCACCTTGCCGGAGCGGACCAGGCTGGGCAGTTCCTTCAAATAAGTCCCAGAATGCAGGTCGACATCGACCCCGGCGTCGAGCGCCAGTTCCGCTGCCTGGGCGGGATCGCGTGCGACGCCGTGCGTGATGAGTTCGGGCACGGCGTCGTAATCGGAGACGAGCAGACCGTGCCAGCCCCACCCTTTGCGCAGCGTATCGGTGAGGAGCTCGCGCGACGAGGTCGCCGGAACGCCGTCGATCGCGGTAAAGGCGGCCATCACCGATCCGATCCCGGCGTCGGCAACCGCCTTGAACGGAGGCAGATAAACGTCGCGGAACAAACGCGGCGGGATATCTGTCGAATTATAGTCGCGCCCCGCCTGCACTGCGCCGTAGCCCGCGAAATGCTTGGCTGTTGCCATCATCGTGTCCGGCGCGGCAAGGTCGGCGCCCTGGAATCCGTGGAGCTGGGCTAGCGCCATCTGCGCGCCGAGATACGGGTCTTCGCCGGCGCCCTCGACGATGCGGCCCCATCGCGGGTCGCGGGCGATGTCGAGCATCGGGCTGAATGTCCAGTCGACGCCGGATGCGGTTGCCTCGACCCCGGCGGCGTGGTGAACGCGAGTGACGAGCCCGGTGTCCCACGTCGCGGCGAGCGCGAGCTGGACCGGAAAGATCGTGCGGAAGCCGTGCGCGACATCGCCCATGAAAAGCAGCGGAATCTTCAGCCGCGACTGCATCGCCTCTTCTTGCAGATCGTGGGTGAAGGCGGCGACATCGCGGTCGTTGAACACGCCGTTTGTGCCCATCATTTCGCCCGACCTGGCAAGCTGATCGAGATTGCCATGGTCGCCGCCAAGGATACTGAGCTGGCCGACCTTCTCCTCCAGCGTCATTTGCTTGAGCAGGCTGTCGATCTTGGCGTTCATCGCCGCCGCGTCGTTCGGCGATTGGGCAGGGGCAGGCGCCGCGAGCACTGTCGCGGCGAGCAGGACAGCGAGAAGTCGGTTCATGTGGAAACGGTTACATCTATCGTGCCGCAATGGCCATAGCGCCGAGATTGACGCACAATCCGACCTGAGGCTCTACCTCCGACGGAGGCGAGCCCTAATTGAAGAAATTTTCAAGGGCGGTGGCGCCCGCCACAGGCGCCACCCGAAACTGGATTCGCTCTTCGCAGGGTGATTGCTAGCTCAATCCGGCTTTTTAGCCACCCCGACCAGCGCCGGGCGCAGCAGCCTGTCCTTGATCGTGTAGCCGGCCTGCATTTCCTGGACGATGGTACCCGGCTCTGCGTCGGCGCTCGGGACCTCGAGCATCGCCTGGTGGCGATTGGGATCGAGCGGCAGACCCATCGCGGCGATCCGCGAGATGCCCTGGCGCTGGAACACCGCATTCAATTCGCGGCCCGTCGCTTCCAGGCCCGCGATCAATCCCTTGAGTCGTTCGTCGCCGCGTAGTTCTTCAGGAATCGCGGCGAGGCCGCGCTCCAGATTATCGGCAACCGACAGGATATCGCGCGCGAAGCTGGTCACACCGTAAGCGCGTGCATCGGCTGCTTCCTTTTCAGCGCGGCGGCGGACGTTCTGCAATTCGGCGTGGGCGTAGAGTACTTCGTGCTTCGCCTTGGCGAGTTCCTCCTCCAGCTTGGCAACTCTGTCATGGTCGGCGACTTCTGGCGCCGCCTCAGCTGTCTCCTCGCGCAGCGCCTCTGCCTCGGGCTCGGGGGTCTCGATCTTATCGGTGTCAGTCATCTGGTTCTCTTCTTTTCTCGTACGGTGGCTGCTCGCTTCCCCACGGGGCTTCGACCCATCCGGCCACCCAACGGCAGGATCATATGGGCGGCCGGGTGAAGGGAGCGGGCCGGTGCGGTTCTCACATCATTAAGCGCGCGAGCGTCGCCGCGGTGAAATCCACCATGGGCACGACGCGCGCATAGTTCAACCGTGTCGGGCCGATCACGCCAACGACGCCGACAACACGGCCGTCGGTTCCCCTGAACGGTTTTGCGATCACCGACGATCCCGACAAAGCGAACAATTTGTTCTCCGCGCCGATGAAGATGCGCGTCGCATCGCCATCGCGCGCGCGATCGAGCAGGCGGGCGATCTCCTGCTTGCCCTCCAGGTCGTCGAGCAGATCGCGAACGCGCTCGAGATCGGCGGCAGCGGCGGCATCGATCAGCCGGCCTTGGCCGCGCACGATCAGCACCGGGCGCCGCTCGCCGTCCTCGCTCCAGATGGCGAGACCGCTCTCGATTAGGGCGCGCGCTGCGCCGTCCAGCGCTGCGCGCCCGGCGGCGATGTCGCGCTCGAGACGCGCTCGGGCTTCGGCGAGCGTGAGCCCGGAGAGCATCGCACTCATGTAGTTACCGGCTTCGGCGAGCGCCGCGGGACCGACACCGGGTGGCAGGTCAAAGACGCGATTTTCCACCGCACCGTCATCGCCGACCAGCACCGCCATGGCCTGGTCCGTTGATAGAGGTACGAAGGCGACTTGCCGCAGCCTGAGCTCATGCTTGGGGACGAACACCAGCCCGGCGCAGGCGGAAAGGCCGGATAGCGCTGCGGTGGTTGCCGCCAGCGCCTCCTCGATCGGGCCGCCCTGCACCGAGCGTGCCTCGATTGCCGCGCGCTCCTCCGCGGATGGCTCGAGCGCCTGCATCATGCCGTCGACGAAAAGGCGCAGGCCTGTCTCCGTAGGCATCCGACCCGCGCTGGTGTGCGGCGCCGCAAGCAGGCCGAGTTCCTCAAGATCCTGCATAACGTTGCGTATCGATGCCGGCGACAGGTTGAGTGCCGAGAGCTTGGAGATGGTGCGTGATCCGATTGGCGCCCCCGAATCGAGATACGATTCGACGACGAGGCGGAACACGTCACGCGCACGGTCGGTCAGCTCGATCATCGGTGGGGCGGCCATTCCGGTCATCTAGGAAGCTCCTTACACCGCCTCAACTGCCTCGGGATCGTCCGCCGACACTGGCGCGTTCGTCCTGACACGTCTAGGTGCCGTCGCCGATACCAGAACAGGAGACAGTCATGCGCCCATCCGGCCGCGCCCCAGACCAGATGCGCGAGATCACCATCGAGCCGCACTTCACCCGCCACGCCGAAGGCTCCGTGCTGATTGGCTTCGGCGACACGCGCGTGCTGGTCACCGCCTCGGTCGAGGAGCGGCTGCCGCCGTGGCTTCGCGGCAAGGGTGAGGGATGGGTCACCGCCGAATACGGCATGTTGCCGCGTGCAACGCACACCCGCGGCAATCGCGAGGCGGCAAAGGGCAAGCAATCCGGGCGTACACAGGAAATCCAGCGCCTGATCGGCCGGTCTTTGCGCGCCGTTACCGATTTGAAACTGCTCGGCGAGCGGCAGATCACGCTCGATTGCGACGTGCTGCAAGCAGACGGCGGCACGCGCACGGCTTCGATCTCGGGCGCCTGGGTGGCGCTTCGGCTGGCGGTCAATGGACTGCTCCGGGAGGGCAAGCTCGCCGCCGATCCGCTGACGCAGAAGGTCGCGGCGGTGAGCTGCGGCATCTATCAGGGCACTCCGGTGCTCGATCTCGATTACGACGAGGACTCGGCGGCTGACGCCGACGCGAATTTCGTACTGCTCGAAAACGGTCATATCGCCGAGGCGCAGGCCACCGCCGAAAAGGCCACCTACGACGAGGAGGGCTTGCTCCGCCTGCTGCGCCTCGCCCGGATGGGCTGCGTCGAGATTTTCCGTGCGCAGGACAAGGCGGTCGCAGCGTGAGCGGCGAGGGCAGCCAGCCCCAGGCGATCCGCAAGCTCGCCCCCGGCAAGCTGGTCGTTGCCAGTCACAACGAGGGAAAGGTGCGCGAAATCGGCGAATTACTCGCGCCTCATGGGATCGAGACCGTCTCTGCCCAAAAGCTCGGCCTCCCAGAGCCCGACGAGACGGGCACCACCTTCGTTGCCAATGCCGAGTTGAAAGCGCGCGCTGCCGCTGACCTTTCAGGGTTGCCGGCACTTGCCGACGACAGCGGGTTGTGCGTCGATGCCTTGGGCGGCGAGCCCGGCATCTTTTCCGCGCGCTGGGCTGGCGAGCCCCGCGACTTTCATGAAGCGATGCGCCGCGTCGAGGCGGCAATCGCGGCAAGCGGCCCGGCGCCGAGCCGCGACGCGCATTTCGTCTGCGCGCTGGCGCTGGCCTGGCCCGATGGCCAAATCGAATGGTTCGAAGGGCGCGTCGATGGCACCCTGGTCTGGCCGCCGCGCGGGAACAGGGGTTTCGGTTACGATCCGATGTTTCTGCCGCTGGGACGTGACGAGACTTTTGGCGAGATGGAGGCCGCCGCCAAGCATGCGATCAGCCACCGAGCCGATGCGTTCCGGCAACTCGTCGCGGCGGTGCTGTAGGGCACGACTGCGATCGTGCCTCAGGCGATATGTGCGAGCCGCATCGCGCCCGCACATATCGCGGAGCGGCTATTACTTGCTCGGCTTGGCGCCGGGCGTACCACACTTGACGAACTTGCCCTTGGCGTCCCTGCAGCGGACCGGCTTGGTTGGCGCCTTGTCAGCACATTTGATGAACTTGCCGTGCGCATCGCGGCAATGCGTGGCGGCGGCATAGGACGGAACGGCGGTCAGCGATAGCGCTGCAGCGCCAAGCAGAAGCGAACGGATCATGGGTCACCTCCAGGCCGGTGAGTCGGCCGGCGACGTTTGTACCGCGCCAGGATGAACGGCGGCAATATCGCCTGGCAGCAAGCGCAGCGACTGATTTTCCGGAACGGGTTCAGCCTCGCCAAGTGGCGGCCGACCGAAGCCGACCGCCCGCCCGAGTCACCCGACCCAGTGACAAACCTTGCGCTTGTGGCCGTGAATGCGCTCGATCTTGCAGACGCGGTGCCGCTTATGATGCACCGGCTTGGCCGAAACAGGGGCCGACGCGAGGACGATCGCGGCAGCGCCGGCCAGCACCATGCCGGCAGTCTTCATAAGTATCATAGGTTCGCTCCTTGGTTGAGGAGCATCCCATTGGGCTTCCAAGATGAACGGTTGATGGCAACATCGGCGATTTAGATCCGAGACGCTTGGCGAAGGTCAGAAATCTGCCTGCGGGGCTTCCTACAAAGCCTTCTGTCCCACCACATTGCCGGGCGGGCTGTAACGGCAGACGAGGTAATCGTCGGCGGCATTGCTGGCCAGCGCGCAGCCGACCGCATGGCTGCCCCGCCAGATAATTTGGGTGTAATGCGCGACGTCCTCGTAATAACCGGTGGTGGAAAAATCGGGTGTCACGCCGTTCCTGAACCAGCGCCGCTCCGCCACCCAATCGGCAACCATTTCGCTGTAGCGATACGCATCTCGCGTGCCCATCCACAGGTTCTCGCCCTCGCGAGTCGGGCCCTGCGGCTGATCGGCATGGGCGAAGCGCCCGGTGCGGGCCATTTGCTCCGCATAGACGCGGGCGTCGGCGGCTAGCGCATCGTTCCAGACGAGCGGCGCCACGCCGACGGCGGCCCGCGCAGCGTTCTGGCCGGACAGCATCGCCCGTCGAAGCAGCACATCTCCGCGGGGCGCCGGGCCGGCGAAGGCGCGCGGCTCGAAGACGCGCGGCGGTCGGCTCGATTGCTGCGGCTGCGGCATACAGCTCGCCAGCAACGCCGCGGCGCCAATGATTAGCTTCATGCCCTTTCCTCGATGCTCCGCCCGCGCCATATCGCGCGGACGATGAACGATCCCCAAACGTCGCCGCTCGCACTTTATGTTCATTGGCCGTTTTGCGTCTCGAAATGCCCATATTGCGATTTCAACAGTCATGTCCGCGCCAGCGTCGACCAGGCAGCCTGGCGGGAGGCGCTGCTCGCCGATCTAGCGCATGAGGCGCGACTGACTGGCGAGCGACCGCTCGGCTCGATTTTCTTCGGCGGTGGCACACCCTCGCTGATGCCGCCCGAAACCGTCGGTGCGATTATCGCTGCTGCCGATCGAGCCTGGGGCTTTGCGTCCGACATCGAGATCACGCTCGAGGCGAATCCCTCGTCGGTTGAGGCGGCGCGCTTCGCCGATCTCGCCGCGGCGGGCGTCAACCGCGTATCGCTTGGGCTGCAAGCGCTGGACGATGCGGCGCTACGTTTCCTCGGCCGTGCACACGACGTGAAGGAGGGGCTCGCGGCGCTTGGCACAGCGCAGGCGGCGTTTGGCCGCGTCAATTTCGACCTGATTTATGCCAGGCCCGGGCAAACGCTCGCGTCATGGCAAAGCGAGCTCGCTCAAGCGCTCTCCTTCGGAACCGAGCATCTGTCGCTCTATCAGCTGACTATCGAGCCGGGGACGCGCTTCGCCACCGAGGCGGCGGCCGGCCGACTGACGATTCCCGACAGCGATGCCGCCGCTGACCTGTTCGAGGCGACTCGCGCGATAACGTCGGCCGCCGGGCTACCCGCCTATGAGGTCTCGAACCACGCCCCTCCCGGCGCCGAGAGCCGGCATAATCTCGCCTATTGGCGCTACACCGGGTACGTCGGGATCGGCCCCGGTGCGCACGGCCGGCGCGGAGGACTGGCGACGACGCGCCACCGCAAGCCGGAGAACTGGCTGGACGCAGTTGCGCGCAATGGCCACGGCTTGCAGGGAGAGGACTCGCTTACTTCCCGCGACCGCGCCGCCGAGGCGTTGGTGATGGGGCTCAGGCTGTCGGATGGTCTCGATTTTGCGCGACTTGCGAGTGAGGGCATCGACATGGCCCAGGTACTCGACGAGGCGGCATTGATGCGGCTGGCCGAGACGGGACTGATCGAACGCGCGGCCGGTCGACTAAGACTCACGGATGCCGGGGCGCCGCTGCTCTATGCGGTCTTGCGAGAGATAGTCCGCACGGCTTGAACGGGCCACCGTCGTTCGTGCTGCCCGGGGGCAGCTATCGACGGCGGGATAATTGAGCGCCTTTTCGGAACGCTGCGCGTTCGCTGCCCGTCCCATGCGGCTTCGCCGCTACTCATGGCTGATCAGGACGCTCAGATCCGAAGCGCAATGAAGTAGGCGCTGCGATCCGCGTCGTGCTTATTGCGTCGAAGCGGTCGCCGATTGCCCGTCGCCGCTGGGTGCGGCAACGATGTCGCGGGTGGTCGAGCCCATGTCGATGACATTCGTGCCCGGATCGCCGACCTCTGAGCGGATGCCCGGATCTGCGCTGTCGCCGCCTGCCGCATCGAGCGCCTGCGTTTCCGATGCGCTGCGCGGCGCCGGGCCGCCGAACATTGCCTGCAGCGCCTGGGTACTCGATTCGACGTCCTGCGGCCGCGCGGCACCGGGCTTGGGCGGCTGCAACGAAAAATCAGGCGGAATCACCAGCGGTGCTTCGCGCGCGACCTCGAATTCATCCGGGCCGCCGCCGATTCCCTTGCTGCCAGCGCAGCCGGCGAGACAGACCGCAAGGCCCAACCCCAGAGCGATCGGCACCATCTTACGCATTGATATTCTCCACAGAAGTACGCGACGCCTTCGGCTTGTCGCGCACCAGCAGCGCACGCCCGAGAAGGACCAGAACGCCTATCGTAATCGCCGCGTCACCGAGATTGAAGACCAAAAACGGCCGCCAGCCACCGAAATGCAGGTCGGCATAATCGACCACATAGCCGAGCCGTACCCGATCGAGGATGTTGCCGAGGGCGCCGCCCAGCACCATGCCGAGCGCGATAATATCGGCGCGCTTCTTTTCGCGAAGCATCCACACCGTGACGCCGATCGCAATAACCGCGGTCAGCGCGACAAGAGCCCATCGGCCGGCTGCGCTGTTCGCCTGGAGATAGCCCAGCGACACGCCGATATTGGCGACGAAGCGCAGGTTGAAGATCGGCAGGATCTCGCGCAGCGCTCCCTCATAATCGAGCTGCAGCGGCCCGGTGACCATCCATTTGATGCCCTGATCGAGCAGCAGCACGATGAGCGCGGTGACGAAGCCCCACAGGCGCACGGCGCGGCTCACGACACCACCTTGGCGCAGCGATGGCAGAGCGCGCCGTCCTCGACGACCTCTGGAAGCAGGCGCCAGCAGCGTCCGCATTTGTGATAGTCGGTTCGCTTCACGACAACGCCATGCCCCTCTCGCACTGTCGCGACGATGAATACCTCGGCAAGCGCGGCCGGGTCGAGCGGCAAGTCGGGCACAGTCACCTCGGCTTCCAGGCTCGATCGGATCACTTTCTCGCGCCGCAGCGGCTCGATCGCCTCGGTCACTTGCTCGCGCAGCCGCCGCACATCCTCCCAGTTGGTGCTGATCGCATCGTCGCCTGGCAGCGCGGGCAGTTCGGGCCACTCAAGGAAATGAATCGAGCCGTCCTCGCTCGGGAAGCGTGCCTGCCACACTTCCTCGGCCGTGAAGCAGAGGATTGGCGCAGCATAACGGACGAGCGCGTGGAACAGGATGTCGAACACGGTGCGCGCGGCGCGGCGTTTGAGGTCAGCGCCAGCGTCGCAATAGAGAGAGTCCTTGCGGATATCGAAATAGAAGGCGGAAAGATCGTCCTGCGCGAAATCGGTGAGCAGGCGCAGATATCGATTGAACTCGTAATTTTCCGCAGCGTCGAGCAGCGCCACATCGAGCTTGCCGAGGAGGTGGAGAATATACAGCTCCAGCTCAGGCATATGGTGTGTGTCGACCTTCTCCGCCTCGGTGAAATCGTCGAGCGCCCCCAGCAAGTAGCGAAAGGTGTTCCTGAGCTTGCGATAGGCGTCGGAGGTGGTGCCGAGCACTTCCTTGCCTATCCGGACGTCCTCGAAATAGTCGGTCTGGGCCACCCACATCCTGAGGATGTCGGCGCCCGACTCGTCGATCACCTTCAAAGGGTCGACGACGTTGCCGAGGCTCTTCGACATCTTGCGCCCCTGCCCGTCGAGCGCGAAGCCATGCGTCAGGACTGCGTCATAGGGCGCACGGCCGCGGGTGCCGCAACTTTCAAGTAGCGATGACTGAAACCAGCCGCGGTGCTGGTCCGAGCCTTCGAGATAAAGATCGGCAAGCACGTTCTTGCCGTAGCGCGCTTCGATCACGAACGCGTGCGTGCTGCCCGAATCGAACCACACGTCGAGGATGTCCGACTGCGGTTCGTAATCGGCAAGCTTGTAATCGGGGCCGAGAAGCGCCTGATGATCGGCCGTAAACCAGGCGTCCGCGCCTTCCTTGCGGAAAGCAGCGACGATGCGCGCATTGACCGCCGGATCGTTGAGATACTCGCCCGTCGCGCGATTGACGTAAAGCGCGATCGGGACGCCCCAGGCCCGCTGGCGGCTGATTACCCAATCGGGCCGCCCTTCGACCATCGCACGGATGCGGTTCTGTGAGCGCGAAGGCACCCAGCGCGTCCGCTCGATCGAATCGAGAGCAAGTTCACGCAAGGTGGGGCCATTATGCCCCTCTCCACGAGCGCGAGGAAGGGACGCGCTCGTCGCCGGCGAGTGGGCGAGCGAGGGCCTGTCGTGGCTATGCGTGGCCAAACCCTCGCTCTTGCGCAGCTTCTCTGCTCCCTCCCATTCCCCGGAAGGGGAAAGGGATTTATCCATCGGGATGAACCATTGGGGCGTGCAGCGGAAGATCACCTTCGCCTTCGAGCGCCAGCTATGCGGATAGGAGTGCTGGAAATCATCAGACGCGGCGAGCAGCGCGCCCGCCGCGCGTAGATCTGAACAGATCGGCCCGTCGGCGGCGACGAACTTTCTGTTGATGACGCTGCCTTGGCCGCCGAGCCACGCCCAATCCTCGCGATAGAAACCGCCTGCATCGACTGCGAACACCGGGTCGATGCCATACGCCTTGCACAGCAGGAAATCGTCTTCACCATGGTCGGGCGCCATGTGAACAAGACCCGTACCCGCGTCGGTTGTGACGAAATCACCTGGCAGAAACGGACGGGGCTTGGCGAAAAACCCGCCGAGATGGTGCATCGGGTGGCGTGCTATCGCGCCCTTAAGATCGGTTCCCTTGAAGGAGCGAACTACAGACGCAGGTGCGGCTTCCAATTCAACGCGCTTTTGGAACGCGCCGAGCAGGGCCTCGGCAACTAAATAGACGTAGTCCGAGGTCTTGGTGCTCGGCTCATCCGGCTCACGACCTTTCGACATGCTACGGGTGGATCGAACCAGGACGTAGTCAATCTCCTCCCCGTAGGCCAAGGCTTGGTTTACCGGGATCGTCCACGGAGTCGTGGTCCAGATCACCGCGTGCGCGCCGACCAGCTCCGGCGCATTGGGGGCCTCGACGATCTCGAAGGCGACGTCGATCTGCGTCGAGACGATATCCTCATACTCGACCTCGGCCTCGGCGAGCGCCGTCTTCTCCACAGGCGACCACATGACCGGCTTGGCGCCACGATAGAGCTGTCCGCTTTCGGCGAACTTGAGGAGTTCGGAAACGATCGTGGCTTCCGCCTCATAGTTCATTGTGAGGTAGGGATCGCCCCAATCGCCCATCACGCCGAGCCGCTCGAACTGCGCGCGCTGCACCGCGACCCATTTCTCGGCGTAGGCACGGCATTCAGCACGAAATTGCGCGACGGGTACCTGATCCTTGTCGAGCTTCTTGGCGCGATAGGCCTCCTCGACCTTCCATTCGATCGGCAGGCCATGACAGTCCCAGCCGGGGACGTAGGGCGCATTTTTGCCCATCAGCGATCGGCTGCGGACGATGATGTCCTTCAGCACCTTGTTCATCGCATGGCCCATGTGAATGTCGCCATTGGCGTAAGGGGGGCCATCGTGAAGGATGAAGCGCTCGCAATGCTGCCGCTGCTCGCGCAGCCGTTCATAGACGCCGATCCGCTGCCAGCGATCAAGAATGCCTGGCTCTTTGGCAGCGAGTCCCGCCTTCATGGGAAAATCGGTCTTCGGCAGGAAGACGGTGTCGCGCCAGTCGCGCTGAGATGTGTCAGGTGCGTCGCTCATGGAGTCGCGGCACTTAAGGCGCGGCGAGCCGCGGCGCAATCGGCCTCGATCTGGCGGGTCAGCGCATCAAGGTCGTCGAACTTCGCCTCGGGTCGCAGGAATTCGACGAGTTCGACATCGATCATCTGGTCGTAAAGGTCGCCCGAGAAGTCAAAGAAGTAGGGCTCCAAGAGCTCTCTGGGCGGATCAAAGCTCGGCCGGATGCCTAAATTGGCTGCGCCTCCCAGAACCCGGCCGTCGGCGAGCCGCCCTCGCACCGCATAGATGCCGTAGGCGGGGCGAATATAGTTGCCTAGCGTCAGGTTGGCGGTGGGATAGCCGAGCTCGCGTCCGCGCTTGTCGCCATGCTCGACCTGCCCACGAATTGTGAACGGCCGCGTTAGCAGCCGTGCCGCACTTCGGGGATCGCCGGCGTGAAGCAGCGTGCGAATGCGGCTTGATGACACCACCGCGCCGTCGAGCGTCACCGGCGCGACAACATCGACCGAAAAGCCGTAGGTTCGCCCGAGTTCGGCCATTTGCGCAACGCTGCCCGACCGTCCTTTGCCGAATGTGAAGTCGTCGCCGGTGACAACGCCCCCGACCCCGAGCTGGCCAATCAATCGCTGGGTGACGAACGCCTCCGCGCTCAGCCCGGCGAGCGCGGCATCGAAGTTGAACACCAGCATTGCATCGATGCCAGCCGCCTTCATCAGAGCCTCGCGCTGCATGAGCGTGGTGAGCCGGAACCACGGGCTGTCAGGCCGGAAGAAGCGCATAGGATGCGGATCGAAGGTGGCCACGAGCGCCGGCCGGCGCTCGGCGCGCGCGCGCATCACCGCACGCCCGACCACCGCCTGGTGACCGAGATGAAACCCATCAAAATTGCCCAGCGCGACGATCCCGCCCCTCAAATGCGGCGCCAACGCCGAGCCGCCGTCGAGCTGCTCCATCGGCCGCGCTATAGGGTCGGACCGCACGAGAGCCAAGGGTCGGAAAGGGGGAGGGCGGGCGGGGCGCTAATCGCGGCGCGCCAGCGTAACGAAGCTGTAGGCGGGCCGCCCCGCTTCGGCGGCGTGATCCTCGCGGGCCACCTCACGCCAGCCGGCAAGCGGCGGCACGGTTGTGTCTCCTTCGGCCGCGCAGTGCACTTCGGTCAGCTCGACCCGATCGGCGCGGTCGGCGAAGAGGGCGAACACCTCGGCGCCGCCGATCAGGGCCGCATCTCCGCCGGCCAGCCGTAGCGCTTCGTCGGGCGAGCGTGCTACCTCTGCTCCCTCGGCGCGCCACACAGGATCGCGCGTCAGCACGATGTGCCGTCGGCCGGGCAGCGGTGCGGGAAAGCTCTCGAAGGTTTTGCGCCCCATGATCATCGGCTTGCCCATCGTCAGCGCCTTGAAGCGCTTAAGGTCGGCCGGCAAATGCCAGGGAAGGCCTCCGTCGCGGCCGATCACGCCATTGTCGGCGCGGGCGAGGATCAAGATGAGCGTCATCATCCCCGCTTATGCAGCCAGGCGCCGGCGGATACCAGTCAGCCGGATATTGCCGCCGGTCGTGCCGCCAAACTGGCAAGCCAGGCACAGGCGCCGTCGAGCGGCAGACGCGCCGTCACGTTGAGGAATGCAGCGGCGAGTGCTGCGACGATGATCGTCTTGCGCACTTCCCTCATCGCAATTCTCCCTCGGCTCACTCCTATGACTACAGTTGTAGTCGATCGAACTGAACGGAGAATGAACCGGCCTGCTCAGACCGCGACCGGGGCCTTGATATGTGGTTGCGCGACATAATCGTGCAGTACGAAGTCCTCGTACTCGTATTCGTCGATTTGCCGCGGTCGCCTCACGATTTCCAGCCGCGGTAATGGACCAGGTTTGCGCGCCAGTTGCTCGTGCGCCTGGGCAAGGTGGTTGAGATAAAGGTGGCAGTCGCCGCCCGTCCAGATGAACTCGCCCGGCTCGAGATCGCATTGCTGCGCCAGCATATGGGTCAGCAGCGCATAGCTGGCGATATTGAACGGCACGCCGAGAAAGATATCGGCCGAGCGCTGGTAAAGCTGCAGGCTGAGCTTGCCATTGGCGACATGTGTCTGGAACAGGCAATGGCACGGCGCAAGCGCCATGGCGTGGAGTTCGCCCGGGTTCCACGCGGTGACGATCTGACGGCGCGAGGCAGGATTTTTGCGGACTTGCTCGATCAGCTCGGCGATTTGATCGATGTGGCGGCGGTCTGCTGTTTCCCAGTCTCGCCATTGTTTGCCATATACGGGCCCGAGATCACCCGACGCGTCGGCCCACTCGTCCCAGATGCTCACCTTGCGATCCCGCAGCCAGCGGACGTTGGTGTCACCGCGCAGGAACCACAATAGCTCAATGATAATTGAGCGTAGGTGCAGCTTCTTCGTGGTCAGAACCGGGAAGCCTTGAGCGAGATCAAAACGCATCTGCGCCCCGAACACGCTCATCGTGCCGACGCCGGTGCGGTCCTCTTGCCGTGCACCAGTGTCGAGGATTCGCTGCATGAGGTCGAGATAAACGCGCATCGCCTTCCAACTAGCCTGTCGCGCGAAGGACGCCAAGCCAAGCAACTTCTCGGCCTTGCCGAGAAGCTTAGCCCTCGCCCGCTTTCCATCCTCGGTTACGCCCACTTTGGCGCATTTCGTAAACCAAAAGGCTTTCGACTATCTAGTGCTCGCCGGGGGCGAGCCGGTCGAGCTTCGCGCGCGAAAATTGCTATGAGGGCCGGACCAGCCGGCAGGGCTTTATCGTCCCAGGCTCCGGCCTGGGGCCGACTGCCTTGAAGGCGGCGAGATAGCCGCCGGCGGACGGCATGTCGCTCATGCTGATCAGCTTGTAGCCGACGGCGGCGAATTCGCATTTCAGCAGCGCCGGCGGCGTGCCGTGGAACTGCGTCGGCCGGTTCGCGTCGACCACGATTACCTCGCCGTTGGGCCTCAGCGACGGCCGCATCGTCCACAAAAATTCGTAAGGCTGCGCAATCTCGTGATACATGTGCACCATGAAGATGCGGTCGAAGCTGTTCGCCGGCAGCTCGGGATTGGCTGGCTTGCCGAGCTTGACGCTGACGTTGTCGAGTGGCTCGCGCGCGACGCGGTCGGCCAGCGCGCTGGTGTAAGCCGGGACGATATCCTCGCCGAGCACGCGGCCCTTGGGGCCGACGCGGCTCGCCAGCCGTACCGTGTAATAACCCTCGCCGGCGCCGATGTCGGCGACCGTCATTCCTGGCTTGATACCGGCCCTCGCCATCACTTCGCCCGCCTCGTTTAGACGGTCGCGTGCTTCCTCGGTCGACCATTTGCTCGACACGATCGGCGCGACCGGCCGATCGGGCGTGGGGAATGGACCAGGTTCCTTCTCGTGATGCTTGAACAGCGGCTTGGACCCGTCGCAAGCGGCAAGGTTCACCCCGCAACAAAGCAGCGCCACGCCCGCGAAAACCGGAGCCCAGCTGCGCAATATTTGTCGGCGAACGGCGCGTTTCATTCCCGACGCCTTCCCACTCAAACCCCTGCCTTCGCTGGGGAGGGGCGAAGGAAGAGAGATCATCTCAGTCGACATCCTCGACTTCGACCGTCTCCCCGGTCACCCGTTGCGCCAGCGCAGCTGCCATGAACGGATCGAGCGCGCCATCGAGCACGTCGGACGGCGAGGTCGACGTCGTGCCGGTGCGCAGGTCCTTCACCAGCTGATACGGCTGCAGCACATAGGATCGAATCTGGTGTCCCCAGCCGATCTCCGTCTTGGTTGCATTTACCGCGTTGGCCTCCTCCTCGCGCTTCCTCAACTCATGTTCGTAGAGGCGGGCGCGCAATTGGTTGAACGCCTCGGCGCGATTCTTGTGTTGGCTGCGCTGATTTTGACAGGCGACGACGATTCCAGTCGGCAGGTGAGTGATGCGCACCGCCGAATCGGTCGTGTTGATGTGTTGCCCGCCGGCACCCGACGAGCGGTAGGTGTCGATCCGCAGATCGACATCGTTGATCTCGATCTCGATCGAATCGTCGATAACCGGATAGACCCAGACGCTGGAAAAGCTGGTGTGGCGCCGCGCCGAGCTGTCATAGGGCGAGATCCGCACCAGGCGATGGACGCCGCTCTCGGTCTTGGCCCAGCCATAGGCGTTTTCGCCCTTGATGAGCAGCGTCGCCGACTTGATCCCGGCCTGCTCGCCCGCGTGGTAATCGACGAGCTCGACCTTGTAGCCGTGGCGCTCGGCCCAGCGCGTGTACATGCGCTGCAGCATTTCGGCCCAGTCCTGGCTTTCGGTGCCGCCCGCCCCGGCGTTGATCTCCAGATAAGTGTCGTTGGCATCCGCCTCGCCTGACAGCAGCGCCTTGACCTTGTCCGATTCCGCCCTTTCGGCGAGCGCGGCGAGGCCGGCGACGCCTTCGTTGGCCATATCGTCATCGCCCTCGGCATCCGCCAGTTCGATCAGCTCGACGGTATCGTCGCGCTCGCGTTCGATGGCGCGAGTTGTGGTGATCGCCTCGTCGAGCCGCTGGCGTTCGCGCATCACCGACTGCGCGAGCTTGGGATCATCCCACAAAGACTGGTCCTCGACACGCGCGTTGAGCTCATCGAGCCGTCGCACGGCACGGTCCCAGTCGAGCGAGCGCCGGAGCAGCGCCAGCGCGCCGTTGATTTTGTCGACATGGGCCTGCGCTTCGGCGCGCATCGGGGTTACTCCACAAAAAAGACCGTCATTCCAGCGAAAGCTGGAATCTCATGGGTGGGAAGCCTGTGCGCCGAACCGAGAGATCCCAGCTTGCGCCGGGATGACCATATGGGAAGGCGATTTAGTAAATCCCGCCCTGCCTTTGCAAGAAATCGGTGTCGCTCGGGGCCGTCGCGCTTTGCACCGGCTGCGGCGTCGGCGTGCCTGGCGTCTCGTTATGCGTGATGCGGTGGATCGTCTCGCTTTCCGGCTTGAACGCTTCCCAGATCACTGGCGAGAGGGGATCATCGCTCGGCCAGCCGCCATAGACCGGCTGGCCGGTGGCGCGATTTATGCG
>Ga0164242_10002219_pt1 | contig 22554 bp, 24 predicted proteins | sample OricomgcompostMG_FD_108783 | JGI IMG/M metagenome (GOLD analysis project Ga0164242, IMG submission 108783) | Miracle-Growth compost microbial communities from Emeryville, California, USA - Original compost - Miracle growth compost (MG) ... | reverse complement strand
TTACCCGCACTGGACCTTCGACGACCCCCGCTGGCTGGTCAAACACCTACCCGAACACGCCCGCGAAGCCATCATGTTCCGCAACGGCATCGCCACCTACAAACTCCCCGAGACCGTCCCGGTGCTCGAGGGCCAGGTCAGGGTTTTCTGACGCCGTCCAGGATGATCCTGGTCAGCAGTTCGGCCCGCGCCGGCCGATAATCGTTGCCCTGATTCAGGATCGGTAGACCACGCCGCCGACGATCGCATCGGCGGCGTGGGCGGTGGTGGCGTCCAGGCCACCGTCGGACTGCGAAGAGCTGGTGGCCCAATCCGGTATCACGTTCGGCTGATTTTCCACCTCCCATCACGCTTGTCCACCAGGCCGGAGAACTCCAGCAGGGTCAGCGGGCCCAGCACCTTCTCCGGCGGCAGCGCTGAAGCCACAGCGATCTGCTCCAGGTTGAGCCAGCCGCGTGCCGGCAACGCCTCGTATACCCGCTGCTGCTCGGGTGACAGCCCGTCCAAGGGCGTGGACGGGTGCTCGGGTTCCTCGGCCAATTCCCCTGACTTGCCGATCAATTCGATGATCTGATCGGCCCGATCCACCAGCATATTGTCCCGGTCGCGCAGCAGCACATGGCAGCCTGCCGACGCCGCAGAGGTCACCGGTCCGGGCACGGCGGCCAACGGCCGGCCCATCGCCCTGGCCCATGCAGCGGTGTTCGCCGCCCCACTGCGCAACGCAGCCTCGACCACAACCGTGGCCCGCGACAAGGCAGCGACCAATCGATTGCGGGTCAGGAAGCGATAGCGGGTCGGCCGCTCCCCCGGCGGATATTCGCTGAGCACCAGGCCGGTTTCGGCAATCCGGCTCAGCATTGCCGAATGCCCCGACGGATACGGGATGTCGATGCCGCTGGCCAGTACCGCCATTGTCACGCCATCACAGGCCAGTGTCGCGCGGTGCGCCGCACCATCGATGCCATACGCACCACCGGAGACCACCGCAGCCTCGCGTTCGACCAACCCGGCGGCCAATTCGGCAGTGACGTGTTCGCCGTAATTCGTGCAGGCCCGCGTCCCGACCAGCGCCGCCGACCGTTCGGCCACCTCGTCGAGGCGTGCCGGGCCCACCGCCCACAGCACCAGCGGGATCCCGCTGTATTGGCGTTTGCTCATCGCATCATGGCCGAACCCAGCGAACGACAGGTACGGCCACTCGTCATCATCGGGGGTGATCAACCGTCCACCGAGACGATCCAGGATTTCCAAGTCGTTTGCAGCATAATCTGTTTCACGTCGGGCGCTGACCCGCCCACGCAGGTCTTCCGGCTCGACGCCGCGGCGGATCATCGCGGCGACCTCGACCGGGCCCACCCTCTCGACCAGCTTCACCAGCGGGGTGCAGGGCGCCTCGGCAACCCTGGACAGGTAGGCCCACGCCCGGCGCTCCTTCGGATCAACCGTCATCGTCCACCTCCTTGCCGGAAGCCGAGCGCGGTCGTCACCTGTTCGGGCCCAGGCATTGCCAAACCCGCCAGATCCGCGAGGGACCACGCGACCCGTAGTGTCCGATCAACGCCCCGAATGCTCATTTGGCCGCGATCCAGTGCATTGCGTAGCGGTTTCATCGCCTCATAACCGGGACGAAACTTCCTGCGCAACAAGGGGCCCGGCACTTCGGCGTTGGTCCGCACTCCGACAACCTTCCACCGCTCGGCAGCGGCGGCGCGGGCCTGCGCAACCCGCGCCCGGACCGCGGCCGACGACTCGGCACTCTGATCGGCGAAGGCACCGGCAAGGACCGGATACATCTCGACTCGCAGGTCTACCCTGTCCATCAATGGGCCGGACAGCTTGCCCAGATAGCGGCGGCGGTCGGCGGCCGGGCACACGCAGTCCCGAGAGTTGGGCGGTGCGCACGGACATGGGTTGGCCGCCATCACCAACTGGAATCGGGCCGGATAGCAGGCCACCCCATCACGGCGGGCCAGGCGGATCCGACCCTCCTCCAACGGTGTTCGCAAGGCCTCCAGAGCACTCACTCCGATCTCCGCACACTCGTCCAGAAAGAGCACCCCGCGATGTGCCCGGCTGATTGCGCCCGGACGCGCCATACCGGTCCCGCCACCGACCAGCGCGGAGACACTGGACGTATGGTGTGGCGCAACGAAAGGCGGTCGCGTGATCAGCGGTGTCGAACCGGTGAGCAGGCCGGCGACCGAATGGATGGCAGTGACCTCCAACGCCTCGTCATCCGATAGATCCGGAAGTAGGCCCGGAAGGCGTTGCGCCAGCATGGTTTTGCCGATACCCGGCGGGCCGGTGAACATCAGATGATGGGCGCCGGCCGCCGCTATTTCGACGGCCCAGCGGGCCTGTGTCTGCCCCACCACATCGCCCAGATCAACCATGTCGTCATCGGCCGGATCGCACGGCACTACCCGCCCAGCCAACGTGGCTTTGCCGTTGAGCCAGGCCTGCATCTGCCCCAACGTGCGCACACCCCCGACCTCGATACCGTCGACCAGGCTGGCCTCGGCCAAGTTGTCTACGGGAACCACCACCGACTGCCAGCCCTCGCTCTTGGCGGCCAGCACCGCCGGTAGCACTCCGTTGACCGGACGAACGCGGCCATCGAGCGCCAATTCACCCAGCAGCACGGTCTTTTCCAGCTTGGACCAACTGGTCTTCAGATGCGCCGACAGCACCGCCGCCGCGATCGCCAGGTCGTACATCGACCCGCCCTTGGGCAGGGTCGCCGGTGACAGCCCCAACGTCAACCGCGACATGGGCCAGGAATTGCCGCAATTGGTGATTGCCGCCCGTACCCGGTCGCGGGATTCCTGCAGTGCGGCGTCGGCCAGGCCCACCAGATGCACACCGGGCAGCCCCGAGGTGATGTCGGCCTCGATCTCCACTATCACGCCGTCCACCCCACGGATGGCCACCGAGTAGGCCCGCCCGAGTGCCATCAGCCGACACCCTTCAGATGCACCAACTCCGGCGTTCGGCCCCCCAGCCGTACACCGATGACATCGATGCGCAGCCCCGGCCAGCGCTGGTTGTTCTCGACCAACCACAGCGCGGCCAATCGACGCAGCCGACGCAGCTTTCCGGCGGTGACGGCCTCCTCGACGCCCCCGAACTCGGTACCGGTGCGCGCCTTCACCTCGACGAAAACCAGTGTGGCGCCGTCACTGTCGGCGGCCACGATATCGAGCTCACCCCATCGGCAGCGCCAGTTGCGCGACAGGATCGCCATGCCCGACTCGGTCAGGTGATCGACGGCCAATTGTTCGCCCAGGGCCCCGATCTCGGCCCGGCTCATCCGTGCTGTGTTCATGACACCACCGTGGCGGTCGGCACCGACAGGTCGGCGACACCGAACCGGGATTCGCCCGGGTGACAGGTCAGTTATCCACAGTTCGGCATCCATCCACAGGCAATGCCAGAAACCCGGAGTCGGTCACCTCGAAGTCGACGGCGCTGTCATACTTCAGGCCCTTGGCTGGTGCCAACCGGTACCGTAACTTGCTGGTCAACAAGTTGGTTCCAGCGAGGAGCGGCCGCGACGAAGAAAAAGCAAGCGCTGATCGGTAGCTCAACGGTGATATCAAGAAGGGCCGTCATCGCGGCCCGCCTCAACCAGCGGTGAGCTGGATCGCCTCGACGTCACCCTTGGTGGCTTTACTGGTTGTCACGTCCCGGCACTCCCCGTAGAGCGTGACGACCACCACCGCGACGCTGGCGTCCGCGGGCGACAGCACGGCGTTCACACCGCCCTTCTTCAACGTGGCTGCATGGCTTTTGAAGTCGCTATCGGCCGACCACCCGGCACGCTCCAGACGCTGCTTCATGTCACCGAACTCGGCCGCCGCGGCCTGCGGATCGGCCGGGGGCTGATACGCAATGGTCACCACGCCCCGAAACGGGGCGTCACCCTGGTCGTTACAGGACGACCGCGAAAAGTTCGCCGAATCAACGGGTTTGGCAATAGCGCGACTGGCATCGGTTGCGGCATCGACAACTTGACTCTTGGACTGCTCGGGGGTCATCGGGTTGCTCACGCCGTTGGCTGCAGAATTCACGGTGTCACATCCTGTGAGTAGGGTCGCTGCCGCAACAAGGATCAGTGCGCATCGGGCGCCATTCACGTCGTTGCACTCCTTCAGCTGTGCTGGTGACCACTGGTAGGCGGCCGGTAGAGCTCGGGATCCAGATCGATTGATGGTAGTCCGGGAATGACCGACGGGACGTGCATCCGGTGCCGTGCGGTCATACCGTCGTGCTCCAGCGCGTCGCCATGACCGGAAGCGATATCGCCGATGCTGAACAGTGATTCGGTGCCGACCTGGTAGTAGTGGCTGTGGTCATTCCAGGTGAGCCCTGGCACTTCGGCCTTGAACCGGGTCGATCCGAACCCGTCGACGGAAGGATCGGCACCGAGCGCGATCGTCACGTCGGTGCCCGGGATATGGGCTTGACCGTTGCCGCCCAGGAAGGTGATCGGGTCGGTCGATGCCGAGCCCACGTAGACATGACCACCGGGATTGAGGTGGAAGTCACCGGCGTTGTGCGCCATATCCGTTCCGGGACAACCCACCAACACGGCGTCATCGATATGCATGCCGTACCCGGCGGCGGCATCGGCGACCGTCGTCGATCCGTAGGAATGCCCGATCGCGGTGATGTGCGAGGCCACCGCGGGGTCATGGGTGGCAGACAGCGCATTGACATCGGCGGCCAACAGCTGCCCGCCTTGATGAGCCAGCCCGGTCTGTGCGACCTGCGGGTCGGTCAGGCTGTCCGGGGCGTCATAGCCCATCCAGGCGATCACCGAGGTGGACCTGCCGTGGTCGGCATTGCGCGTCTCGTTGAAAATGTTGACGGCGTCGTCCGAACTCAACCAGCCCTCAGTAACGCTGTGGCTGGTTCCGGGAACGACAACGGCGGTGTTGGCCGCCTCGTCGGGATTGCCGATGGCGATGGCGGCGCGTCCGGCACCGCCGAACTTGTCGGGCTCGTAGATCTGCAGGAATGTCGGTGCATGCGTTCGCTCGGCGTCGTGCTCCAAACCTTTCTGAACCTGTACCGCATTGTTGTAACGGTTCATCATTTCGCCGGCCATGCCGTACTTCTCCGGGTGCGCGAACACCTCCTCGACGCTGACACCGCGCGCCTTGGCGACCTGAGCGGGGCGGTCGAGGTCTTGTTGCATGACGGTGCGGTTGGCTTTGTCGCGATCGACCACCGGAATGCCGTTGAGGTTGCCCAGCCGATCGGGCCAGTCCCGCAACAACTGCTGGCGCTGCTGATCACTGAGCGAGCTCCACCACTTGTTGACTTCTTCGGGACTCTTGCCGGTCGGGATCTGCGACCCGTCGTCATAGGGCAGCTTGTCCTGCGGCAGATCACCGACGCCCAAGGTGGCCGGCGCGGTGTCCAGGCCGGCCACGGCGGTGCGCAGATTGTCACTGAGTCGCCGATCAGTGGTGTCGAAGTCGGCCAACAGCGTTTTCATCGTGGCGGAGTTGGTGGCCGCGAGCTGCAGCAGTTTCATCTGGTTGACGGCGCTGAGCTTGCCGTACCGATCCAGCGGTCCACCCGGCTGCACCCACACCCTGCCGTCGGGCGAGACCTGCCAGCCCTGACCGGTGAGTTGACGGACGGTGTTGACCACATTGGCCCGGTCCGTCGTGAGTTGCGTGCCGCCCTCGTAAAGCACCGTCTGTGCACGGGTGAGGGCATCGTGGATCTGTTGCATCCGCGCGATGGTTGGTTGCACCTTGGCCACCGCGGCATCTGAAGCGGTGCCCTGCCAGCGCTCACGGAGCCCGTCGACCGTGGCACGTTGGGTGTCGATCTGGGTGGCCAGCTGGGACGCCTTGCCGCGCAGTGCGGTGGCCGACTCGGTCAACGTCTGGGGCCGAGAGGCCTGCACCTGCGGGACCGTCACCGTCATGTCCGGCGCCGAATCTCACTGACTGCTACCTCGGCGGCCGCGTCGGTGATCATCGAACAAACCTGCGCAGGCGATCGCCGAGCTCCTCGTCCGTTCGCTGGTAGAGATCGGCAGCGGTTGACAACTTCCCGGAATGCGCCGCCAACTCCTTGTGTGCAGCGGCCATTGCGGTACGGAACAGCTCGCCCGCCAGCCGACACATGGCCGCACTCTCCAGGCCGGACACCCCGTCCGCCGCGTTGGTCATCGACTCATCCACGGCCATGGTGGAGATCGACGTCGCCACCCCGGCCTGAGTATGCGCGGCAGCGCGAAGCGCGGTGGGGTCGACGCGCAACACCGATGCCATATCCACGATCTTAAATCCAGTACCGACCCCCGCTGTGCACTTATTTGGGTGATTCGTCCTCAGCCGGTGACGAACGGCCTGCCCACACCGATCGTGCGTTCGGCCTTCTCGTACCACCCCTGCGCGGCGTACTGACCGGTGTGCAGATAACACTGGACCCGCACTTCGTCGCCGCCCGGGGTGAAGGTCAGCACCCGGCTGACCGGCAGCGTGGTGATGGGCATGTGGTACCGGCTCAGCGACGCCACATTGAGAAACTCAGGTACCCCAACGCCGCTCGATGTGGGTCTTGCCGCCGTGATCGTCGTCGGGGTGGGTGTGGGTATGCCCGGCGATCCACAGGTGAACGGCGTTCCCTGCTCGAACGGGCGGTGATAGTGCTCGTGCAGCCTGCCGTCGGGGCCGCGGCGCACGTCGGTGCCGACGTGGGCTTCCCCGAAAGCCCACAGCCGAAACGGTTGAGCTGCGTTCACTTCTCAGTCCCCAGCGTGATGACCGGTCCAAAGGCTCTGCGCAACAGCGTGTTACGGGAGATCAGCGCACGGATCGCCGTGCTGATCAGCAGGGCCGGCCCGAAGCCGAGCAATGCGCGGCCCATGGTGGTCCAGATCGCCTGCCACAACAGCGCCTCGCGCAGCTGCTGCCACAGGTTCGTGGCCTCCTCGGCCGGTCCGGGAAACACGAACGACGGCTTGGCGCCACCGAGGTACACCGGCTGCCAGATCACCAGCACCGCAACGACTGCCAGTACCTTGGCGGGCCTCGCGCACATTGTGGGTCGCGAACACCACGGTTGGGATTGGCCTTGAGGCGGTTTTGAGCCAGCCAGTCGCGCAGGCTAGCGTCCTGGGTGCCGCCGAACGGCGGAACTGCGCTCGGCCGCCTGCCGAGCAGTCATCGCCGGGGTGACCGAGCACATCAGGCATGCGGTGCCCCGGCACACACGATGATCAACACCCGGGCACTTGCGTGACCTCCCCGGGCACACCGCAGGACATATACCAAACCCGACCAAGTTTGCTCGCACCGAGCGTAACGTGCGATGTGCACGAAATGAGCACTCGAACGCCGTCACGCAAGTTGATTAATGCTGCCGAAAGATGTTGATAGACAGTCCCATAGGGCGTGCCTGAGCAGAGATGACTGATGATCGCGAGCCGCCGCGGGACGACAATCCTCTGGGAGCCATCATCGCCGATCGACATCCGCACCAAAACGCTGTTCCAGATCGGTTCGGAGCGACTGGCGGCCGGCATCAGCATGATCGCCGACATGGCCGGCTGCCGATGGCCCGAGTTTCGATGACCGCTATCTGGTGAATCTCAATCGACTTGGGCTGGTGCGCTTTTCCACCGAACCGGTCGACGATTACCGCCGCTACGCCCTACTCGAAGTGCAACCGCGTGCATTGGACGCCGCAGAAAAGGCCGCCAGCTCCATCAGCGTCTATCGCAGCGTCTACCTGTCGACGTTCGGCCAACAATTCTGCGATGTCTGCATCGACACCACCGGATATGACCCCGGCGGGCTGAGCCACCAACGAACGCGGCGACAAGATCAAAGGCAAGGGGCCACCGGATCCGGCCAAAGCCGGGCACAATCACTGAGAGAGGCGCCCCTGCACAGAATTCCGAGCCGACCAAAGACCACCGATGACGAAGCTCGCAGCCGGCCCGTCTTTCCGGTGGAAGAGCGACCTGAACGAGGAATGGAAGACCTGCCCACCGACCTGTCCGAGCTACTGACCGCCTACAGCAGCGGCGGCACGACTGCGTCGATGAGATACGGGCCGGGCGTCGCATAGCCCACCCGCAGCAATTCGGCCAGCTCCGCGGTAGTGGTGGCCCGGGCAGCCGGCACCCCCATCGATTGCGCCAGTGCGGCGAAATCGGTTGTTGGACTGGATAGGTCGAGCATGGCCGATGCCTTCGGCCCACCGCCGGCGGCCCCGACGCGTTGCAGTTCCATCCGCAGGATGGCATAGGCGGCGTTGTTCAGGATCACCGTGACCACGTTGAGTTGCTCGTGTGCCATGGTCCACAACGCCGAAATCGTGTACATCGCACTGCCATCGGCCTGCAGACACAGCACCGGACGGTCGGGGCAGGCCACCGCGGCACCGACGGCGTTGGGCAGGCCGAAACCGATGGCACCACCGGTCAACGTCAGCACATCATGGCGGGGCGCACCCCGGGTCGCCTGCGGCAGCATCGTCCCGCTGGTATTGGCCTCGTCGACGATGATTGCGTTCTCCGGCAGTGTCGCGGCAACCACGTCGACCCAGGTCTGAAAATTCAGCTCGGCCGAATTCGTTGGTAGCGCAGGAAGCTGGGGCTCCTGCAGTATCGGATCCTGTGCCGGCGCCAGGGCGTCGGCCAACTCGTCGAGCGTGTCCAGCACGTCACCGACCACCGCGTGCAGTTGGCAGCCGTCAGGTACCAGATCACTGGCCTTGCCCGGGTAGGCGAAGAACGACACCGGCGACCGTGCCCCGGCCAACACCAGGTGCTTGGCGCCGGCCAGCTGAGCCTCGGCTCCCTCAGCCAGATACGCCAGCCGCTCAAAGGTCGGCACCCCGGCGCCGCGTTCCAGTCGGGCCGGAAAAGTCTCGACGAGCACCGTTGCGCCAGTGGCCGCCGCGATGCGGCTGATCGCACGCAACCCCCGCTCGCGGCACACCGCGCCACCGATGAGCATCACGGTGTCGCCGTCGAACGCCTCGGCAGCATCTGCGGCACTTCGTATTTCGTGCAGTTCATGTTCGGCGGGATCCAGGCCGGCCCGGTAGTCGAAGTCGGCGCGGCCATCTCCGATGCTGTCCGACGGTGGCAGTGCGGCGCCCTCGCTCCAGGACACATCGGCCGGCAGGATCAATGTGGCCACCTGCCCCGCACGGGCCGCTTGTGCCGCGGCCAGCGCATCGGCGGCAATGTCAGCAGTGTTGGTGCACCGGCGCACCCAGCCGGACACAGTGCCGGCGGCCGACTCGATATCGGATTCCAGTGGCGCGTCGTACTTCTTGTGGCCCAGCGCGTGATCGCCGACCACGTTCACGATCGGTGAACCGGCCCGTCGGGCGTTGTGCAGGTTGGCCATACCGTTGGCCAGCCCCGGCCCCAGATGCAACAGGGTGGCCGCCGGCTGCTCGGCCATCCGGGCATACCCGTCGGCGGCGCCGGTCACCACACCCTCGAACAGGCAGAGCACACCGCGCATCTGCGGCACCGAATCCAGTGCCGCAACGAAATGCATCTCGCTGGTGCCGGGGTTACCGAAGCAGACGGTGACCCCGGCATCGACCAGCGTGCCGATCAGCGCCTGGGCGCCGTTCATCAAGTGGCGGTCAGCCGAAGGACTGGATCAGCGTGGCCAGCTGTCCTGCGCTCATCGTGATGTTGCACTGCCGCTTGAAGTTCAGCAGCGGATCGGCGATACCCTTCAGATCCATCATCTGTTGCGGGTGCATGGCGAAATAGCCGGTCAGCGAGTTCTTCGCCGCCCCGGCCGACTGGTTCCCCGCGGCGGTGATCACCTTGTCGGCATCCGGGTGGGCGTCCAGGTAGCCGCCCATGGCGCCCAGCACACCGCTGGCGATGTTGGCCCCGGCGCTCGCCGAGCAAGGCCCACCCGCATTGGCGACGGGGCTGATGACCAGGGCCGTACCGAGCAACGTCGCGGCGACGGCGCCGATGGTCATCGGACGCGCAGCTGAAAATGCCATGTGATTTCTCCTTCGCAAGGTCGCAAATGAACGTACAGCAAATCGAAAGCTGTCGACGAAGCTTCCCCTCACTCGCGGTCCGCGACCAGGCCTTCCTGCACCAGCGTCGCCGCGATGGTGCCGTCCGCGCCGACCAGCCGGGCGGTGATCACCCCACGGCCACGCCCGGCCGCCGGCGAGCGTGATTCCAGCAGGTTCCACTGGTCGGCCCCGATCGGGTGGTGGAACCAGATGGAGAAATCGGTGGTGCCGCTGCGAAGGGTGCGGGCCTGCATCGAATGCCCGTGCGTCTGCAGCGCGGGATCGATGCCGTACAGGTCGGTCACATAGCAGGCAATCAGTGAGTGCGACAACGCATCCGCGGGCACCGGCACCGTCGCCCGCCACCACAGGCGGCGGACGAACTCGCCCGAGGACCTGTCATCCTCGATGCGGATGTCGAGTTCATCGAGCGGTACCGCCGGTGCCGGCCCGGGTGGCCCGGTGCGCGGCACTGCCTCGGGATCGCCTGGCAGCGCCGACAATTGGCCGTGCGTTGGCCCGGCCAGATCGCTGGAGTACAACACCGACGCCACGGTCAGCATCCGACCCGACTGGAACGACTCCACCCGCCGCGATGCCGCGGTGCGCCCGTCGTACACCCGGGCGACGGCATAGTCGACGGCCTCGCCGGCCTCGCCGCCACGCAGGTACTGCAGGTGCATCGATGTCGGCCGTTTGCCGGCATCGACGGTGTGGCTGGCCGCGGACAGGCTCTGGGCCATCAGCAGCCCGCCGAACGCCCGTTTGCCGGGCGGACCGCCGGCCGCCCCCACCCAGGTATCAGGCTCGGTGCCCGCCGACACGTCCAGCAGTCCGGGCAGCACGCTCATGCCACGGTGCCCGATTCGGTGAGCGCGGTGATCTGCTCGTCGGATAATCCCAGCTCGGTCAGCACAGCGGCGGTGTGATCGCCCAGGGCCGGGGACGGCTCGGCGGCGCGGTAGCGACCGTCGATCTGCAGCGGCAGGCCCGGCGCCAGGTAACGGCCGATGCGCGGTTGGTCCAGCTCGCTGAACAGCGGATTGTCGGTGACCTTCGCGCTGGCCGCGGCCTGCGCGAAGTCGCGGTAGCGTTCCCACAGGATCGAGGTGGCACCCAGCGCCTCGCTGATCTGTTCGGCGGTGTGCGAGCAGAACCAGACGGTGAACAGCCCGGTCAGCGCGTCGCGGTGGTGGTAGCGCTGGCCCTCGTCGGCGAAGTCGGCGCCCAGTGATTCGGCCAGTGCGGCAACGGCTTTGGTGGTGCCGGTCACCTCGGCCAGATCACGGAAGTGCCGTCCGGTCAGTGCCACGATCATGAACGCGGCGCCGTCGGAGCTGACGAACTGCTGCCCGTACTGGCCGAACAGTGAGTTGCCGATCCGCTCGCGGCATACCCCGTTGACCATGACCTCGGTCAAGAAACTCAGGTTGCCGGCGGTGGCCAGCGCCACGTTCTCCAGCGGAATCACCACCCGCTGGCCCTGCCCGGTGGCGTCGCGGTGGCGCAGCGCCGCGGTGACCGCGAGCGCTACGTACAGGCCGCAGGCCACATCCCAGGCCGGTAGCACATGATTGACCGGGGCATCGAGCCCGGCCGGCCCGGTGACCAATGGGAAACCCAGGCCCGCATTGACGGTGTAGTCCACCCCGGTGCCGCCGTCGGCCCGCCCGCAGACCTCGACGTGGATCAGATCGGGGCGCTGGGCCACCAGTGTCTCGTACGAATGCCATTGCCGCCCGGCCACATTGGTGATCAGCACCCCGGCCTCGGCGATCAGCTTGGCCACCAGCTGCTGTCCCTGCGGCGAGCGCATATCCACCGCCACCGAACGCTTGCTCTTGTTCAGCCCGGCCCAGTAGATGCTCTCCCCGGACTCGGTGACCGGCCAGCGGTGATAGTCGGCGGCGCCGCCGACCGGATCGACCCGGATCACCTCGGCGCCGAGCTGGGCCAGCGTCATCCCGGCCAGCGGAACCGCGACGAAACTGGAGATCTCCACGATGCGCACACCGGCCAACGGGCGCGCAGAATCCGGCACAGTCATGCGGCCACCATATTGCCCGTGTTCCGGCTCATGGGAGGCGACCGCCGGCGGCCGATCTCCGCCCCGTAGCTTGGGTCGCATGACCGAACTGAAGGAAGTGGCGACCAAGCGCGGAACCTTGCGCTACTACGACGAAGGCAGCGGTCCGGTACTGCTGTTCCTGCACGGTTCGGGCCCCGGCGTCACCGGCTGGCGCAACTTCCGCGGCGTGTTGCCGACCTTCGCCGAGCACTTCCGCTGCCTGATCCTGGAGTTCCCGGGCTTCGGTGTCAGCGACGACTTCGGCGGCCACCCGATGATCGACGCGCAGGGCGCCGTGGTGCCTTTCCTGGACGCACTGAGGGTGGACAAGGTCGACATCGTCGGCAATTCGATGGGTGGCGGTGTGGGCATCAACTTCGCCATCGGCAACCCGGACCGGATCGGCAAGCTGGTCACCATCGGGGGCATCGGCACCAACATCTTCAGCCCCGGCCTGTCCGAAGGCATCCGGCTGCTGCAGGAATTCACCGAGGACCCCACCCGAGCGCGCCTGGTGGACTGGCTCAACTCGATGGTCTACAACCAGAACATCGTCACCGAGGAGCTGATCGCCGAGCGCCTGGCGCTGGCCGGCGACCCGGAGACCCTGGAGTCGGCCCGCCGGATGTACGGCAAGGCCGCGTTCGACATGATGATGAAATTCATGCGGTCGGCCGATGCGCCGCCGCAGCCGTGGGCCCAGATGCACAGGGTCAAGGCCCCCACGCTGCTGACCTGGGGCCGCGACGACCGAGTGAGCCCGCTGGACATGGCGCTGATCCCGATGCGCACCATCCCCAACGCCGAGCTGCACGTGTTCCCGAATTGTGGACACTGGGCGATGATCGAGGCCAAGGAGGCCTTCGAGACGACGGTGCTGAGCTTCCTGCAGCGCTAGCCCGAGACGACGCCGCGCAACAAGGTGTGCGCGTCACCGGAACCGTTGAGCAGGCGGCTCTTTCGCGTGGTGATCTGCCAGCCGTCGGCACCGCGGGACAGCTCGAAGTGGTTGGCGGCCGCCCGCCACACCACATAGTCCTCGCCGCGGCGGATCACCACCAACGATTCGCAGACCGCCACTGCGGTATGCCCGGACACCGTCACCACGGCGGGCCCGAGGAAATGGCAACAGCCCGAGGACACCAGCTTCTGGTGCCCGGACGAGTTGACCATGGCGCGCACGTCGTCCCGACTGGTCATCTGCCAGCCCTCGACGTCGTAACTGCCGTCCTGCGCCCATAATTCGGCTACCGCGTCGGCATCACCGGCATCGACCAGCGGACCGTAGGACGCGATCAGTCGGGCGATGTCGCGTTCGTCTTCGAGCCGCTGCAGCCGGACGGCAAGTTCTTCGATGGTGGTCATGACGCCAGCTCCTGCAGCCGTACCAGTTGGTCGCCATAGTGCTGCGCCGAGGACGCCGCCACCGTGCAGGTGGCCGAGGTGGCCCCGGCCTCGCGCAGGGCATCCAGCGCCCGGCGCGCCCCGTCGGGGTCGGCGCCGGGATCCAGCGCCCGCCCGGTGGCCAGCACCACCTCGAAACCCGTTGGCAGCGAAACGCTTTGCAGCATGGTGCGCAACGCTTCGGGGACCAGACCGAACGGCATCCAGCCCTCCCCCAGCTCTACCGCCCGCCGCAGTGAGCGCCGGGTGCGTCCACCGACCCACATCGGCAGTTGTGACTGTTGTGCCCACGGATTCACCGACATCCCGGAAAAGCGGTAGTACCGGCCCTCATACGATGGCTCACGGCGGCTCAGCGCCGCCCGCAGCGCCCGCATGGCATCATCGCCGCGCGCCCCGCGATCCTCGAAAGGTGCACCGAGCAAGGTGAATTCGGCCTCCAAAGACCCGACGCCGACGCCGAGTACCACCCGTCCTCCGCTGAGCCGGTCCAGGGTTCCGTACTGCTTGGCGATCTGCAGCGGGTGGTGATATCCCAGCACCACCACCGAGGTGGCCAGCCGGATCCGGGAGGTGTGCGCCGCCAGAAAACCCAAGGTGGCCGCCGGATCCCAGTAGGTGTCACCGCGCGTCGCGGCATCGGCGGCCGGGACCACCACGTGCTCGGCGCAGGTCAGGAAGTCATAACCGAGTTCGTCGGCGGCCGCGGCCACCAGCGCCAGATCGGCCGCGGTAGCGTCGGCCTCCCACGCCGAGGCCACCGTGGGCAGTTGCATCACCACCGGCGTCGAGAGCCCGAGCTTCATGATCGCCGTCCTCCGGTCAGCGCCATCATGGCCTGGTGGGCGCCCAGCACAATGTTCGCGCGGTCCGGGCCGCTGCCGCGTTCGACGGCCGGCCCGTTGCCACCGGCGATCACCACCGGCCCGTTGGTCAGATTGGCCAGGCCCTCGGCGGCCACGTCGGCGGGCTCGGATACCCGCAGCCCCGGCACGTCGAAGTTCAGGCCGACGCGCGCCATCGCCGGGGTCCGGGTCACCCCGAGCACCAACTCCAGCACGTCGACGTCGTACTCGCGCAGTTCCAGCCACAGGCTCTCGGCGAACAACCGCCCGAACGCCTTGGCCCCGGTGTAGATCGACTGTGCGTAGGAGCCGTGCGCCCCGGCCATCGACCCGACCAGCAGTACCCCGCCGCGGCGGCGGTACCGCATCGGTCGGGCGAAATGCTGCACCAGTGCCAGCATCGCGGTGATGTTCAGATCCAGCACCCGCTGAAAGTGTTGCAATGACGCGTCCAGGAAGGGTGAGCGCACGGTGTTGGCGCCGGCGTTGTAGATCAGCAGACCCACCTCGACGTCGGCGGTGACCTCGATGATTCTCGAAACCGCCTCGGGTTCAAGTAGATCCAGGGCTACTTCACGAACCTGCACCCCGAGCTCACGGCACGCGCCGGCGGTCTGGGCCAGTGGTCCGGGCTTGCGGGCAATCAGCACCAGATTGATGCCGGCCGCGGCCAGCAGTCGGGCGAACTCCGCACCGACGCCCTCGGACCCACCGGCGATCACAGCCCACGGCCCGTACCTGGTCAGATCGGTCACCGATCGCTCCTCACGCCTTCTGCGTCAACCCGGCGTCGACGACAAGTTGGGTTCCGGTGATGTAGCGGGCCTCATCCGAGGCCAGGAACACCACCGCATTGCTGACGTCCACCGGATCCACCCACGGCACCGGCAACAGATTACGCGCGGACAGCGCCTCCGCCGCGTCCTGGGCGGTCGGATGTGCCAGGTCGGGCCGGATCCTTTTGAAGGTGGCTTCGTTGAGCACCATCGCGGTGCCGACCGCACCGGGATGGACGGTGTTGACGCGAATCCGTTGGGGGCCGAGCTCATTGGCCAGCGTGCGGGCCAGGCCCACTACGGCGTGCTTGCTGGCGGTGTACGGCGCGGTGTTGGGGGTGCCGCGAAGTCCGTTGGTGGAACTGATGATCACCACCGACCCGCCGTCGGGACCGAAGTGTGGCACCGCCGCGGTGACGGTGTGCCACACGCCGGTGAGGTTGACCCCGATGATGTGCTGCCAGTCCGCCGCGCTGATCTCCCAACTCGGGGCTGACGCGGCGTGGATGCCGGCGTTGGCCACCACCACATCGAGGCGGCCCAGGTCGGCGACGCCGGCGTCGACGGCGGCGCGCACCGCGTCCAGGTCGGTCACGTCGGCCAGGCGTACCGCACAGCGTCGGCCCCGCTCCCGGACCGCATCGGCAACCGACGCCAGATCCGTTGCGGCCGCGGCGATATCCAGGGCGATGACGTGCGCGCCGGCGTCGGCAAAGCGCTCACAGTGGGTGCGGCCGGTGCCCCGGGCCGCGCCGGTGACGACGACGACCTTGTCGGTCAGCCCCGACATCACGGTGCCCTGATCAGATCGAATCCCCGGTACCCGCCCGCCGCGACCTCGGCGCAGATGTCGTTGTAGGTCGCGAACCCGCCGATGAAGAGCATGAAAACCCGTGGTTTGCCGGGCACGTTGGCGCCCAGGTACCAGGAGTTGGCCTGGGTGAACAGGGTCTGCTCGGCGCGGTGCGCCAATTCGGTACCCCACTGGTCGACCGCCGCGGTGGTGGCCTCGATCGCCGCGTAGCCGTGGGCGTCGAGATGGCCGATGGCCCCGGCGATCCAGTTCACCTGGGCCTCGGCGTGCAGCACCATGTTGGCCAGCACCGCGGGGGCCCCGGGCCCGGACACCAGGAACATGTTCGGGAAGCCGTCGACGCCCAGACCTAGGTAACTGCGGGGGCCGTGCGCCCAGCTGCCGGACAGGGTGCGCCCGCCCCGACCGATGATGTCGATGCGGGCCAGCGCTCCGGTGAGGGCATCGAACCCGGTGGCGAAGATGATGGCATCCAGCTCGAAGCGGGCATCGGTGGTGCTGATGCCGGTGGCGTCGATGTGGTCGATCGGGGTCTTGCGGACGCTGACCAGCGTCACGTTGGGCCGGTTGAAGGTCTGAAAGTAGTTGCTGTCGGTGCAGATCCGCTTGGTGCCGATCGGGTGGTCGTTCGGGATCAGCATATCGGCGACCGCCGGATCGTCGATCACCGCGCGGACCTTCTCGTCATAGAACTTCTTGGCCTCGGCGTTGGCCACCGGGTCGACCATCTGATCGGTGAACGTCTTGCTGAACAGCACACCGCCGAGCTGCCAACGCTTCTCGAACTCGGCGCGCCGCTCGTCAGCGGTCAGTTCCATGGTCAGCTTGGGATGCGCCAGGTGCGGCGAACCGCCGCCGCTGCGCCAGGACAGCCGGCGTCGCTCGTCGTAACCGGCCTTGATCTCCGCGGCGCGCTGCGCGGTCAGCGGCTCGTTGCGGGCCGGCACCGAATAGTTCGGGGTGCGTTGGAAGACAACGAGTTCGGCGGCCTGCTCGGCCACCAACGGTACCGTCTGGATGCCGGAGGAACCGGTGCCGATCACCGCGACCCGCTGGCCGGTGAAGTCCACGCCCTCGTGCGGCCAGTCGGCGGTGTGATAGGTCTGGCCGGCGAAATCGCGCACGCCCGGAATGTCCGGCAGCAGCGGCTCGGACAGGGCACCGGTGGCCAGCACGCAGAACCGTGCACTGACCGTTGTGTCATCGTCGGTGGTCACCGTCCAGCGCAACGTCCGCTCGTCGAGCACCGCGGAGATCACCCGGGTGTTGCATCGGATATCGCGGCGCAGGTCGAACCGGTCGGCGACATGATTGATGTAGCGCAGGATCTCGGCCTGGGTGGCGTACTTCTCGGTCCAGGTCCACTCCTGCTGCAGCTCCGGCGAGAACGAGTAGCAGTAGTCGACGCTCTCGACGTCGCACCGGGCCCCGGGATAGCGGTTGTGGTACCAGGTTCCGCCCACGTCGGGGGCCGCCTCCAACACCAGCACCGAGTGGCCGTCGGCGCGCAGCTTGTGCAGCGCATACAGCCCGGCGAAGCCGGCCCCGACCACCACGACATCAACCTGATCTGCACTGCTCACACAGCCGAAGTTAGCCCGCGCCCGGGCGCACCGCTAAGTGCCCTCCCAATCACCGGGATCGCCCACGCACCGGGTCATTACTGCGGTAAACCATCAGGGAACCCACCACAGTGAGGACGATCAGCATGACCCAGCGGGTGCTCGACAAGCTCGGTGACATCGCCGACCAATTACGCGAACTTGCTTGGGAGGCAGAGGCGTTGGGCCAGTTGCCCGATTCGACCGTCGCGCTGATGAAGGACGCCGGCAATATCCGGTTGTTGCAGCCGACGCAGTACGGCGGATACGAGGTCCATCCGCGGGAGTTCGCCGAGACCGTGATGGCCACCGCCGCACTCGATCCCGCGGCGGGCTGGATCAATGGCGTGGTGGGTGTGCACCCCTATCAGCTGGCCTATGCCGACCCGAAGGTTGCGGCCGAGATCTGGGGCTACGATCAGGACACCTGGGTGACTTCGCCGTATGCGCCGCAGGGCGTGGCCCGGCCGGTCGAGGGCGGTTACATCTTCAACGGCCGCTGGCAGTTCAGCTCCGGCACCGACCACTGCGACTGGATCTTCTTGGGTGCCATGCTCGGTGATGACAACGGTGCGCCAATCATGCCGCCGCAGATGTTGCACATGATCCTGCCGCGCCAGGACTACGAGATCGTCCCGGATTCCTGGAATGTGGTAGGGCTGCGGGGAACCGGATCCAAGGACGTCATCGTCAAGAACGCGTTCGTGCCCGGCTACCGCACCATGGACGCCACCAAGGTGATGGACGGCCGGGCCCAGCGCGAGGCCGGGATGAGCGCGCCGCTGTACCTGATGCCGTGGTCGACGATGTTCCCGCTGGGCATCTCCTCTGCGGTGATCGGTATCGCCGAGGGGGCGCTGGCCGCGCACCTGGACTATCAGCGCAGCCGGGTCAATTCCAGCGGGGTGGCCACCAAGGACGATCCGTATGTCATGTACGCGATCGGCGAGGCTGCGGCCGATATCAATGCCGCTCGTCAGGAACTGTTGGCCAATGTGGACCGGATCTATGCCATGGTCGACGCCGGCGAGCAGGTGTCGTTCGCCGATCGGGCGGCGGGCCGGCGCACGCAGATCCGGTCGGTGTGGCGTGCTGTGTCGGCGGTGGATGCGATCATGGCCCGCTCGGGCGGCAACGCGCTGCGGCTGGACAGCCCGCTGCAGCGGTACTGGCGCGACGCGCACACCGGCCTGGCCCATGCCATCCATGCGCCCGGCCCGGCCTATCACGCGGCCGCGCTGAGTTCGTTCGGCGTGGAACCGGAGGGCTTGCTGCGTGGCCTGATCTGAGCCGGTAGTGCCCGCGGCGTCATCCCCACCAGGGATGACGCCGTTTTTCATATATTCCGGCGTCTTCGCTGTGGTGTGGGCGACAGGCGTCATACCATTGTGATACAAACAGCTATATTACTAATCGAAATATGCTATTCAGCAATGTAGCCAGCGTGGAGGCAACCATGACCGCAGCACTCGAAACGACCACCCCGAGCGCCGTCATCGACCGGATATCCCTGGTCCTGGACGCGTTCGAGGGCCCGGGCCGGCTGACCCTGGCGCAGATCGTGCGGCGCACCGGCCTCCCGAGGTCCTCGGCGCACCGCATGCTGGAGCGCCTGGTGCAACTGCGCTTCCTGCGCCGCAGCGGCCGCGACTACGAGCTGGGCATGCGCCTGGTCGAGCTGGGCTCGCTGGCCGTGCACCAGGACCGCATGCACCGCGCCGCCATACCGCTGCTGCACGAGCTGCACCGCGCCACCGGCTTGGTGGTGCATCTGGCCGTGTTGGATGGCGCCGACGTCGTCTACCTGGAGAAGGTCGGCAATGCGATGGTCACCGCCGTGCCCACCCGGGTCGGCGGCCGGCAGCCGGCGCACTGTACCGCCGTCGGCAAGGCGATGCTGGCCTACAACGAGGACGCCGAAGTCGACCTGATGAGCCGCAAGACCAAGTACTCGATCGCCAACCGGGCCCAGCTGGTCACCGAACTGGCCAAGGTCCGGGCGCACGGCGTGGCCTTCGAGCGCGAAGAATCGGTTCCCGGATTCGGTTGTGTCGCAGCACCTATCGGCCGTGCGGGCGAAGCCGTCGCCGCGGTGTCGGTGTGCGGACCGATGAACAAGATGTCCTTCGAGCGGCTGACCGCGCCGGTCCGGATGACCGCGATGGGCATCTGGCGCAACGCCGACGGCGGCCGCGTCACCCCCACCCTGCAACAAGCGCGACCGCTGCGTATGGGACCGTCACTGCAGTACGCGTGAGCCCCGACCCGACCAAGGAGCGCATCATCGGTACCTACGCAGTGACCGGCTCGGCATCGGGCATGGGGCAGCAAGCAGCCCGACGGCTACGCGATCAGGGGCACACCGTCATCGGGGTCGACCTCAAGGACGCCGAGGTGATAGCCGACCTGTCCACCCCGGCGGGCCGACGCGGCGCCGCCGACGGAGTGCTGTCGCGCTGCGCCGGCAGGCTCGACGGCGCGGTGCTGGCCGCCGGTATCGGCCCGGGTGCGGGCGCGGACCGATCCCGGCTGATCGGCCAGATCAACTTCCTCGGGGTGACCGAGCTGCTGACTGCCTGGCGACCGGCGCTGGCCGCCACCGCTCACGCCAAAGTCGTTGCCCTGGGCAGTAATTCCACTACGACCACCCCGGCCGTTCCACGGCGAACGGTGCGGGCACTACTGGCCGGCGACGTCGACAAGGCGGCGCATTCGATCCGGTTCTTCGGTGCGGGCGCCTCGGCCATCATGTATGCCGCCTCCAAAATCGCACTGAGCCAATGGATCCGCCGCCATGCCGTCACACCCGAATGGGCGGGCAGCGGCATCCGGCTCAACGCGTTGGCCCCGGGTGCGATCCTGACGCCGCTGTTGCAGGCGCAACTCGACTCACCGCGCGAGGGCAAGGCCGTTCGGAGCTTCCCCATCCCCACCGGAAACTTCGGCGATCCCGGGCAGCTGGCCGACTGGATTGTGTTCATGCTCTCCGATGCCGCCGAGTTCCTCTGTGGCAGCATCATTTTCGTCGACGGCGGCACCGATGCTTACTTCCGTCCGGAGGGCTGGCCGCGGGCCGTTCCGGTACGGGGTATGCCGCGCTACCTGTGGAAGTTCTGGCGGTACAGCAGGTCCCGCTAGAGCTGCCCATGTTTTTGCGTCCACGGTCATGATGGCCCACCGGTCACGACCGTGAGCGCAATTTCAGCGCGGTACGCACGCGGTGCAAGATGAACGCCCGACTGTGCTCGGCGACCACCCGAATATCGAGCCAGCCCTGCCGGTCGATGAACTCGGCCGCACGCCCGGCTATCACGCCGCCACGGTTGGCCCAGAGCGTGGCGCCCACGGTGCGGACCCGCAGCGACGGCCGGGGGCCCTTGGCGACATAGACGTCGGGATAGATCGCCGTGTAGTTCCACCGCAATTGGCCTGGCGTCACCCGACCGCTGCGAATGGCCTGACTGCCGACAAATACTTCGTCCATGCGCTGATGCTGCGGCCGGATCCCGACGCGCCGGCATCGCGACGACGCATGAACGGCGCAGCCTGTGGATCAATCGGCAACTGTGGACAAGCGTGTTTTTGCGTCCACGGTCGCGACTGCCCGCCGGCAACGACGCTCCACGCAAAATGAGTGGGCAGAGACGCGACTATGCCGGCCGAGTGGATCGACAGGCCTCAGCGCACGACGACGTCGCTGGGCATCCGCGGATCGCCCAGCATCGCCCGGTGCGACGGCGGGGTACGCCCACCCTCATCGGTGATGCCGTAGCGCTGGGCCTCCTCGGCGGCGATCACCGTCTGCCCGCTGATCCCCTCCAACTCGGGATCATTGAACAACGCATTGATGACATGCCCGACGAACTGCGGGGTCTCGAAGCTGCCGGCGCTGCGAGCCAGGGTCTCGGCGTCGAAGGCGGCGGTGAATTTCTCGGTGAGCAGGATGCCCATCCAGATCGACAGCGTGCACACCCCGGTGTCATGGAAGTCGACGGCCATATCGGCGGCCATCTTGTCCACACCGGCCTTCTGCGCCCCGTAGGCGGGTCCGTGCATGTAACAGACACCACCCGGGGACGAGGTGAACGCGATCAGCCCGCGATCGGCGGCCACCAGCAGCGGCGCGGCATACCAGGACGCCACATACGCCGAGCGCAGCCCGACATCGAGCACATCGGCAAGCCCAAGAGGCTTGTCCCAGAACGGTTTCGGGTCGACCAGATTATCGTGTACCACCGCGGCATTGTTGACCAGCAGATCCAGCCGGCCGGCCTCCTCGGCCACCCGGGAGAAGAACGCGCCCACCGCGTCGTCGTCGCGATGGTCCAGCCGCACCGCAATGCCGCCGTCACCGGGATCGACCACGGTCCGGCCGGTCAGATAGACCGTCCAGCCGTCGGCGACCAGCGCGGCGGCAATACCCTTGCCCGCTCCCCTGCTGGCGCCGGTCACCACCGCGACCCTGCGTGCTGAAGTCATCGGGTTATCGTGCCACGTTCAGGGCATACGCCGGCTGGCCACCGCCCGCTCGACCTCACGCCACAGCCCCGGCGTGGCCCGCGGCAGCCCGGACGAGCCCTTGGCCGCGCCCTCCAACACCGCGGCGGCGCCGTCGACTTCCTTCATCAGATCCAGCGCGAATTCCCGCTCGGCAGCGTAATACTTTGCCGCCCAACGCAATGCGATGACCGAGTAGGCCCATACCGGCTGTGCCTTGGCACCCTCGGCGTCCTCCTCGGCCTGCCGCAACATCGCCTCGCAGTAGCTGACGTGCTGCTCCAACAGCTCCTTGAGCCGGGTGGGGTTGCTCAGATGACCGAAAGTGACCCGCAGCAGCACACTGTGTTTGAGCACCGGCGGGTCGACCGGGGCGTTGTTGGTCCAGTCCGCCACCGCGGCCAGGCCGGCCTGGGTGATCTTGTAGAGCCGACGGCTGCGCAGACCCTCGTCCTGCTCGATCCGCGACTGCAGGTAGCCCAGCCCCTCGAGCTTCTTGAGCTCGGTATAG
>Ga0164242_10002218_pt1 | contig 22556 bp, 18 predicted proteins | sample OricomgcompostMG_FD_108783 | JGI IMG/M metagenome (GOLD analysis project Ga0164242, IMG submission 108783) | Miracle-Growth compost microbial communities from Emeryville, California, USA - Original compost - Miracle growth compost (MG) ... | reverse complement strand
TCGACGATCTTGCGCGGCGTCGACTTGCCCTCCAGGTCCAGCACGTAGATCGACGTCACGCCCTTGTTCGCGGCGTAATCCGTGCGGCGCACCGTGTAGGCGGCATAGCGCCCATCCGGCGACAGCTGCGGATCGCCCACCCGGTTCAGCATCACCAGGTCGCGCACGTTGAAGGCATGCGGTGCGTTGTAGTCGAAGCCGGGGAACGGCGACTGGATCGGCGCCGACGCAGCAATAGACGAAGCCGGCAACGCCATCGCCAGCAGCAAGGCGGCAAGTAGAGGTTTCATGGAGGACTCCCTCAGGCTGGAAAGCCGTGACGGTAAGCGGGTGCGTAAGGCAGCGCAAGGCGCCGCACCCAGACCTGGTAAGCGTCGGCAATCCAGTCGAGGAGACGCAAACTCCTCGCCAAGTCTGAACAAACCACGTATGGTCTCGCCAATCTTGGGGGGAGAAGTCCGCATGCACCAACATGATCTACCTGTCATGGGGAGTTCTGTCGTCGTTCTCCCTCGATGGCTCTGGGTGCTGGCACTGGTATTGATCGGGCTGTTCGCCTTTGGCTTTCGCTGGTACTACGTTGCGCATGCCGTGGTGTATCACCCAATCCGTGGTGACGCCGTCCAATACCACGCTTACGCATGGAACCTCGTACACCACGGCACCTTCTCCCAAGCGCCTCCTCATAGCCTGACAGTGGCGAGTGACAGCTTTCGCGATCCCGGCTACCCGGCATTCCTCGCCCTATGGATGAAAGCATTCAACGGGTTCAGCGCATGGTATCCATGGGTACTCATGACCCAGGCCATGCTGGGAGCGCTCACGGTAATTTTGCTGATGGCCAGTGGCCGACGCTGGCTACCCGATCGCTGGTTGATCGCCGCCGGCCTGCTAATGGCGGTATGGCCTCACAGTGTGGTCATAACCAGCTTTCTGCTTAGCGAGACCATGTTCGGCTTTCTATGCGCACTCGGATTCTTCCTGCTCGGCCGCGCGCTCTACAAGTCCAGCACGGGATGGAGTACTGCAGCCGGTCTCAGCTTCGGCGCTGCCGCTTTGACCAACGCTGTTCTCATCCCCTTTGCGCCTCTACTGGCTCTGGCGCTTTACTTTCGACGAGTGGTAACGCGACGCCTGCTCCTGGCCCTGGCAATCTCCGCCATCGCGTTGCCGCTGGCATGGAGCATTCGCAACACACAGCTACCACCGAGCGGCACTTCATCGAGCGACCGTGCCATGCTCAATCTGGTGCAAGGCTCATGGTCCAACTATCACTCGGCATACCACCAAGCAGTGATGGGAGATCCAGCGGCAAAACACGCTCTGCTGGTCATCCAGCACGAATACGATGTGCTGCACACCACTCCAAGTAAGGGTGTCACGGCGATAGTCCATCGCATCGGCGCACGGCCACTGCATTATGTCGGCTGGTACCTGAGCAAACCTGCCGAACTCTGGGGCTGGAGCATTCAGATGGGGCAAGGCGATATCTACGTGTATCCCACCATGCGCTCGCCCTTCAGTGACCAACTCTCGCTGCGAATGTTGGTATCGGTCTGCCAGGCCGCTAATCCACTACTCATGTTGATGGCGCTCGCCGGCTGCATGCTGGCCCTGCCGTGGCGAGGAACTCATCCAGTTCCCATCGCCAGCGCAACTGCTCTGCTCACGTTATATGTCACCCTCGTGTACTCACTATTGCAGTCAGAGCCTCGTTATTCCATCCCGTTCCGCGGTTTCGAGATCCTGCTGGCCATCTTCGCCACACGGCAGTTGGCGGCGTGGCTACAAATGAAGCGCCAGTCGATGACTGCGGGATCGCCGAACCCCAAGAAAATGTGATCATGCTCGCATTTTCGGAAGCGTGAATTCATCGACAAGCTCTTGGTACGAGACATGCTTTCTCCCCAACATTCCAAGGGGGATCCACCACCATGTCCAGTACACCCGCATCTCAGGGTTTCACCCTGATCGAGTTGATGATCGTCGTGGCGATCATCGCCATCCTCGCGGCCATCGCCATTCCTGCATATCAGGATTACCTCATCCGGGCACAGGTCACCGAGGGCATGAGCTTGGCCAGTGGCGCCAAGGCTTCGGTATGGGATTACGTGTCCAACCATGGCACATTGCCAGTCAACAATCCGGAAGCAGGCTTGGCCAAGGACACCTCGATCACAGGCAATTATGTCTCCAGGGTCGACATCACTAATGGCAGGATCATCGCCACATTTGGTGGCCCCAAGGCTAACTCACACCTCAGCGGCGCTCTGATCCTCTCTCCAACGGTGAGTACCGGAAGTATCACCTGGACCTGTGCCCCTAGTACCTTGCCGGGCAAGTATCTGCCCACCTCATGTCGGAACTGAAACCATGGCAATAAAGTGTAGAAGCCTCTCGGCCTGAAGCATCTCTGATAATCACCTCGCACGACAATAGACTGACGAAAAACGTCACTTCATGACCCAAAAAATCATGGCTGCACCCGCAACCATGCACCAAGTGACAACTCACCCAAGCGCCACGAACTCGCCCACGCCATGCCTTTCGTGATGATCGGCACACTCCGCACAGCATCTAAGATGTCAAAGTATCCAAGCACCGTCGATGGCACACATGCTGCTTCGACTTTGCCAGCTTCCTGGTCGTTCCTGACCACATGCATGGGGTCCGATCCTGCCAAGGGGGATTCGGGACTGAGGCTCAGGGGGCATCATCAACGGTCAGCTGACCAACCAAGAGGAACCACCATGAACAAGATGCAAAAGGGCTTCACCCTGATCGAACTGATGATCGTCGTGGCGATCATCGCGATCCTCGCCGCCATCGCCATTCCGGCCTATCAGGACTACCTCGTCCGCTCGCAGGTCTCCGAAGCGCTGAGCTTGGCCGGTGGTCCGGAAACGTCCATAACCGAGTACTATCAGAACCATGGCAATGTCACAGGTGTAGACAACACGAAGGTTGGTGTCGCTATTCCAGCAAGCATCGGTGGCAATTACGTTGCAAGCGTCACGGTTGGCACCACCGGTACCATTACTGCGAAGATGGGCACTGGTGATGGCGGTACCGAATTCGGCGCGAAGGCCAACACCAAGGTCGCGAACGCCACGCTTGTACTGTCTCCGACCTTCAGCACCGGCAGCACCTCTTGGACCTGCAAGTCTGGCACCATCGCTGCGAAGTATCTGCCGTCCTCCTGCCGATAAGTTTTTCAGCATCGCTATGATCGAAGGGCCGCATTGCGGCCCTTCTTTTTTTCCGGGGATCACGATATCCATGCACATTGAACGTCACCAGCTAATCCCTTGGGCATGCCTGCCAGTACTCCTTGGGTTTGTATGGCTGGTTTATCACCCGGGCCTGCATGGCGACTTCCTGTTCGATGATTTCGCCAATCTTCCCGCTTTGGGGAGCACGGGCCCGATTACGCACTGGTCTACCTTTTTTCGCTACATCACCTCCAGCACGGCAGACCCCACCGGCAGGCCACTGACTCTGCTTTCATTCCTGCTCGACGGACACGACTGGCCCACTGCAGCCTATCCATTCAAGCGCACCAATGTGCTGTTGCACCTGATCAACGGCACACTGCTCGCCATCTTGCTCGTCAACCTGGGCAAGCGAATTTTTGTTACCGAAACACTACGTGCCAAGAATGGCGTGGTCATGGCCGGAGTCACAGCTGCCGGCTTGTGGTTGATGCACCCATTGCTCGTCTCAACGGTGCTTTATGTGGTGCAGCGTGAGGCCATGTTGCCCATGGTCTTTGTGCTCATCGGCCTGTTGCTGTGGCTGCGCGGCAGGGATGCCCTGATGGAGGGACGGTGGGTGGCAGGGACGGTGTGGACAGTTCTCGGACTGCTCGGCTGCACCGCTCTGGCAACCCTGAGCAAGGCAAACGGTATCCTGCTACCCATGTACGCCGTGCTCATCGAATATCTCTTACTGCGCAAGCGCTCGCCCGTTTGCACAGACGCCTGCATCGCCGACACAAAATCCATTCCTGGCATTTGGGTCTATCGCAAGCTGTTCATCCTTGTCGCATGGTTACCAGCCTGCTTCGTGCTGGCCTACTTGGTATACACGGGCATTACGGGCGCCATTTATGGCGTAAACCGCCCTTGGACCATCGGCCAGCGCCTAATCACCGAACCAAGGGTCCTATTCGACTATCTCGATTTGCTCTGGCTGCCGCATCCATTCACGCCGGGCCTGTTCAACGACCAGATCATGGCCTCGCATTCGCTGTGGTCCCCGCCAAGCACTTTGTTGGCACTGGCCGGAATCCTGGGGCTGTTGCTGGCAGGCTGGCGGCTTCGCCGCCGCCACCCAATCCTCGCACTCGCCATCCTTTTCTACTTCACGGGGCAGTTGCTGGAATCGAGCTCGGTGGCATTGGAATTGTATTACGAGCACCGCAACTACATCCCCGCCATGATGATGTTCTGGCCCCTCTCGCTTTGGCTCTGGGAGGTCGGACGCAACAAGCCAAGCGGCTACAGTCGTATCAAGATCGCCTTGGTATTGCTACTGATTCTGAGTCTTGGCGTCATGACCTACGCACGTACCAGCCTGTGGGGCAACGGCCAGCAACAGGCTTTGCTATGGGCAACGCTCAATCCAGCCTCGGCACGCGCGCAGGCAAACGCCGCCGATTACGAAATGACGGCTGGACGTCCGCTAGCGGCCGAGGCTCGCCTACAAGCCATATTGCGCGAGCATCCAGACGACCCACAGATCACTTTGAACATTCTCAGCGCTCACTGCCAATTGGGCGGCATAGCCCAGCACGATCTGGATCTCGCTGAAAACACTCTCGTCCATATGAACGACAAAGGTGCGAAGGTCATTTTTCACTGGCTTGGCAATGCCATACGGCTGGCTACCGCTCACGACTGCCCCGGCCTGACCAGCGATAGTATTTCTGCCATGCTGGATGCTGCGGAACAGAACCCCAGGTTGAACAGGGTGACGGGGCGCAAGCAGGACATCTACCATCTGCGAGGACAACTTGCCTTGGCCGAGCACCATCCAGTGGAAGCTCTAATTTGGTTCGAAAAGGGACTGGCCTTGCGACCCAGCCCCCAAATGGCTTTCCAGCAAGCCGCAATGCTTGGTAGCAGCGGGTATCCGAAAAAAGGGTTGGATGAACTCGACTTCTATGAATCTGCCCAACCACCCTCTCCACCAAGTGGCTTGGGAATGCCACGCATCCACGCTTGGGTGCTGCAACATCAAAGGTACTGGCCCAAAGAACTGGTTTACTTGCGAACCACGCTGTCCAAGGACGCAGCTACCCAAGAACGAGACAAGAAATGAACCCTAGAGGCACTGAAAAGCCTGCGACGTTGAGCAAGCACATCGGCTGGTGGCTGCTTCTTGCCATGCTCGCGTTGACGCTCATTGCCTATTGGCCAGGCCTTTCCGGCAATTGGCTGTTCGACGACTACCCCAACATCGTCGACAACAAGGGCGTGCAACCGCACGACTTCAGTCTGCCGTCGCTGGTTGCCGCCGCACTTTCTTCACCTTCCAGCGAGTTCAAGCGCCCGCTTTCATCACTCACTTTTGCCTTCAACTACCTGCTGACCGGGCTTGATCCATACTGGATGAAGCTGACCAACTTGGTTATTCACCTGCTGAATGGGCTGCTGGTATTCCTGCTGTCAAAGGGACTGTTGCGGACAGCCTCCGTTCTCAGGGAGCCAGTAGGAGCGCACCCTGTGCGCGACCTCCCTAACCGGCAACCAACATCAGGGCCATCGCACACAGGGGACGCTCTTATCCGTCAGCATCGCCGCGTGAGCATAGTCGCCTCGCTGATCGCGGGTGGATGGATGTTGCTGCCCATCAACCTCACCGGCGTGCTGTACGTGGTGCAGCGCATGGAGAGCTTGGCCAACCTGTTCGTACTGCTGGGCCTGATCGGATACGTGACCGGTCGCAACCGCATGCTGCGGACTGCCAACCCCGCAGCGCGCGATGGATGGGGCGGCCTTGCCCTGTGCACCGTCAATATCGTCCTCTTCACTGTATTGGGCGCCACGGCAAAGGAAACGGCGGTCATGCTGCCGCTGTACGCCTTTCTCATCGAGTGGGCGCTGTTTCGCTTCAGATCGAACACGTTGAAGCGCGACTGGCGGCTGCTGAGCGTATTCATTGCCGTGCTTGCTCTTCCGTTGGTCGCAGGCCTGCTATGGCTTGTGCCGCAGGTCATCAACCCGGGCCACTGGTCAACCCGCGACTTTACGCTGGACACGCGCCTGCTCAGCGAAGCACGCATTGTGGTGGATTACATCATTTGGACGTTGTTGCCTACGCCACACGCCCTCTCGTTCTATCACGATCAGTTTTCCATCTCGACCGGGCTACTTTCGCCGTGGACGACGCTGTGCAGCATCCTCGTGCTGGCCGGGCTCGTAGCTCTTGTCTTGTGGCAACGCAATCGCCACCCGTTGGTTTCACTGGGTATCGCACTATTCCTTGGCTGCCAGCTTCTGACCGGCACCATCCTGCCACTGGAACTGGTGTACGAGCACCGCAACTACTTCGCCAGCTTCGGTGTAATGCTCGCCGTGGTTCCGTGGCTGACGGCCTCATTTCCGGTGAATACATCATTCGCCCTGCCACGCAGGGTGCTTCTCGCCGGGCTGCTGGTGCTCTGGGCCGGAGAAACTGGCATGACAGTCATGGCGTGGGGCAATCCACTGGTACTGGCTGAAACACTGGCCGCACGCGCACCCGACTCGCCCCGAGCGCAGTACGAACTGGGACGCACCTACATCATTTATTCACACTACGACCCCAAATCTCCTTTCACCAAGCTTGCTTATGCGCCACTGGAGCGCGCCGCCGCCCTTCCTCACGCTTCGATCCTGCCCGAGCAGGCGCTGATATTCATGAACTCGCGCATGCACCTGCCCATCATGGATGCTTGGTGGAACAGCATGATTACCAAGCTGAAAACACATCGACCGGGCGTACAAGACGAGAGCTCGCTAGGGGCCCTGACCCAATGCGCGCGCAACGGCTCATGTCCTCTCCCGAAACAGCGCATGATTGATGCATTTCTTGCCGCCCTGTCGCATCCTGCGCCGAGCGCCAGGCTACTGGCCGCCTATGGTGATTACGCGTGGAACGTGCTGGACGACCGCACCCTTGGGTTACGTATGACCCAAGCTTCTGTGGCAGCTGCCCCAAATGAACCTGCCTACCGTATTACCACGATACGCATGCTGGCAGCACTAGGGCAAAAGAACGCCGCGCAGGAGGAATTCAGGCAACTGCAGAAATTGGATATAGGCGGCGAACTGGGCAAGACCATGCAAAACTTGCACACGCTGATCGACTCGACTGGCGTGCCGATATCCAAATAAAAGGCAATCACATCCCGGCTCATGCCGGGCCATCATTGCTCGATCCATGAGCGGTTTTGAATGTTTAATGATCTGAAAAAAATCTGGGCCACCCTCACACTAGCCGAACAACACAAATCCATCTGGATGCTGGTGTTGATCGTCTTGATGGCCCTGGCCGAAACGGGCGGCGTGCTGTCCATCATGCCGTTTTTATCGGTACTTGGCCGACCCGACGTGATTCACCAGAACCATTGGCTACAGTTCGTCTACGACCAATTCGGCTTCCACGACACTCGCACTTTCCTGATCGTGCTGGGGCTGGCATCCATTGCCACGGTGTTGGGTTCGTCCGTGTTCAAGACGATCGTTCTGCACCTGATGAACCGCTTCATTCACCTGCTGCGACATTCCGTCAGTGCACGGCTGCTGGCGCGCTACCTGCACCAACCCTACGAATTCTTCCTGACGCGCAATCCGTCAGTGCTAAGTCGCAACGTGCTATCCGAAGTGGACCAGTTGCTGTTCAGCCTGATCCAGCCACTGTCGCAACTGATCGCCCAAGGTGCGGTCGTTCTGGCCATCCTACTACTGGTGTTCCTGTACGACCCGATGATCGCGTTGGCCATCGTCGCCGTCGTCGGCCTGCTGTACGGGACCATTTACGGCGTAGTGCGCAAGCACCTGGCGCGTATCGGTACGGAACGGCAGGACGCCAACGCGCATCGCTTTCAGACATGCAACGAAGTGTTGGGCGGCATCAAGGACGTCAAGGTGACCCACGCAGCCACCGCCTACCAAGAGAAATTCAACCGGGCATCTCGCCAGTACTCACGACACATGGCCGCCAGCGACACGCTCAGCCAGTCACCGCTGTACCTCGTCGAAGCGGTGGGCTATAGCGGGCTTATCATTTTGGCGCTGGTGCTCATGCTGCATCGTGGTGACATCGCCCACGTGCTGCCGGCGCTTGGCCTGTATGGTTTTGCCGCCTACCGCCTGCTGCCATCCGTGCAAATCATGTACCGCGGCTTCGCTAAACTAAAATTTTCCTCAGCAGCACTGGAGGCAATCCACCACGACCTGCTGCTTCCTGACGACAACGTTTACGATTCCCGTGCGATATTGGCACCCCGCAAGGAAATTCGTCTGCAAAATGTCAGCTACACCTATCCAACCACATCCAACAAGCCCGTCTTAGACCATTTCGACCTGACGATCCCTACCGGGACTAGCGTCGGCATCGTCGGCAAGACAGGTGCGGGCAAAAGTACGTTGATGGATATCTTGCTCGGTCTGCTGCAACCGCAAGCTGGCACTCTTTACGTGGACGACACCCCCATTGACGCTAGCAATGTCGCAGCATGGCAACACGCCATAGGCTACGTGCCTCAGCACATATATTTGGCCGACGCCAGTGTGGCGGAAAACATCGCTTTCGGCGTTCTCCGAAAGGAGGTCGATTTGGCAGCGGTAGAGCGTGCAGCGCGTGCCGCACAGATCCACGACTTCATTATTGAGGAACTCAAAGATGGCTACGAAACGCCCATCGGCGACCGCGGCATAAGGCTCTCCGGCGGTCAACGGCAGCGCATCGGCATCGCCCGCGCGCTGTACCAGGACCCGCCTGTGCTATTCATGGACGAAGCCACCAGCGCACTGGACGCGCAGACTGAAAAAGCACTCAACGATGCAATCGGGCAATTGTCCGGCAAAAAGACTATTGTCGTCATCGCGCACAAGCAAGCATCACTCGAAAAATGCGACGCGACGGTATCGATTGATCGAAATCATCCCTGATCACTTTCATCAAAGTGCTTTTTTATCAAGAATTCCGCGTTGTTCGTGAGAAACAATCACTGGCCATATTTATGTTAACGCATAGTTTCGATGCCATCACTGCCGCGTTACCGCTAAAGCCACGAACCTTTCTTCGCTTCATTTGGCGTCTCGGCTATATCCCCAATTTCAGAAATCCAAAGACATTCAACGAAAAGCTCAATGCAAGGAAATTTTCCTCAGCGTCAGATGTACTTACACTATGCTCTGACAAGATACTAGTCAAAGATTATGTGTCGTCAATAATTGGCCCCGACGTGCTTATACCAACATATCACACGGCCAAACGGGCAAATCCCGAAGATATAAAGGCAGTAATTAAAAAAAATGGACCTATCGCCCTAAAACCAAACCACGGCTCAGGGACGATTGAATTTCTTGACCAAGATAGTACCGACGAGCATATCCATTCTTCATGTGAAGCAGTTAACGAAAGCCTCAGGTATGATCACGGTAAAAGCACTGGTGAACATTGGTACAGTAAAATCAGCCGTCGCATTTTAGCAGAGCAAGACCTCCGCACTCTCAATGCTGGAGAAATACCGCTTGATTACAAGTTCCATGTCTTTGGCAATAGAGACAAGAGCAAACAAAGACTCATATTACAAGTTGATTTCGATAGATTCAGCAACCATCATCGAAGCTTCTTTGACGAAGAACTCCATTGGCTTCCAATTTTTTGCAAGTACCCAACATTGAAAACATCACTACAACCCCCCTCAAATTTCCAACAGATGCTTGACTTTGCCAAAATTTTGGCACAGCCATTTACATATGCACGAATTGATTTTTATAATGTTTACAACCGAATTTATTTCGGAGAGATGACATTTTGCCACGAATCAGGGTTCGGAAAATTTCCATCAAAAGCTTACGATCTTTGGATTGGTAATTTATGGAATAAATAAGGTACACGGCATCCTAATTTAGCATCATAAACAGTGCTATCAACTTTGAACTAGAGTGAAAACAAGCCATCATCTTGCCATCTTCCTACCCTCTCTCAATGGCGGTGGCGCCGAGAGGGTGCTGCTATCACTTGCCGAGCGCCTTGTTGCACGAGGGGTTCGATGCGATCTATTGATTGCCATGAATAAAGGAGAGCTTTTGAACTGCGTCCCACCAGGGGTGCGCCTGATTAATTTAGGCAAACGACGACCACGCGATGCGGTATTTGCACTGACACGCTATCTAAACCGCGAGCGACCGGATGCACTGCTTAGCAGCGTGTTGCGAGCCAATATAGCTGCCTTGGTAGCTGGGAAAATTTTTTCTCGTAAAACACGCGTCGTAGTCCGAGAAGCAAATAGAACGGAATTCATCATCAAGTCCCAAGGTCAGATTCGTGCCTGGACTGATGCGTTCTATACTTCTTACCTATACCCAAAAGCTGACGCAATAATCGCGGTTTCGAAAAGCGTTCGCGATAGCTTAGTCCATCGTCATTTGTCCAAACCATCGCACATCCATATTATTCACAATCCGATCACCATTCAAACGCAATCAATAGTAAAACGCATCAACACAGAAAGCACTCCCACTCTACTCGCATGCGGAAGACTTGCTCCGGAAAAAGACCACGTAACCCTGTTACGCGCATTCGCGTTACTGCGCAACAAAATGCATGCGAAACTCATCGTACTAGGGGAAGGCCCACTGCGCTCTGAGCTGCAACTACAAGCAGAAAAGCTAGGGATTCAGAACGATGTTACATTTGCTGGATTCGTACAAAAGCCCTTAGCATATCTCTACAGCTGCTCTATCTTCGTCCACACCTCACGTTTCGAAGGTTTACCAAATGTCTTGCTACAGGCTATGGTGGCAGGCTGCCCTATCGTTGCCACCGACTGCCCGGGCGGCGTACGAGAAGTGCTCGACGATGGCAAATACGGAACCCTCGTGCCAGTAGGGAGCCACGTCGCAGTCGCCGAAGCCATTGAGCACATATTGACTGGACAGACACGTTTCCCAAACGCAGCAGACTACTTGCGTCAGTTTGATATCGAGAAAATCGTTGACAAATACCTGTCGGTGCTTTTCCCAGCTACACGCGACCACGCGTAACCACCATGTCAAGCTATACAGCAATACAACCGCCACAGGATTGTCAGTATGACAACTAATTGCCGGGTTGCCATGCTTCTGCCCAGCCTTCGCGGCGACGGTGCAGTCGGAATGATGTTGGCTCTGGCAGATGGACTTAGCAAGCGTGGCCATGTCATCGACCTCTTGACAGTCCGTGCTGATGGTGAACGCGCCAAATCTCTACAGGCCAATGTTCGTCTGGTCAATCTCGACGCACCACGGCCTCTGCGTGCCGTGCCAGCTATCGCACGTTACCTTCGTCATGCCCGTCCGAACATACTGATGGCAAGCGAGCATTACAGCGGACTGCCAGCACTATACGCACTGCGCCTCGCACGGATGAATACCCGATGCGTTATACGGCAGGACAATACTTGGGGAATGGATAGTCTGCGTTTTAAAGGCAGGCATCGGTTACTCACACCGTGGATGGTAAGCCGATTGTTTCGACACGCGGAAATCGTTGCCGTGTCGCGGGGTGTTGCAGCGGACTTTATTACGCACTTTCCGCATCTGCGAAAGAACGTAAATGTGATCTACAACCCCGTCCTGTCGGAACGTTTGATCGCCCGCTCGCAAGAACCGTTAAGCCACCCCTGGTTCATGCCCGGTGATCTACCCGTGCTGGTCGCTGCCGGCCGCCTGCAACCCGCAAAAGGATTTGACATATTGATCGATGCGTTTGCCCGCGCAATCAAGGTGACACCGGCGCGTCTACTGATCTTGGGCGAGGGGCCTGACCGCGCCGCGCTGCAGCAGCGCATCGTGGCAAACAACCTGATAGGTGCCTGTGAGCTCGCCGGATATCAGAATAACCCTTATCCGTACATGGCAAAATCTCATGCGTTCGTGCTGTCTTCTCGCTTCGAGGGCTTGCCCACTGTCTTGATCGAAGCATTGGCGGTTGGCACACCGGTTATAGCTACGGACTGCTGCAGCGGGCCGCAAGAAATTTTGGCAGATGGCACGTTTGGCACTCTTGTGCCTGTTGGTGATGTCGATGCATTGGCCGATGCCATAATCGCCCAAATTTTGACACCCGCTGCCCCACAAGCAGGCTTAGCAGAATGGCTCCATCAATTTGACGCAAATGCTAGCGTGGACAAGCACGCCAGTTTGATCGAAGCAGCCCTTACCGCTCCGCCGCCGCAGTCGCGCTCAGGGCCACTTTGTCTAGACAATAGTAGTGGCCACGACTGAAACCATCGCCATCATTCCCATCTTGGGCGCCACCACCAGCCAACATATGACCCCTCTCCTCACATCTTGAAAAAGTATCGCACTTCACCTCGGTTATCCCACAATCACACGTCATCCGCTTCATCGCTCTTCATAGGTGCTGGGTTCGTGGGGCCATTTTGGTATGAATTCGGCATACGGAGCCTTATACCGGTGCGCAAGCCCGGTCCGACCATATACAACCCAATCTTCGTACGTGACCAATCGATGATCGAAGAGCGGTTGCGCAATGCGCCGAAACCACGACATCCCCGATACTGATAACTTGTACCCCGAACGCATACCGTCAATTTGACAAGATACGCAACATGACCACGATTCGTACCATCGCCATCATCCTCGCCTCCGGCTCGGGCTTGCGCTTCAGCTCGGAAACGCCCAAGCAGTTCCTGAAGCTGGCTGGCAAAACCGTGTTCGAACACACGCTGGATGTGTTCGAGCGGCATCCTCGCATCGACGAAGTGGTGCTGGTGGTAGCTGCCGATCAGCGTCTGTTGACGGAGGAACTCGTGCGCAAAGCGGCCTACCGCAAAGTGACCAAGATTGTGCAAGGTGGTGCGACGCGCCAAGCCAGTTCCTCAGCCGGCATCGCGACAATCGTGGACGACGATACAAAGGTGCTAGTGCACGACGCGGTGCGTCCGCTGCTGGATGGTGCCACCATCGACCGTTGCCTCAATGCGCTGGATGAATTCGATGCCGTGGATACCGGCATCCCGTCACCTGACACAGTAATCGCAACACGTGACGATGGCTGCATCAAGTCAATCCCCGAACGCGCCGCATTACGGCTTGGACAGACGCCGCAGGGTTTCCGTGCTGGGCTATTACGACACGCGCACGCGTTGGCGGTGGCGGAACCCGACTTGAAGGTCACCGACGATTGCGGACTGGTGGTTCACTTTAGCCTTGCGCCCGTGAAGGTGGTGGCAGGCGACGTGAACAACATCAAGATCACGTACCCTTCGGATATCTATCTTGCCGACCGCTTGTTCCAGTTGCGCACGCGTGCACTGTCACATACCAATAATGGCTTGGCGCTGGCAGGCAAGGTGGTGGTGGTGTTCGGTGGCAGCCGAGGCATCGGCCAGCGTATCGCCACACTGGCGAGCAAAGCTGGTGCGCATGTCGTCGCCGCATCGCGCACGGACGGCGTGGACGTGGCAGATGCCGATGCAGTGCGCGCCACGCTGGCACGCGCATGCGAGTCACATGGCCGCGTGGACTTCGTCGCTAACACGGCTGGGATCCTACGTACGGGATTGCTGGCTGGGCAGGACTACACTGCCATCGACCAGCAAATCGCCACCAACGTGCGCGGCAGCGTGGTGGTTGCCCGCGAAGCATTCGAGGTGATGCAGAAGACCGGAGGCAGCATCGCGCTGTTCACATCGAGCTCCTACACGCGTGGACGCGCGATGAGCGCGGTGTATTCGGCTACCAAGGCCGCGGTCGTGAACCTGATGCAAGGCCTGGCGCAGGAATACCTGCCGCTCGGCGTGCGCATCAACGCCATCAACCCCGAACGCACCGCCACATCGATGCGCACGGAAAACTTCGGCAATGAACCTGCGGAAGTGTTGCTGGATGCTGATACCGTCGCTTGCACCACACTAGCTGCGCTATTGTCCGATGCCACGGGCGAAGTAATCGATGTCCGCCGTTAGATGGTTGCGCGAGATCGGCGCATTCGGACTGTCGCTGCTCGGCGCACTGCTGGGCTGGTTGCTGATCGCACCGATCGCGGCGCTGATTCCGAAACGAAACGACCGCATTGCAGTGATCGGCAGGCAACACGGACGGTTCCTCGACAACGCGAAGTATTTCTTCCTCGATACATCATCTAGTTGCCACGCCTTGCATGTTTCGTTCATAAGCGAAGACAAACCTATCGTGGACGCGATAGGGGGCTACGGCTTTCGGGCACTGTGTTATCCGGGACTTGGGGCCATTTGGTACCTGTTGCGTTGTGGCAGTGTCGTGGTGGATTCGACGGATTGGATTCGTCATCTGCGACGGTTCCTACTGGTCCGCACGCACGTCGTCCAGCTGTGGCATGGCGTGGCGTTCAAACGCATTGAACTGGACAAATGGCGTCACGAAACAGGACGCTACCGCTGGCTCTCCAGTGCGGCAATGCAGCGTCTGCGCATGCTGCTGTATCGTTTCAACGGTCGGGTAGTGCGTTACGCCGCCGTGTGCTCGACCTCGACTTTTTACCGGGACAAGGTCTTCTCGCAGGCGTTTCTTGCCCGACATTTTCCGGTCACGGGTTACCCACGCAACGGATTTGCACGTGAGCGCCACGGCAACGTGCTCGATCTGGCATGGCACAACGTGGATGCGGAAGCGCGTTCGCGAATCACCCAATGGTCCGCAACAGGCAAACGACTGGTGTTGATCGTGCCGACTATGCGTGATTCTCTGAAGGTACCAATGCAGTTAGACGCCGATACCGTGCAGCGGTTGGACGCGTTTGCCGCCATGCACGGCATCGAGTTTCTGTTCAAGTTCCACCCATCGGAACGCCATGCACGGGGCATCAATGGCGCCCATCTCCACATCTGCGCCCCGGATTCCGACGTGTATCCACTGCTGCCCCATTGCGATGCATTGGTGACGGACTACTCATCCGTCTACATGGATTTCCTGCTGCTTGATCGCCCCGTGTTGTTCCTGATCACGGACGGCGACAGCTATTCGCGCGAAGATCGCGAAGTGCAATTCGACCCATCAAGCATGATGCCCGGGCCGCAACTTGCCAGTTGGGATGAACTTTTGGATGCCTTGGTTGCCAGTCCATCATCGGACACGGGTGGCCAGGAACGCGCTCGCCTGCGACAACTTGCATTCGACGGTATGGACCAGTCCGAATCGACCCGTCGGCTGCTTGGCTTCATGAAGAAATGCGAGTGGCTGCCCGACAGCGCGCTCACTTCTGCGCCCAAGCCCGAACTTCCCGGATGAATCAAGGAACCACCCTCATCGTCGGCGCCGGTTACGCCGGCAGCGTCATGGCGCGCGAACTGGCTGAGACCGGCCGACGCGTGCACGTCATCGACAGGCGCCCGCATATTGCCGGCAACGCCTACGACGAGCTGGACGAGCATGGCGTACTGGTGCATCGCTACGGGCCGCATATCTTCCACACCAACGGCGAGCGCATCTTCCAATACCTGTCGCGCTTCACCGAATGGCGGCTGTATGAGCACCGGGTACGCGGCGTGGTAGATGGCGTGCTGTATCCGTTCCCGATCAACCGCGACACCTTGAACCGATTGTACGGGCTGGATCTTGACGAGGACGGTGCGGCGGCGTTCTTCGAACAGGCGCGGGAGCCACGGGAGCCGGTGCTTACCAGCGAGGATGTAGTGCTTAACTCGGTCGGGCGTGAGCTGTACGAAAAGTTTTTCCTCAACTACACGCGCAAGCAGTGGGGACTGGACCCGTCTCAACTTAAGGCTGGCGTTGCGGCGCGCATCCCGGTACGCACGAATAAGGACGACCGTTATTTCACCGACACCTTCCAGGCGATGCCACTGCACGGCTACACAAAGATGTTCGAGGCCATGCTCGGCCATCCGAACATCACGGTGACGCTGGGCGTCGATTTTGCCGACGTGCGCGACCGCTCAGCTTACGACCACATCGTCTACACCGGTCCCATCGATGCGTACTTCGGCTATCGCTACGGCCATCTGCCCTACCGTTCGCTTCGCTTTGAACACGAACACCTGCCTGCCACGGGGCAATACCAGGAAGTAGGTACTGTCAATTACCCCAATGACCACGCCTACACCCGCATTACCGAGTTCAAGCACCTGACCGGGCAACAGCACACCGGCACGTCCATCGTACGCGAATATCCCCAAGCCGAAGGTGAGCCGTATTATCCCGTGCCGCGCGAGGAGAACGAGGCACTGTTCAAGCGCTACGAGGCGCTCGCCAAGACCGAGCCAAACGTCACCTTCGTCGGCCGCCTGGCGCAGTATCGCTACTACAATATGGACCAAGTAGTAGGTGCTGCGCTGGCCGCCTCAAAGAAGCTGCTGACGGATGCCACTCCCAGCCCGGACTAATTCCCTCTTGTTGCTGCCTATATTGCGCCGCATAAAGTGGCGTGATATGCCTAGATTGTTGTATTGCACCACTCCATGTGGCGCAATACAGGCAGAAACTTCCACTGCGTCATTTCACGCAACGGCCCACCATGTTCGCCCCACAAAAAGACTGAGCATGCGGATTGCCTTCCTCTGCAAGCGCCGCTACATGGGCAAGGACGTCATCGACGACCGCTATGGGCGTCTCTACGAATTCCCGTTCCAGTTGGCCCGGCTCGGCCACGAAGTGCACGGCTTCTGCCTGGACTACCGATCAGGTGCCGAAGGCTATTCGACCCATGAAGCCGCTCCCGGCCAGTTGACGTGGCATGCACGAGCCTTGGGCACGATCTCCGCGCCATGGCGCGTGCTCGCCTATCCGTTCCATCTGCTCCGACAACTGCGGCGGCTTCAGCCGGACCTGGTGATCGGGGCATCGGACATCCCCCACGTCACACTCACGGCCTGGTTGGCGCGCAGGCTTCGCCTGCCGTATACCGTGGATCTGTACGACAACTTCGAAGGCTTCGGCCAAGCGCACATTCCCGGCTTCGTAGCAGCGTTGCGCCGAGCCACCTGCCATGCCGACGCGGTGACGACTACCAGCGAAGCACTGACCACCTTGGTACGCGAAACATATGGCGCCCGGGGCACTGTGGTGTCGATGCCGAGTACGGTGGACATGTCGGTATTCCGACCCGGCGAACGCGCGGCGGCACGTGAAGCGCTGGGCCTGCCCATGCAAGCCATGTTGATCGGCACTGCCGGTGGCCTGCTCGCGAACCGTGGTATCGGAGAGCTGTACGATGCATGGCAAACACTGGCCGTCACGATGCCCAACGTGCATCTGGTGCTGGCCGGTCCGATCGACCCCGGGTTACCGCCCCCCAGTGGCCTACGCGTCCATTACCTCGGCATGCTGCCACATCGGGACACGGCGACACTGTTCCAAGCCCTCGATCTTGGCGTGATTTATCTGCGCGACACCGCCTTCGGGAGATACTGCTTTCCACAGAAAGCCTACGAGATGTTTGCCTGTGCCCTGCCCGTGGTCGCCTCCGACATCGGAGCCATGCCCGCCCTGCTGGCAGATATCCCGCAAGCGCTTTACCAAGCAGAGGATGCCCACGACCTGATGCGTGCTGTCACGTACCAGTTGGCCACGCGCAAGCTAGCCGGCGCGGAGGTGGCCGACTGGGCCACGCTCATCCGGCGGATAGAGCCCACGCTGACAGGGCTTGTGAGACGAACACTCTAGGTTTCCGCTCAAAACCGTGGAGCACGATGCCATCCCCATGCAGTGTCGATTAGGGTGTCGAGATCGCTGTACCGGGGCTGCCAGCCGAGCACCTGCCTGGCGCGCGTGATCGAGGCCACCAGACGATGCGGATCACCGGACCGACGCGGTGCATCGACGCTCCGTATCTTTCGGCCGGTCACCCGACATGCTGCTTCCAGCACCTCAAGCACACTGAACCCTTGACCGCTGCCGAGATTGAAGGGATAAAACCCGTCGCGATCTTCGAGCCATTCCAATGCACAACGGTGGGCATCGGCCAGGTCGTCCACGTGCACGTAGTCGCGAATGCAGGTTCCATCGGCCGTCGGATAATCTCGGCCAAAGATTTGCACGGGTCCGGTATCCACACCGGCAGAGACGCGCAGCACGTTGGGGATCAGGTGCGTTTCCGGTTGGTGCGATTCACCGATCACCCCCGATGGGTGCGCGCCTGCGGCATTGAAATAGCGAAGTGCAGCCACCGCCATCCCGCCGTCACGACAAGCTTCGGCAAGCACATCTTCGGCCATGGCCTTGCTGGCGCCATAGGGGTTGATCGGCCTCCTCTGGGCATCCTCGTTGATCCACTCGCCAGACGCATGGCCATACACCGCCGCCGAAGAGGAAAACACCAAGCGCCTCACACCGGCCTGTCGCATGGCCCGCACCAGGTTGACGGTGCCATCCACGTTGTTGCGACGATAGCGCTCCGGATCGCGCACTGAATCGGCCACGATCGAAAGTGCTGCGAAATGCACGACGGCGTCCATCGGAGCATGGGCGAAAGCTTGCTCAAGCGCCCGTGGATCGAGCATGTCCCCCTCAACGAGCGTAGCGCTTCCAATCGCTGCACGGTGACCGGTCGACAGGTTGTCGAATACGGTGACACGATGGCCACGATCGAGCAGATGACGCACCAAGTGCGAACCGATATACCCGGCACCACCACAGACGAGAATGTGGCTCATGGGGCGTTCCGTTCCTGCCATGTCCGGGTGATGTCTGCCGGTCCCGATGACGGTATATCCAGACAATTTCTAAGGTGCTCACCAAACAGCGGCCATGCGAACCTCTCTGCGAAGCGTCGACAAGTCTCCGCCGTCACTGTCGAAGCGCCCGAGGCCAGCGCTTCGATCACATGGCCGGCGAATGCCTCGTAATCGCCCGGTGCGGCAAGCCAACCCGACGCACCAGGCGCCACTGCATCGGGTACGCCACCCACGGCGAACGCCACGGTCGGCAGACCATGTGCGGCAGCCTCCACCGCAACCATACCGAAGCCTTCGGGATCACCTGGAATATGACGCACAGGGAAAACATGCACGTCGGACGTACGGTAGATTGCACCGAGTTCGGCGTAGTCGGTAATTACGCCAAGGAACCACAGGTGCCCGTCCACACCTACTGCCTTGGCTGCAACCAGGATGGATTCGGGCGTTTGCGCTTCGGCATGCAGCGCCTGTTTTGGCTCATCACCGACGATCAGCAACACGGTATCGGGCCACACGGCAACGATGCGCGGCAAAGCATGCGTGACAAATTCGCGCAACCCTTTACGCGTGGACAAGCGGCCAACCGAAAGCAGCAGGGGATGGCTGCCCAAGCGATGGCGTTGTCGGAAACCCATAACGCCAGCTTCTCCGTCACCCGCCCGTACATGAGTGGGTGCATGTGGTTCAGCGGCATTGTATGCGGGGGTCATGGCGTTAGCGGGCAAGTCGACGCCCGGACAAACGATGCCAATGCGCCCGGGCTCCACACCGATGCCTTGCGCCAATGCTGCCGTTGGACGGCTGTTGGCGATCACGTGATCCATGTGGCACAAGGCTGGCCGCCACAGGCAGCGGTAGACCGGATGGCCCACGGCCAAGTCCAATCCGTGTACGTAAACCGCTGCCCGCGCACCGCTGGCACGCGCCGCGAGCCATACCGCCAGTGCGGTAAGGCCGCTGCCGGCCAACACCACATTAGGCCTCCATGCACGCGCCACGCGCAAGGCCCGCCACTGTGCATGGACAAGAAACTTCCACAAAGGCTTGAGTGGCACCTCGTCCACCGCCACGGTCGCTGGTGCGACAGCGGCCGAGCCGGCAGGACCAACAATCCGAACTTCGGCATGGCGCGAAAGCTCATCGGCCATATGCCAGTTGAGTCGCTCCATGCCACCTACCAGCGGGGGAAGGTTGCGCGTGACCAGCAGGATGCGCAGCTTTGGCAGATCAGACATCGCGGCGGTACGTCAACGCCGTGATCTGCTCCGACACCAGACCAATCAGGAACACGATAACCGCCGCGCTCCACAGCAGTGTGCTGCCATTGGTCAGGCGACCATTGTGCACGAAAGTCCATGCGTAATTCACGCAGCCCAACAGGAAAAACACCGAGCTTGCCGGTACAAACAACTTGAGCGGCGAGTACAGCGTGGCGATCTTGAAGATGATGAGCAGGAAGCGCACACCATCCTTGAGTGGCCGGATATGGCTCTTGCCCACCCGCTGCGCCGCCTTGATCGGCACGTAGGCCACCGGATACGCGCTGCGGAAGAACGCCATGGTGCTGGTGGTGGGGTAACTGAAACCGTTTGGTAACAGATGCAGAAATTCGCGGAACTTGCCCGCGCGCACGGCGCGGAAGCCGGAGGTGAGATCCGCCACCTGGTGGCCGGTCATGCGGGTGGCCAGCCAGTTGTAGAGGGTGTTCGCGACACCACGACCAACGCCGGCCTGGCTGCCCCAGTCGCGAGCGCCGACGACCATGTCGTAGCCTTCGTCCAGCTTGGTCAGCAGGCGGGCGACATCGGCTGGGTCATGCTGTCCATCGCCGTCCATGAACACCAGCAGCTCGCCTGTGGCGGCCTGGGCGCCACGCTTGATCGCCGCGCCATTGCCCATGGAATACGGCGACGACAAGCATGTCACCCCGCTGGCAGCGCAGACGGCACGGGTATCGTCCGTGGAGCCGTCGTCGACAACGATGATCTCGGCGTCCGGCTGGGTCACGCGCAAGCGCGGCAGCAGGCCGGCCAAGGCTTGGGCCTCGTTCTTGGCGGGAAGGATGATGCTTAGGCGGTTCAAACGGTGGCTCCCCGGTGGAAGGGGAATCATAGCGCGAGGGGCGGGGTGTGAATGGCTAGGAGTTGGCGGAACCTGGGCGGGGGTACATGGGGCGGGGCTGGAGCGGTTTCGGGTCTGGAGAGCATCGCGGCTGAAGCCGCAAGCGCGGCAGGGGTGGGAACCCGTTCGTTCCCCGCTTGAAGTGCACTGGCAAGAATGCCCGGATCCTCGATGTACTCGTGGATCGTCTGATTGCGTAACTGGCGGGTACTCAGCTAATCGTCAGCCGATATCAGCCAGCCGAACCGTTCGGCACGATCAAGGTTGTCGATGACAGCTCCCACAGGTTCGCCCAATGCCCGCAGACAGTGTGGGGATGAACTTGTCCCCCAAGGTGTCCTGCAGGCGACCGAAGCGGGCCACGAAGGCCTCGACACGCTCGAACAAGCCGATATCCGTATCGAGTGTCGAGCCCGGGCTATCGAAAACGGTTCGGTGAAAAGGCGCTGGTCCGTTGCCAGTAGATGCTCGCGCTCGCGACGGGATACGCGCACCAGAAAGTGCAGCCGCCCCAGCAATCCGGCATCCGTGCTCATAATTCGACTCCGTAACGAAAAGCCACGTCGTGGATGGGGAGACGCCGGAGATTGGGGGCGGCCAGCAGCACGTCCACTTTTCGGCCAGCCAGGACACGGCTGGCGCGTGCCGCCATGCGAGCAGCGAGCGGCGCGGGGTCGGTTGCAGGTGAAGCCAGCTCCAGCAGCAGGTCGACATCGCCGCCCTTGCGCGTGTCGTCCAGGCGCGACCCGAACAGGCGCAGGCGCGCATCCACCCCGCCCTCTTCCACGGCCAGGCGTTTCAGTTGCTGGATCTGTTCCGCACTCAGGCGCATGTGCAACCCCGGGCCAGTGTAGCCCACGATCCGAGCGTACAAGCGTATCGCCCTATGCTGGCAACCCAGCCAACACCAAGGAAGGTCTGATCAATCGACCTTTTGCTCGTCATTCCTGTGAGGCGCTTTTCAACAGCCGAAAGGCTGGTCAAGCAGGAGTGACGAGCAAAATCAGACCCTCCCAAGAGCCCTGCCCCATGAAGGGCGGCGCAAGACCCGCCCCTCATCCCAACCTTCTCCCCGGAAGGGAGAAGGAGCAAAAGCCCGCTGCAGGCGAGCTTGGCGTGCACCGGGACAGCTATGGGTGATCTACCGGATGTGCGGCACGTCGCAACCGCATGGGTCCGGGCATGGCTTGTACGGGGAATGTGCGGTAGATTCCCCGGTAATTCAGGGGGCTGGGTGGTTTTTGTCATGTCGTCGCAACCGCAACCAACGCTGGTGGGCCTGTCGGGCATGGCCAGACGACTGGTGTCCGAGGGATTGATGCCCGAAGGCGACGTGCGCCAGGCGGTGGCCGATTCGGGCCAGAACAAGGTCACCCTGACCCACTGGCTGCTGGACCGCAACCTGGTCGACAGCACGGTATTGACCCGGCTGGCCTCGATCGAGTTCGGCATGCCGATGATGGACGTCACGGCCATCCCGCCGGCCAACATGCCGCTGAACCTGATCAGCGAGGCCCTGCTCAGCAAGCATCGTGCCCTGCCC
>Ga0164242_10002217_pt1 | contig 22564 bp, 17 predicted proteins | sample OricomgcompostMG_FD_108783 | JGI IMG/M metagenome (GOLD analysis project Ga0164242, IMG submission 108783) | Miracle-Growth compost microbial communities from Emeryville, California, USA - Original compost - Miracle growth compost (MG) ... | reverse complement strand
GGCCACCGTGGTCCGCCGGGCGAACCGTTCAACGACATCAACCGGCTCGTCGCCGGAGACGAGCTGATCGTCGAAACGGCTCGCAGCCGGTTCGTCTACCGCGTCACCGGGCACGCGATCGTGCAGCCGACTCAGGTCGACGTCGTAGCACCGGTGCCCCGACACCCCGGCACGGCACCGGTGAAGGCAGTCATGACCCTGACCGCGTGCCACCCGCGCATGTCGGGAACGCAGCGCTGGGTCACCTGGGCGACGCTCGTGCAGTCAGTGCCGAAGGGCGACGGTCAGGCGGCCCCGTCATGATCACTGGTGGCCGGGGCGAACGCACGCTGCAGTCCGGCGGTCAGCGCGGTACGCCACCACAGCATGTCGTGGCCCCCGCAGTACTCGTCGTAGCGGACGTGGTGGCCGCGCTCGCGCAACACCTCGGCCAGCCTGCGGGTGGGGCCGGTCAGCAGCGACTCCCGCAGCCCGACCGCAAGGTGGACCTGCACCGGCACAGCCGGTTCCTCGGCCAACCGGTGCGTCAGCCATTCTGCGTCCGGGTCGTCCGGTTGGTGGGAACGCCACCAGAACGAGCCGGACTGGGCGAGCGCGACGCCAATGCGCTCGGGTACGCGGGTGGCCAGCCACACCGCGGCGAGCCCCCCCATGCTCTGCCCGGCCACCGCACGGCGAGCGGGGTCCGGAGCGATCGGCCACCGCTGCTCGATCCACGGAAGCCAGCGGTCGACCACGAGTTCGGTGAAGCGGGGGTTGCAGGCGAACTCCGCGGTCCGGTCCGGCCCGACCGCCGCTTCGGGCATGACGACGAGGAGCGGACGGACCAGGTCCGTCGCGACCAGTTGATCGAGGGCCGCCGCCACGTCCACCACCTCCGCCCAGCTCTGCCCGTCAAGCAGCAGCAGCAGGTCGTAGGTCGCAGCCGCGGCAGCTGGCTCATACACCCAGACCGCGCGGTCGTCGTCGAAGGCATGCCGACGCACCGCGCCGCGGGGCAGCGGCGGTTGCTCCGCCCGCGGCGTCCATTCAGGGGCCCGGGGAGCACCCGGGGCGTACACGGCGGACATGCCCGGCCCGCCCCAGATCGAGGCGAGCCGCTGGTGGTTGAGCGGATCGGGCCGGGCCTGCGCGAGCAGGTGCTCATCCTGCTGACGACGGAGATCCTCGGCCCCGGCGCGGTTCGGTCCGGCCGCCGTGCCGTGTCGCACCGGCGTGCCCGCGGGCAGCGGTGGCGTGTTCGGCGCCAGCTGGTAACTGGCCTGCCAGTCGGCGGGCATCCGGTAGCTCAGATGCCAGACGTCGGTACCGGCCAGGTGCCGCAGCGCCGACGCGGCGAGATCGCGCCGGTCGGTGACCCGGTTGACGAGCGCCAGGACACCGTCGGTTTCCGCGGTGCCGCGCCACAGAAACGTGACCACGCATTCCTCGGGCGAGTCGGCCGGCTCCAACAGCGGGGCGCCGCGCTCGGCCACGGCTGCCCAGAACCGCTCCAGCTGCGCGTCCTTGGTCGTCGGATTTGCTGCCACCACGACACGCAGCGCTTCGACACACGGACTGTCGACGACCACCGCCGCCGGCGCCCGGCGCAGACCGGGGACGGCGGGACGACCGGTCGGGGCTTCCTGCTGATCGGCCATGCGCTCCAGCATGCCCGATCCGTCGCCCTCGACCCCATCGCGGAAGGCAGGCCCCTTCGTGTCCGCTGACCTGCCCCGGAAGGTTGCCCTGGTGACCGGCGGCGCCGGCGGCATCGGCGCAGCAGTTGTCGAGGCGCTCGCCGCCGACGGGGTCGCCGTCGCCTGCTGCGACCATGTCCCACCCGAGGGCGACGCCCGCGGCGCTGTCGGGAACTACGGCGCTGTCGAGAACTACCGCCTCGACGTCACCGACCCCCGTGCCGTACGGCGGACAGTCGCGGCGGTGGAAGCAGATCTCGGGCCGATCCACTACCTCGCGAACGTCGCCGGTGTGCTCACCACCGCCCGAGTACTCGACCCCGATCCCGGCTGGGACGAGCACTGGCAGCGGCTGTTCGCCGTCAATACGGTCGGCGTCGTCAACGTCAGTCGAGCGGTAGCAGCGCGTATGGCCAGCCGCGGACACGGCGCGATCGTCACCGTCGGCTCGAACGCCGCGGCCGTCCCGCGGGTAGGCATGGCGGCCTACTGCGCGTCGAAGGCCGCTGCCCACATGTTCACCCGGGTGCTGGGGCTGGAACTCGCCGAATACGGAGTCCGCGCCAATATCGTCTCGCCCGGCTCGACCCGCACGCCGATGCTCGCTGCGCTACTCGGCGCGGACGACGCGGACGACGTTGTCGCCGGTGATCCGGCTGCGTTCAAGCTCGGCATTCCGCTCGGGCGGGTCGCCACGCCCGCCGCCGTGGCCGCCGCGGTTCGCTTCCTGCTCTCCGACGCCGCGGCGCATATCACCCTGCACGACCTGCGGGTGGACGGCGGAGCCACCCCCGGCACCTGACCAGCACCGACGAGAGGAGCCCCCGTGCCCGTCACCACGCCCGATCGCACCTCCGGTACCGCCCCCCACCGGGTGGACCGAACCGCCGCGGAACTGCTGCAGGCGTACTCCCGGTCGGACATCTTCCTACGGACGCCGGCCCGCACTCTGCTTGGCCGCGGCCGGCAGGCCGGGCTGAGACCGGACGTACCGCGCAGCAGCCTCGCCGAGCACGCGCAGCTGTCGGCCCTCGCCGACGGCGTGGCGGGCGGCGCCGGCATCGTGCTCGGGTCGATCCCGTTCGCGGCCGAGGCACCCGCTCAGCTCGTCGTCCCGGAGACGCTCTGGAGCGCCGTGGACGAGTGCCGTCCCGGCCCGTCTGCCCGGTCGCTGCTCGTGCCCGGGTGTCGACTCGTCCCCGTGCCGTCGGCTGCCGTCTACCGGCAGGCGGTGACCGACGCGCTTGCCGCGATCAAGGCTGGGAGGTTGCGCAAGGTCGTGCTGGCCCGAGCCCTGGATCTGTTCGTCGAACATCCTGTCGACGTCGGCTGCCTGTTGCGGGAGTTGCTGCACCGGCGGTCCGGCGACTATGTGTTCGCCGTGCCGCTGCCGTCCGGGCGCACGCTTGTCGGCGCCAGTCCGGAACTGCTGGTCTCGCGCACCGACGCGGCCGTACGAGCAGTGCCGTTGGCGGGCTCCGCGCCGCGCAGCGACGATCCGGCCGAGGACCGGCAGCGAGCCGCGGCCCTCCTCGCGTCGGAGAAGACCCGCCATGAGCACGCCGTGGTCGTGTCGGCGGTAGCCGATGCATTGGCCCCGCTGTGCACTGCATTGAGCGTTCCCGACGAGCCGTCACTGATGTCCACCCCGACCATGTGGCATCTGGCGACCACCGTGACCGGCCGTGCCGAGCACAGCACCGCGCTCGAGCTCGCGCTCGCCCTGCACCCCACGCCGGCGGTCTGCGGCACCCCGGTCGACCTCGCCGCGGCCGCGATCGGCGGACTCGAGCCGTTCGATCGCGGCTACTTCGCGGGCGCCACCGGCTGGCTGGACGCCGCGGGCAACGGCGAGTGGACCGTCACGCTGCGGTGCGCCGAGATAGGCGAGAACACGCTGCGATTGTTCGCCGGCGCGGGCATCGTTGCCGGGTCCGTGCCGGCCGAAGAGGCCGACGAGACGACGGCGAAGTTCGCGACCCTGTTGTCGGTGCTCGGCGTAGCGGACGCAACGGAATGAGCGGCTACCTCCCGGGGGCGGTGCCGTGGCCGGCCGACCTGACCGAACGCTGGCGCGCGGCCGGGTACTGGACCGGGCAGACGTTCGCCGACCTGCTGGACGAACAGGCCGGCCGACACGGGAACCGCGTCGCGGTCGTCGAGGGCGCCCGACATACGACCTACCGGCAGTTGCGCGCGCGGGCGCGGTCGCTCGCCGCGGGCCTGCATCGCCTGGGCCTGCGGCGCCAGGACCGCGTCGTCGTCCAACTCGGCAACGTCACCGAGTTCTTCGAGGTCTGCTTCGCCCTCTACACGATCGGCGCGGTGCCGGTCTTCGCCCTCCCCGCGCACCGCGCCAGCGAACTGGACCACTTCATCGCACACAGCCAGGCGCGGGCGTACATCGTCGCCGAGCGAATCGGGCGCGAGGATCTGCGGCCACTGGCCACGCTGGTACGCAACCGGTCTGCCGGCCCGCTGCACGTGCTCGTCGCCGGTTCCGTCGCCGGTCACGACGGGCTGCGGGAGCTGGGCGAGCACTATCTCCCCGCCGCCGACGCGGACCGGTGCCTGGCTGACGCGCCGCAGCCCGAGGCCGCCGAGGTTGCGTTCCTGCAACTGTCCGGCGGCAGCACCGGGCTGCCGAAGCTCATCCCCCGCACGCACGACGAGTACCTCTACACGCTGCGGGAGAGCGCGCGCATCTGTGGCCTGAACGCCGACACCCGGTACCTCGCGGTGCTGCCGGTCGCGCACAACTACCCGATGAGCTCGCCGGGGTGCTTCGGTGTCTTCGCCGTCGGGGGCCGGGTCGTGCTGGCCGACGGCGGTGACCCCGACGAGGCATTCCGGGTGATCGCCGCCGAGCGAGTGACGATCGCCGCGCTGGTACCGCCGCTGGCACTGGTGTGGGCGGCCGCCGGCCGGCGGGGTCGAGACCTGTCGTCGCTGCGCGTCTTGCAGGTGGGTGGCGCGCCGTTCCCGCCGAGCGCCGCGCGCCGGCTCACCGAGGCGTTTCCGGACGCGACGCTGCAGCAGGTGTTCGGCATGGCCGAGGGCCTGGTCTGCTACACCCGGCTCGACGACCCGCTAGTGCGGATCTGGCACAGCCAGGGCCGACCGATCTCGCCAGACGACGAGTTGCTGGTCGTCGACGACGCAGACGTCCCGGTGCCACCGGGGCGACCGGGCCATCTGCTGACCCGGGGGCCCTACACCATCCGCGGCTATTACCGCGCCGCGGAGCACAACCGCACCGCATTCACCACCGACGGGTACTACCGCACCGGTGACATCGCCAGCGTCGATGCCTCCGGTTACGTGCAGGTGGTGGGACGGGCGAAGGATCAGATCAACCGGGGCGGGGAGAAGATCTCCATCGAAGAAGTGGAGAACCTCCTGCTCGGGCATCCGGACGTCCACGATGCGGCGCTGGTTGCCATGCCGGACGAACTGCTCGGCGAGCGCAGCTGCGCGTTCCTCGTCCCGCGCCCCGGAGCCGAGCTGAACCGGCGCGCAGTGACGGCCTACCTCCGCGAACGGGGGATCGCCGCATTCAAGATCCCGGACCGGGTGGTGATCGTCGACGCCTTCCCCGAGACGGGGGTGGGCAAGACCAGCAAGCGCGAACTACGGGCACTGATCCGCGAGCAACTGCTCGCGACCACTTCGAGGAGCAACCCTTCATGATCGACACCGACACCGCAGCCACCACTACCGTGACCCGGGCCGGGCTGCCGAATAGCGCCAACTACCCGATGCCGACCGCCGACGTGCTGCCAGCCGCTGCGGTCGACTGGACGATCGAGCCCGGCCGGGCCGCGCTTTTGATACACGACATGCAGAACCACTTCCTCGCGCCCTTCAGCTCCGCCGCCGAGCCGCTCGGCGCGCTGCTGCGGCACGCGGTGGCATTGCGGGACGCGGCTGCCCGCAGCGGCGTCCCCGTGATCTACACCGCCCAGCCGGGCGGCCAGGACCCGCGCGATCGCGCGCTGCTCGTCGACTTCTGGGGGGCCGGTCCGCAGATCGGCAGCCCGGTGGAGATCACTCCCGAGTTGACACCCCAGGCCGGCGACATCGTGTTGACGAAGTGGCGGTACAGCGCGTTCCAGCGCACGCCGCTCGCCGACGTGCTGCGGGAGCTGGGCCGCGACCAACTCGTCGTGACCGGCATCTACGCACACATCGGCTGCCTGCTGACCGCGTCCGAAGCGTTCATGCGTGACGTCCGGGCGTTCGTCGTCGCGGACGCGGTGGCCGACTTCAGCCTCGACGATCATCTGCTCGCGTTGCGGTACGTCGCGCGGCGCTGCGGGCGTGTCGTCACCACCGAGCACGTGCTCGACGCGCTGTCCACGGTCACGGCCACGGAGCTGTCCTGGAACACCGACCAGCTGCAACGCCGGGTCGGCGAGATGCTCGGTGAGCCGGTCGATCTCGACGACGACCTGATCGAGGTCGGGTTGGACTCGGTCAGCGTCATGCACCTCGTCGAGGAACTGCGAGACGACGGCTACGAGCTGACGTTCGCCCAGCTCGCCGAGACCCCGACCGTGCGCGCGTGGGGCGCGCTGCTGGAGCGTTGACGATGCTCCCGCTGACTGCTGCGCAAGAGGAGTTGTGGTTGGCGTACTGCCGCGACCGCACCAGCCCGGCGCTCTCGACCGCCGACGCCATCGAGATCCCGGGCCCGGTGAAGCCGGATCTGCTGCGCCGCGCCATCCAGCTGATGTACGACGAGACCGAAGCGTTGCGCCTCGCGTTCGGCGAGGCGGACGGGGTGCCGTGGCAGGAAGTCCGTCCGCCTCGGCCGCTGACGATCCCGGTCATCGACCTGCGGGCGGCCGCCTCTCGCCAGTCCGCGTTCCAGCAGGCGCACGAGTGGATGGCAGACGAGTTGGCCCGGCCCGCGCGCCTGGACCGCGGCGCCGAGCCGGTGGCCAACGAACTCGCCGACCCGATCTTCGGCGCGGCGCTGTTCGAGCTGCCGGGCGGAGACGTCCTCTGGTACCAGCGGGCCCACCACATCGCGGTCGACGGCTACGCGGTGAGCCTGATCACCCAGCGGGTGGCCGAGCTCTACCGGGATATCAGCAACGGCCGCCCGGTCGCGGCGCGACCGGGCGGTCTAACCGACGTGATCGCCGAGGAGACGGCCTACCGCTCGGCCCCGGAGCGGCTCCGCGCCAGCCGCGACTACTGGATGGCGCTGCTGGCGCCGGCCGCCACCGGCGGTCTCGCCGACCGGGTCGCGCCGCCCGCGCCGCGCGCGTTGCGGACCGGTAGCGAGGTCTCGTCCCAGCGCTTCGCCGTCTGGCAGGCGGCTGCCGCGCAATCGGCGGTCTCGTGGCCGGATCTGCTGTTCGCAGCCGCCGCCGTCTACCTCCAGCGGATGACCGGCGACCCGGCGCCGGTGGTTGGCGTCGCGATGATGAACCGACTCGGCAGCCGCGCGGCCACGGTGCCCGCGTCGGTCATGAACATCACGGCGCTACCGGTGGAAGTCGGCGAGACGGATCGGATCGGCGACGTGGCAGCCCGGTTCGGCCAGCACCGCCGGGCACAACGCGAACACTGCCGGTACCGATACGAGCAGGTGCGCCGCGACCTCCGTCGGCATCACCCGGACCGCCGCCTGTTCGGGATCCTCGTCAACGTGCTGGGCTTCACCGCTCCGCTGTCCTTCGGTGCGGCGCAGGCCCGGGCGCACACCCTTTCGACCGGCCCGGTGGACGACCTGAACCTGACCGTCGTGCCCCACGAGGGCGGGCTGCGGGTGGAGCTCGACGGCAATCCGGGCGTGTTCTCTTCCGCCGAGCTCGACGCGCACCTATCCCGGCTGCTGCACGTAATCGACGCCGTCGCCCGCGAGCCCGCCGAGCCCCTCGCCGGGGTCGAGGCGGTCACCGCCGAGGAACGCGACATGGTGCTGCGCGACTGGAACCGGACCGCGCACCGGATACCCGAGGTCAGCCTCGCCGAGCTGCTGGTGCGACAGGCCCGCCGGACGCCCGAAGCGCCGGCCGTCCGGTCCGGCGCCGAGGTGCTCAGCTATGACGAGCTGGACGCCCGATCATCGGTGTTCGCCACGGCGTTGCGGCAGTACGGCGCCGGGCCGGGATCCGTAGTCGCCGTCGCGCTGCCCCGGTCGGCAGAACTCGTGGTCGCGCTCGTCGCGGTGCTGAAGGCGGGCGCCGCCTACCTGCCCATCGACCCGGAGTACCCGGCCGAGCGCATCCGCTTCCTGCTCGACGACGCGACCCCGGTCTGCGTCGTGGCCGGGCATGACCTGCCCGGAAATCCCGGACTGCCGGTGGCCTCGGTGCCGAGATCCGGCTGCGTCGAGTCGGACACGCTCTGCCCACCCAAGCTGGACGACGCCGCCTACGTGATCTACACGTCCGGCTCGACCGGCCAGCCGAAGGGAGTACCCGTCTCACACCGCGCGATCGTGAACCGGCTGCTGTGGATGGCTGATCGGTATGGGATCGGCGCGCAAGACCGCATCCTGCAGAAGACGCCGGACACGTTCGACGTCTCCGTATGGGAATTCTTCCTGCCGTTGATGACCGGGGCGGTATTGGTGGTAGCCAAGCCCGACGGACACCGCGACCCCGTCTACCTCGGCGACCTGATCCGCAGCGAGGCAATCACCACGGCGCACTTCGTCCCCTCGATGCTGCACGCCTTTCTCGCCGAGCCCACCACCGCCGGGTGCGCAGACGTGCTGCGACGGGTGATCTGCAGCGGCGAGGCATTGTCACCGGAAGCGGTACGGCGGTTCCACGACCGGCTGCCCGGCGTCGAGTTGCACAACCTCTACGGGCCCACCGAGGCCGCAGTCGACGTCACCGCCTGGGCATGCTCGCCGGCCGACGTCGAGGTGCCGATCGGCCGGCCGGTGTGGAACACCCGGGTCTACGTCCTCGATGCCGCTGGCCGGCTGGTGCCGCCCGGCGTCCCCGGCGAGCTCTACCTCGCCGGGGTGCAGCTCGCACACGGGTACCTCAACCGCGAGGAGTTGACCCGGGAACGCTTCGTGCCCGACCCCTTCGTGCCCGGAGAACAGATGTACCGCACGGGTGACCTCGGGTGCTGGCGACCCGACGGCGCACTGCTGTACCTCGGCCGCAGCGACGGACAGGTCAAGCTCCGCGGGATGCGCATCGAGTTGGGCGAGATCGAACAGGCGTTGCTCCGGCAACCCGACGTCGCGAACGCGGTGGTAGCCCTGCGCGCCGATCGCGAGCAGGACCAGCGGCTCGTCGGCTACGTCCTTCCCGCGGCGGGCTCGACACCGGACCTCGGCGCACTGCACGCGGCGCTGGCCGCCGAGCTGCCGGCACAGCTGGTGCCCACGACGCTGATGACGATCGATGCGGTTCCCGTGACGGCCAACGGCAAGCTGGACCGCACCGCCCTTCCGCCGCCCGACCTGCAGCACGCCGCACCGGCTCCGCAGCAGGTGGCCGCCACCCCGCGCGCGGAGTTGATCGTCCGGCTGTTCGCCGAGCTGCTGGGAACCCCCCGCGTCGACGTGGACGGCAACTTCTTCGATCTAGGCGGGCACAGCCTGCTCGCTGTCGAACTCGCCCGGCGGCTCAGTGCAGCCGTGGGCGAGCAGGTCAACGTCGGCGCTGTCTTCGCCGCGCCTACTCCCCGACGCCTGGCCGCCGAGCTGGGAGCGGGCGAGGCGAGCACAGCGCTCGCACCGGTGTTGACGCTGCGCGCAGGGCGCGGTGTGCCGCTGTGGTGTGTGCATCCCGCCGGTGGGCTCGGCTGGTGTTACAGCACGCTCGCCGCCGCACTCCCGGCCCGAACGCCGGTGCACGTGCTGCAGGCCCCGCACCTGACCGGCCAGCAGCCCGAGGGTCCGTCACACCGGATGACCGACGTGGTCGCCAGCTACTTGGATGCGATGTTGGCCGTGCAGCCAGGCGGGCCATTCCAACTGCTCGGCTGGTCGGTGGGCGGCGTCATCGCACATGCGCTCGGCATCGCCTTGCAGGAGCGGGGATTCGAGGTTGCAACCGTCGCGCTGCTCGACGCGTATCCCGCCGACCAGTGGCGGGATCTCGCGCTGCCGTCGGAACGCGACGCACTGCGGGCGCTGCTGCACATCGGCGGAATCGATCCGGAGACGGTGCGCAGGCTCGACCGCGACGAAGTGATCGGCGTGCTGCGCGAGGCCGGCAGCGCGTTGTCGACGTTACCGTCCAAGGTTCTGGACGCGATGCTCGACCTCGTGATGGCCAGCACCCGGCTGATGCGCACGCACCAACACGGGACCTTCGACGGCGATCTGCTCTTCTATGGTGCGACCGCACCTCGACCGGAGACCTGGCTGGATCGCACCGGCTGGCTTCCCTACCTCACCGGCGCGCTGGTGCCGGTGGACCTGCCCTGCACCCACCCGGGGATGGTGTCGCCGCCGATGTCGCGGCGGATCGCCGATCACCTGACAGACCGTCTTCGCTGATGTCGGCGGACAAGGCGGCGCCTGCGGGCTGAGCGCAGCGCGTCGAGTGCGGCGCGGGCGACCGCGACCGTGGCCCAGGCGTCCACGTCCCGGATCGGCTCGCGGGCGTCGGCTGCCGCCATCCGCAACCAGCATTCCGAGACGACGTCCTCGGCTTCCGCGTGGCTGCCGAGTACGGCGTAGGCGACCCGGATCAGCCGGGGCCGGGCCTGGTCGTAGGCAGTGGCGAGTTCGGTCTCCCGGTCGCTCATGCCCGGCCTCCGGACTCCGGTGTCCCGGTCCCTGGTGCGGTGCCGGCGTCGGGCGTGCTGAGCCACTGGGTGAACGTCTGGGTGCCTCGCGGCCCGTCGGCGATGGGTAGCAGCGCGCCGCCGGCCATGGCTTTACCCGCCGCTCCAGGCAGGCGCAGCGGAACGACGAGGCGGTGGCCGCCTCGGGCCTTGAGGAGCTGGCACACCATGTCGGACATCTGGAGTTGCTCGGGGCCGGCCAGCTCGGGCGCCTGCCCGAGGGGCGCGTCGCGGCAGGTCTCGACCAGCGCGGCGGCCACCTCCCGTGCGGCGATGGGCTGGCACAGCATCCGGGGCGCGATCGCGACCGGTCCGCCGCGATCGAGCATCTGGGCGGCAAACTCGTGGAACTGGGTCGCCCGCAACACCGTGGCCGGTACCCGGCCGGACAGCGCCAGTTCCTCCTGGCGGAGCTTGCCGCGGTAGTAACCCCAGCCGACGCGGTCGACCCCGACGATGGACAGCACGACGTGGTGGGTGATGCCGGCGCGCTCTTCAGCGGCGAGCAGGGTGGTGGTCGCAGCCTGGAAGAACGCGACCGCCTTGCTCTTGTTGGTGGTCACGATGTTGCTCACATCGATCACGGCGGACCCATCCACCAGTGCCGCGTCCAGACCAGCGCCGGTGGTCAGGTCCACCCCGGTCGAGCGGGCCAGCACGACGGGGGTATCGCCGCTGGCGCGAACCGCGTCGACGACCATCTTTCCGACTAGGCCGGTGCCCCCGGCCACTGCTATGTGCATGACCACCTCATCTCGTCGCATCGTCCAGGGTCGGCGTTGTCGGATGGCCAATCCTTCCCGCAAGCCCATGTGCGACTCGCACAGGTCGGAAACACCATGTCAAGACGGACGGACGGGGATGTGGCTCGAGATCGCCACTCGGTTGAAGGCGTTGATGACGATGCCGAGCCAGTGGACGGCCGCGATCTGTTCGTCGGTCAAGGCTTGAGACACCCGGACCCTGGTGTCCTCGCTGAGGTGCGCGGTCGCGATGGTGGTGACGTATTCGGCCAGTTCGAGAGCCGCGCGCTCCGTGTCGGTGAAGTAGTCGGTTTCCCGCCACGCCGCCAAGACGGCGAGGCGTTCCGCGCTCTCGCCGAGTTTGATCGCGTCGGCGCTGTGCATGCGCAGGCAGAAGGCACATCCATTGATCTGAGAGGCGCGGATCTTGACCAGTTCGACCAGGCGGGCGTCCAGGCCCGCGTCGAGAGCTGCCTTGTGCGAGGCGTGGTGCAACTCCATCAACGCGTTGTAGCTGGCGGGCTGGGTCTTGCCGATGTCAACGGGACGGGTAGGCATCGCTGTCTGTCTCCTGTGCTGTTGTAGTTGCCGGTTGGGGCGGCGACTGACGTCACTGCATCAAAGACGAGACAGCCCACCGATGTGTGACAACCAGGAACGGGGAGAACGATGACCGAATCCGCGGACTGCCGGTTCGGGGTGGCAGCACCGCCACGGGACCTCACCGAGTTCACGCCGTGGCTGCGCGCCGTCCAGCGACACGGCTTCGACCTGATCGGATGTGGCGACTCCCAGAACCTGTGGGCCGATCCGTACGTAAGCATGACTATCGCCGGGAGCTCCAGGGCACCTCCAGCCTGCTCTCGACGGCTACTCGGATCGGTGCGCGGCTCGACGTCTCGGCCGGAACGATACGCAATCACTTGGCTTCGGTGCCGTGACGGCACGACCACCGAAGGCGCTGCCTCTACGGTCCGGGGGCGCTTCTCCCGGCGACCTGCGTCCTGCGCCGGAGGGGTCATGATGGGGCTGTGGGCAGCCAGGTGGATCGGGTCGCGGACATTTGGGGTGAGCGGACACCGTACGAGAGAGACTCCAGCTGGCCGGCCCGGGTGGATGAGTTTCTGGTTGACGGGGTGTCCGAGGCCGAGGTGCAGCGGTGGGTCCGCGGCGCGTGCCTGCTGTGTTCGAACGGCTGTGGGATCGAGGTCGCGGTCCGGGACGGCACGATCGTCGGTGTCCGGGGGCGGGCGGAGGACCGCATCAATCACGGCCGTCTCGGGCCGAAAGGCTTGTACGGCTGGCAGGGACAGCAACGCGATCGGCTGACCGCGCCGCTGATCCGGGAGCAGGGCCGGCTCGTCGAGACCGACTGGGACACGGCGATAGGGCGAGTGGTCGAGCGGTCGCGTGCCCTGTTGGACTCCGAGCGGCCGCTCAGCCATGGGTTTTTCACCTCGGGGCAGTTGATGATCGAGGAGTTCTACACGCTGGCAGCGATCGGGAAGGGCGGGATCGGCACGCCGCACATGGACGGCAATACTCGCTGGTGCACCGCGACTGCGGCGGCTGCGTTCGGGGAGAGCTTCGGCTGTGACGGTCAGCCCGGGTCGTACACCGACATCGATCACTGCGACGCGATCTTCCTGTTCGGGCACAACGTCGCGGAGACCCAGAGCGTGCTGTGGGCGCGGATCCTGGATCGCCTCGACGGGCCGAACCCGCCACGGCTGGTGTGCGTGGACCCGCGGCGCACCAAGGTCGCCGAGCGCGCCGAGGTGCACCTGCCGATCCTCAACGGCACCAACCTCGCTCTGATGAACGCGCTGGTCCACGAGATCATCGCCGCCGGTGACGTTGACCGGGGCTATGTCGATGCGCACACCATCGGCTACGACCGCCTGGTCGAGGTGGTCGCGGACGCAACGCCGGAGTGGGCGGGACAGATCTGCGGCGTGGATCCCGCCGAGATCCGGCATGCCGCAGAGATCTTCGGCACCAGCGAGCGAGTGGTGTCGACCTGCTCCATGGGCTTCTACCAGTCGCATCAGGCGACCGCCGCGGCCTGCGCGGTGAACAACCTGCATCTGCTGCGCGGCATGCTCGGGCGGCCCGGCGCGGGGATCCTGCAGATGAACGGCCAGCCGTCCGCGCAGAACAACCGCGAGACTGGCTGCGGCCCAGCGCTTCCCGGGTTCCGCAACTGGGCCAACCTGGAGCACGTCCAGGAGCTGGCCCGGCTGTGGAATGTTGCGGTCGACAAGATCCCGCACCGGGCGCCACCCACGCATGGCATGGAGCTGTTCCAGCTCGCAGAGACCGGCTCGATCGGGTTCTTGTGGATCTCCGGCACGAACCCGGCGGTATCGATGCCTGATCTGAACCGCGTCCGCCGCATCCTGTCCGGAGATCAGTGTTTCGTGGTGGTGTCGGATGCCTATGCCACCGAGACCACCGAGCTGGCCGACGTCGTGCTGCCGTCCGCGCTGTGGGCGGAAAAGACCGGCACCTTCACCAACGTCGACCGCACCGTGCACCTGCAGGAGAAGGCGGTAAACCCGCCCGGTCAGGCCCGCGGCGACCTGGAGATCTTCCTGGACTACGCGCGGCGGATGGGATTGACCGACCGCGACGGACGGCCGCTCCCCGCCTGGGAGACGTCGGAGCAGGCGTTCCGCGCGTGGCAGGCCGCCACCGCCGACCGGCCGTGCGACTACACCGGCCTGAGCTACGCGCAGCTCCACCAGGTCGGCGGTGTCCAGTGGCCGTGCAACCCGACCCACCCGTCGGGTACCGAGCGCCTGTACGTGACGCCGTCTTCCCGACCGACCCGCAGGTGTGCGAGACCTTCGGACACGACCTGTCCACCGGGGCGCCGACCGACCCGGACGCCTGCCACGCCCTGCATCCCGCGGGACGCGCCCTGCTCAAGGCAATCGCCTTCGAACCGGCCTACGAGCTGCCCGACGAGCACTACCCGTTCCGACTGACCACCGGACGAACCGTCTACCACTGGCACACCCGCACCAAGACCAAACGTGCCCCCGAACTCAATGCAGCGGCCCCCTCGGTGTGGGTCGAGATCTCCCCCGCCGACGCCGAGCGCCTGCACGTCACCGAGGGCGACATCGTCCAGCTGGTGTCACGCCGGGGCAGCATCCAGGCGCCAGCCCGAGTGTCCGGAATCCGTGAAGGCGTCGTCTTCGTCCCGTGGCACTACGGCAACGACCTGGGCGGCGCACCCGGAACCGCCGCGAATGATCTCACTCTCGGTGCCTGGGACCCGGTGTCCAAACAGCCCGAGTTCAAGGTCGCCGCCGTCACCGTGACCCGGGTCGCCGCCGGCGATGGGCCCGCCCCGGCGCCCACCACCACGGCCTCGGCACCGGTGACGCCCTTATGAGGACCTGGCGACGACTTCGGCCAGGGCATCGACGAGCTCACGTGGCGTTATCCATGGGTTGCTCGACTCGCGACACGTCTCGGGGGCTCACCGACCACCGCGCGCAAGATCGCTTCGGCTTGCGCCATCCGTAGGCGTGATCTTGCCGCGCTGGGACCGATCTCAGGTGTTCTAGTACGTCCGAAATGGTGGAGCTGAGGGGATTCGAACCCCTGACCCCCTCGATGCGAACGAGGTGCGCTACCGGACTGCGCCACAGCCCCGGAAGGGCCGACAGCGCCGGCCCGCGGAGAGAACGAAACTACCACGCAGCCAACGTCTCACTCGCCGACGGCCCGCCCCAGCGAGAACTCCAGGTCCAGGTCAGCGGCGGTGTCATCCCTGCGCAGTTCATCGGCCTCGTCGCGCAGATCGGCCATGAGTTCGCGCGTGATCGGCTCGCGGGTGACCGCCTCGTCGTAGCCGGCAGGCCACTCGTACTGAGGCACTGGCTCCTCGACCGCGGGCGGGCGGCGCGGGGTCACCCCCGGGGCGTGCTGTTCGCTCCACTTCCCCGGCTGGGTCAGGTCCACGGTCCGAGCCGAGCGGGGTGACGGGGCGCTGCGCCGTGCGGCCACGGCGGGGGCACGCTCGGGCGCGGGGCGCGATACCGGCCTAGCCCGGCCCGCCGCGGGCGGCGCAGAGCTCCTGAAGTCCTGCCCCACCGCGACCTGGAGTTCCGTAGGTTCGGCGCCCGCAGTTGCCACGGCGGCCGGACGACGGACAGGTCGCTGCTCCGGTGCCTCGTCGCGCACGGGTGCAACCGGCACCCGACGCTGCCGACGGGACCGCCGGGCCCGCTCACTGATGACCTCGGCGCGCAAGTGCGCAAGTCCAGCCAGCACCAGCACGTCGGTGAACGCCTGTAGGGCGATGAACATCCCGCCCAGGGCAAGCGCGAGCACCAGGGTGAGCAGGAACCCGGCCAGCATCGCGAGCACGAGTCGGCGACGCTGGGCCAACCGGGAGGCGCGTGCACCCGCTTCCCGGGCCACCCCGCGCTGTCCGGACCCGACCCGCGCGGTCACCTGGCGCCGGTCCTCGCGGGCCGCGACGGTCACCGGCGGACGCTCACGGTACTCGGCTGTATCGCTGGCAGCCATCTCGAAATCCCTTGCGGCAGAGTCACTTTCAACCGTACTTTCGCGACGGCGCTGGCGCGGTTCCGGCTCCTGTGGCCTGCTCACGTGCGGCACCCGGGCCGCCGCCGAGCGAGCCGGCATCATCACGTACCGGCCGGAGGACAGCGCGGCACGCCCGCCGCCCCGTCCCGACCTGCGGGACAGCACCCGCATGGCGCCGGCGAACCGATCCACCGCCGCGAGTTCGTTGAGTTTGTCGTGCCGTTTCAGCCACATCGGGACGAGGACGACAGCCCACAAGATGACCAGCGCACCCAACACGACGGCACTCACGCTTCGTGACGGTAACCACGCACCACAGCTGCGGCACGGATGCCGACGGCGTGTCACCGGCCCGATGTGGCTACCTGGCCGACATCACCTGTTCACCGGTTCGAGCGGCGCGCAGATGTCGCGTAGCGGTGGCGCAGACGGCAGCTGCGCTCCACTCGACAACCGGACGCAATCGCGGCTCGCGGCACAGGTCAGACCACGGTGCGATCCAGCAGCGCGCCGAGCACGCCGCCCGGGTGGTCCTCCGCCAGCAGCGCAAAGCAACGGTGATCGCGCCAGTCCCCGTCGATGGCGAGGAATCGTCGGTGGAAGCCCTCGTCGGTGAAGCCCAGCTTGCGCACCACCGCCAGGCTCGCGGAGTTCTCCGGCCGGATGTTCGCCTCCAGCCGGTGCAGGCCGACCGCGCGGAACGCGTGGTCCGCCAGCAGCGCGACGGCGGTCGGCGTGATGCCGCGCCCGGCCAGGCCCTCGTCGATCCAGTAGCCGATGTTTGCGGAGCAGAACGCACCGTGCACGATCTCGCCGAGGTTGACCTGCCCGGCGAATACCCGGTCGACGAAGATGCCGAACGGCAGGTGCGTCCCGGTCCGGGTGTTCTGCCGCTGCCGCCGCAGCAGTTCGGTGTAGGTGGCGGGCGTGTGTCGCGCCTCCCACGGGATCTCCGCCGTCGCCGTCCCGAGCCGAGTCGCCTCCCAGGGGCGCAGCCACGCCTCGTTACGGTTGCGCACCGCAATCCAGTCGGCCCGGTCGCGGCGCCGTAGCGGCCGCACCACCACCGACCCGTGGCTCAGCCTCGCGGGCCAGCCGGGACTCACCGGTGGTCGCCACCGCGCAGCTGGTCGACGGTGTGCGCGAGCAGCGGGCCGACCACCGCCACGCCGTCGCGCACCCCGCCGGTGGAACCGGGCAAGGTGACGACCAGCGTCCGGCCGACCACGCCCGCCACGCCGCGGGACAGCACCGAGGTCGGAACCCGCTCACGCGCCGCCGCACGGAGCGTCTCGGCGATCCCCGGCAGCGTGCGCTCCAGCAGCGGCCCGACCGCCTCCGGCGTCACGTCCCGCGGCGACAAGCCGGTGCCGCCGGTGGTCAGCACCAGGTCGACGCCGTCCGCGACGCCGGCCTGCACTGCTGCCGCGATTGAAGCGATCTCGTCGGGCACCACCACGACGTCGTCAGCGCTCACGCCGTGCTCGGCCAGCAGCGTCACCGCCAACGGGCCGGACCGGTCCTGCGCCTCTCCCGCCGCGCACCGGTCCGACACGGTGACCACCCGCGCCTTCACCGACCGGGATCCCGCCGCCAGTCGCCGCTCCGACCACCGGTCTTGCGCTGCAGCCGCACCTGAGTCAGCGATGCCTCCGGGTCCAGCTTCTTGACCATGTCGTGCAGCGCCAGGCCCGCCACCGCCACCGCGGTCAGGGCCTCCATCTCCACCCCGGTACGGTCCGCGGTTCGGGCGGTCGCACGGATGTCGACCCCACCCTCGCCGATGGACAGTTCGACGGCGACGCCGTGCAACGCCACCGGGTGCGCGAGCGGCAACAGTTCCGGCACCCGCTTGGCGCCAGCGATGCCGGCGATCCGGGCCACCGCCAGCGCATCCCCCTTCGGGATGCTGCCGTCCCGCAGCGCCGTCAGCACCGCGTCGGACACCAGTACCCGCCCGGTCGCGGTCGCTTCTCGGACGGTGACGTCCTTGCCCGATACGTCGACCATCCGAGCGGATCCACGCTCGTCCAGGTGCGGGAACGGCGCGGGTGCCGGGTCTTCCACGCTCATTGGCCCGGACCGTCCAGCACCATCGCGACCCCAGTCGCTCCGGCTGCGAGTTCGGTGACGTCCTCTGGCACGATCAACAGGCCGTTCGCGGCGGCCATCGCAGCCATCAGGTGCGAGCCAGGTCCGCCGATTCGCGTCGCGACGACACCCCGCTGCGGGTCGGATGCCAGCCGGACCCGGACGTACTGGCGCTTACCGGCCGGCGAGCGCCCGGCCTCGGCAAGGACGACCGGCACCAGCGCCCGGTGCAGTTGCTGCGCCCCGGCCATCCGCAGCAGCGCGGGACGCACGAACGCCTCGAACGACACCAGCGAGCTGACCGGATTGCCGGGCAGTGCGAACACCGGGATGTGGTCGTCCCCCATGACACCGAAGCCCTGCGGCATCCCCGGCTGCATCGCCACCCGGTGGAAGCGGACGCTGCCCACCTGACGCAGCACCTGCTTGACCACGTCGTACGCCCCCACACTCACGCCGCCACTGGTGACGATCGCATCCGCCTGGATCAGGTGGTCGTCGAGGACCTCGGTCAGCCGAGCCGGGTCGTCCGGCACCACGCCCACCCGGTACGCCTGCGCCCCGGCCTCCCGGCAGGCGGTCGCGAGCGCGTAGGAGTTCGCGTCGTAGATCTGCGCCTGCCCCAGCGGTTCGCCCAGCTCGACGAGCTCGCTCCCGGTGGACAGCACGATCACCCGCGGGCGGGGATGCACCATGACCCGGGAGCGCCCGGCCGCCGCCAGCAGGCCGATCTGGGCGGCTCCCAGCACGGTACCGGCGGACAGCACCGGAGCCCCTTTGGCGAGATCCTCGCCGGCGCGCCGGATATACGCGCCGGGGTCTGGCGCGCGGGTGATCACGACCTGTGTCACGCCGCCGTCCGTCCACTCCAGCGGCACCACCGCCTGTGTTCCGGGCGGGATCGGAGCGCCGGTCATGATCCGGGCCGACAGGCCCGGCTGGAGCCGGATCGCGGCTGTCGACCCGGCGGCGATGTCGGCCACCACCGGTAGCGCCACCGGCTGGCCGGGGCTGGCGTCACGGACGTCCTCGAGCCGAACCGCGTATCCGTCCATGCTCGAGTTGTCGAACGGCGGCAACGGGATCGAGGTGGTCACGTCCTCGGCGAGATAGCTGCCGTGTGCGTCCGCCAGGCCCAGTTCCAGCGGAGCGAGCGGCGCCACCCGGGACAGCACCTCGGCGAGGTGCTCGTCGACCGGGCGGAGCCCATCGGAGGTCACCGTGCCGCTCCTGCGTCCCGCGGTGTCACTCCGGCATCCCCCGGACGAACTCACGCAGCCACGGGCGCAGCGCCGGACCCAGGTCTTCGCGCTCGGCGGCCAGCCGGATGGTGGCCTTGAGCCACTCGACCCGATCGCCGGTGTCGTACCGGCGCCCCCGGAACACCACGCCCCGCAACTGTCCACGATCCGCGAGTACCGCCAGCGCGTCGGTCAGCTGGATCTCCCCACCACGCCCCGGCTCGGTCTCCCGCAGCACCTCGAAGACGTCCGGCGTGAGCACGTACCGACCGATGACCGCCAGATTCGACGGGGCCTGTCCCGCAGCGGGCTTCTCCACCAGGCCGGTGACGGTCACGGTGTCCGTCCCCGGCTCCGGCAGCTGCCGCACCGCCGCGCACCCGTACAGCGACGTCTGCTCGGCCGGGACCTCCATCAGGGCGATCACGCTGCCCCCGCCGTCGGCGTATACCTCGAGCATCCGGGCCAGCAGCCGGTCTCGCGGGTCGATCAGATCGTCGCCCAACAGCACCGCGAAGGGGGCGTCGCCGACGTGTGAGGCGGCCTGCAGCACCGCGTGCCCCAAGCCGCGTGGTTCCTGTTGCCGGACGGAATGGACCTGCGCGAGCTCTGTGGACCGGCGGATCGCGGCCAGCCGTGCCGTGTCCCCCTTCCGGTCCAGCTCCTGCTCCAGGGCGGGCTTGGCGTCGAAATGATCGACGATCGCCACCTTGCCGCGCCCGGTGATCAGCAGCACATCGTCGAGCCCCGCGGCGGCCGCCTCGGCGACCACGTACTCGATCGCCGGCGTGTCCACCACCGGCAACAGTTCCTTCGGGACGGCCTTGGTCGCAGGCAGGAACCGGGTCCCCAGACCGGCCGCCGGGATCACCGCAGCGCGGACCTCGTTGCCGCGTCGCGTAGCTGCTGCATCGGGCATGACTCGACAGTATCGGTTCGAGCGATGCTGTCAGCGGCCGACAGAACCGGACGGATCCTGGGCCGTCTCCCACTCGTCGACGTCCCGGCGGATCGAGGCGACCCGGACGGTGTCGCGACCGGACGCTTTGGCGACGTAGAGAGCGTTGTCTGCAGCGCGCAGCAAGGTCCGCGCGGTGTCACCGTGCATCGGCATCACCGACACCCCGATCGAGGTCGTCATCCACACCGGCGGCTCACCGGGACCGCCCACCGGCTGCCGGCGGATGCTGTCGAGCACCCGATCCGCGAGTAATTCCGCGCCGGCGAGGTCGGTCTCCGGCAGGATCAGCAGGATCTCCTCACCGCCGTAGCGGGCGACGATGTCCACCTCACGCACGACCGTACGCATCCGCGCCGCGAGCTCGATCAGCACGGCATCGCCCCGCTGGTGGCCGTACAGGTCGTTCACCCGCTTGAACCGGTCGAGGTCCAGCATGAGCAGTGCGAGCGGGTGCCCGAAACGCTGCGCCCGCTCGACCTCCCGGTCCAGCGCGAGGGTCGCGTACCGGTAGTTCCACAGCCCGGTCATGCCGTCGGTGACCGACAGCCGCTGCGCCTCGCGGTGCAGCAGCACGTTGTCGATCGCCACGGTGGCCTGGGTGACGAAGTCGCGGACGACCTGCATGTCGTGCACGTCGAACGGCCGCCCGTCGCCACGGTCGTAGAGGGCGAGGACGCCGGTGACCCGATCCGCGCTGCGCAACGGGACCGCCAGGATCGTACGACCGCGCGGCTCGTCGTCCGCCAGCACCAACCCGTGGTCCCCCACCACGCCGAAGACGGTCTCGCCGCTGGTGGCAACCCTGGTGACGACGCCACGCGGCGTCGTCACTGCCTCGTCCGACGCGGTCGACTGCTCATCCTCGGATCCGTTGGCCATCGGGTGCAACGCGATCCGGCGGTTGTCCGGGCTGCCGTCGACGCGCCCCTCCAGCCCATGCCCCACCGCCAGGTACAACGCGTCCCGAGACGCAGCCGTGAGCAGCAACGCACCCGCCTGTGCACCGACGCTGCTCATCGCCGTCTCCAGGATCACCGCCAGGATCCGGTCCAGGTCGTGGGTGCCCGACAGCGTGCTGCCCAGCCGGCCGATACCGCGTCGCAGCTCGTCGCGACTGTTCTGCAGGTCCGTACTGGTCGCGTGCACCAGCTGGCTCAACTGGGTGAGCACCGAACCGAGTTCGTCCAATTCACTGGCGTGCGTTTCCCGCCCCGGCGTCGCAGCCAGCTCGGGTGTCCGCGGTGCCCCCTCGATGATGCGCCGCGCCGTCGCCGACAGGTCACTGATCGAGCGACGGGTACGCCGGGCGATCAACGCCCCGAGCAACAGTGCCAAGACGAGGCCGGCGGCAACGATGACGACGAGGCCCAGATACAGCGACGTCTGGCTGACGACCGGCTCGCTGACAACCAGCACCGCGCCGTCCAGCAACGGCAGGCTGGCCGCGAGGTGACCGCCGACACGCACCGCCCCGGCCGGGGTGGTACCCGCGCCGAAGCGAGTCGCCAGCTGCCGCTGCAGGTCGGCGGACGTGTTGCCGACCGCGCTGCCGGCGGGTGCCCCGGTCTTGAACAGCGTGACGTGCGCGTCGGTGCCCTGCACGATTCCGGCGATGAGACCGGGTCGGGCGGTGGTGCCGACCCACGGAAACGCCGCTACTGCCGTCGCCTTCTGGTGAATCTGCACCTTGCTACCGGCCTTGACGACCTCGACGTTCCGGGTGAACGGCACCCGCGCGACGATGGCGACCGCGTCCGCGATGCCGTCCTGGTCACGACAGTCCCCCGCTGTCGCGTACGCGGACCACGGGACGTCCGCGTCGGAGGCGTCGGACGGGTTCGCAGGAGCGGCGGACACCACCTTGCCCTTGTCGTCGAGCAGCAACGCGACGTCCGCGCCGGACGAGTTGTCCGACGCAGTCGCCTTCCGCACCGCCGCCGACGGCGTGGCGGTACCCGCGTGGGCGATCGAGGTGGCCGCGTTCACGGCACGCTGGCATGCCGTCTGCGCACGCGCCTGGACCGTCGCCCGCGCACTCACGACCGCGTCCCGGGTGCGGGCGTCGGTGACATCCGGAACCCGCAGGGCTACGAACGTCGCAGCGCCCACCAGCGGAAGAATCACGATCGCCACGAAGGCGGCGACCAGGCGGGCCCGCATGGACACGCGCCACCCCCCTCGCAGCCACTAGCACATAGGACGGATGATCGTCCCACGCCGCGCTGATCGACAGCAGGAGATGTCTGCGTTATGCCCCGAATGGCCCAATCCGAGCCCTGCCGCGCCCTCCCCGACCGGGAATCACGGCAAGCAAAGACCACGCTACGTCGGCAGGTGCTGGCGATGCGAGCCAGCCGTGACCGGGGCACCGGCGACGCGGCGCGGGCCGCGCAGCTGCTCGCGCACCCGTGGCTGCGCGGTGCGCGGATAGCAGCGATGTACGCGTCGACGCGCACCGAGCCGAGCACGACGACGCTCCGGGCCCGGTGGTCCGCCGGCGGGAGAACGACG
>Ga0164242_10002216_pt1 | contig 22567 bp, 22 predicted proteins | sample OricomgcompostMG_FD_108783 | JGI IMG/M metagenome (GOLD analysis project Ga0164242, IMG submission 108783) | Miracle-Growth compost microbial communities from Emeryville, California, USA - Original compost - Miracle growth compost (MG) ... | reverse complement strand
CGTGGTGTGGGTAGCAGCATATGAGATGTACGCGAAATAATGCTATGTGAGCGAAATAAAAAGCCATGTGACCTTGGACTACATTCCCTTCACGAAGATGACAACTCGTTTCCATATCAGAGAAGGGTGAACATACCGATAAGAGAGCGAGAAGCCCATATTATCACCACGAGTTAAAATAGGAGAAGTGCCAACGAAGATTTTAAACGTCCTCGGAAGATATCTAGGTTTTACAAGCATACCATTTACCCATTCAGCTGTAGTGTTGCGGTCTTGACGTAATAAAACCACCCATATACTCCCTTTAAGTTGAGGAACCAGCTATCCTAGGAGAGTGCTGGTGAGTGTTTCGATTCGAATGGGCCATAGACTTGTTTGATACTGTAAATCCTGGAGCTCCCTGTATTGCTCTCAAATCATCCAACGTGAGCCTCTTTTGTCAGCCCTTGAGTAGTTTTACAATCTAGCTTGTCTACGACACAATTTAACTAGGGTTACTGCTACACTTGTTATATAGGGTTTGAGGTTAGAGGACCTACTCAAAATTTGATTGCGTAATGTGGTTATGCGGTTTGTGAATGAAGTTGCCCAGGGAAGGTTTGCCTATGCGTTCGTACTTAATGACAGGGAAGGATGTCCTGGGACGCTTGACATTCTTCATGCTAATTCTTGATGTGAGTAGTGGGTGTTCCCATATGTTAGAGTCGAAGTTTAGATACCATCGACGAGATAATCGCCAGTTGGTTTCACTAGCTTGTGTTGTGTCAATGGTAGTTAATATATACCGATCGTACAAGAGTGCAAGGCGTAGTAGCGGAGGAAAGCTTTATTATTGTATGCAAGTCGCTAGTTACACTCGTTTCCGTCGAATCCGTTCATCAATGACCTCGTGATTGCACATTTATACCGGAACGCCGAAAGTCTTCAAGTTGCTATCCTCGCCAACGTGTGTTTGCCCGCATCAAAGATGATGTAAGACCAACAGCTTAAAATATCCTTCGTTTCCTGTTCTCGCTCTGTGGTGTGACATCAAGCACTTCGTTCCACCTCCTTCCCACGTAGTGACTAGCCCATGCTAGGAACCCCTGAATCAGTACCGATTCCGACTTCTCTGCTCCCTCCTCCCCCTCCTCGCATTCCTAGAATCACTCTCCTGCACATACACCGGCGGCGGTCTTTGGTGGTGGAGATTCTCCGACACGACGGCGACCGGGCGGAGGTGCCCGACCTCGGACGTCGATCTGCGGCGGTGCGAGTGGCTCCGCGACCGATGATGGTGATGACGGTGCGGACTTGCGTAGCGGCTACGATCGCTGTCGTACCAGGCCCCGCCGTCGCGGCGAGCAGGGGAGGGTGGCGCCCCCAGGTTGGTGCACGACCGGAAGATCCACCATAGTAGTAAGAAGCCTGCGATCGACCCAATCACTATGCCAGCGATGGCGCCCCCGCTGAGTGTGGAGGCTCCGCCGCCGCTGCCGCCGCTGTCGTTGGACACCACGGTTACTGTGGCGGTCGGAGCGGATTGCCGCCTTAGAAGGGCAGAGGACACTTGTTTGAGGGTTTGAGTAGGCGGCAAGTTCATGCGCTCGGTTAGGGACTCGAGCGCGTCGATGGATAGCTTGGGAAGTGTGGGGGCCATCGTGTTTTCAGCTCTGGGGTTATAGGCCTAGTAATGACCTTTAATTGACGAATTCCCGTGTCATCAGCGATGACCGGGCTATAGATACGTGGCTGATTGTTTGGTGTGGCATTACAAGGAGGCTCAACGGCGAAAAGCAACAATTTATATTCCAGGGGCTGGCATTTACCCCAGGAACAACGATGGCATCTCTCTCTTCATTCTGGTGACGCAATTATGCAGGATGGTGGGCAGGAACACTTGGTACCGTAGTATCCAGTTTGTGCAACTTGATTCCCCGACGAGCTAGTGTTTGTTGAAGTTGGTTCAGGAGAGGGACCGCATATTGAGGGACGTCATTGAGCCGTACTACCCAACCACCGATTGCACAGGGGCCTTGCAGTAGGATACTTTGCTGTCGCCCAATACCGTTGCAGAATTGAACCTTGTATCATTGCTTTGCCTGTCTGGACCGCTGCCGACTTTTGAACTCCGGGTCGAGTCGCTCCACTTCGGTGGTTGGATTGAGGAAAAGATGAGCCCCTGTCCTCTGCCCTCAGGGATGTGACGTCACGCTCGTTAACCTGGAACGCTACACTCTCTTGCCTCTCTTGACTCTACACGACTTGGCTGCTGTCTAGCACGTATAATAATAGTAGATAGCAACATTACTGTGTAACACCTTTGGAAACAGATAGCGATCCAAAGACTTTACACTTTGAGTGAGGGAAGGGTATGACTTCTAGAGTCAGAGTTATATCCAATCGCTAGATGCACGTGATTCTGGTATTGATTCAGCGCGTCTAACCCACTATAGCCTAGAGCTGACTTCACGATCAACGGCTTCCCAGCCCTACGCCCTTGCATCAACATCAACAACAATAGTTGCTTTGCGCAGTCCACATAGACAATGGGGCTAGCCGGCACTTGTCTCTGCTTCTTGTAGTCCAAGTAGATAAGTATAGAATGCCTCGAACCGACGAAGCTTCCGCCTTCTTCTACGCCGTGTACTCCGCGGTGCAGGAAATCCCGTATGGTAAAGTCACGAGCTACGGGCACATCGCCAAGCTGGTCAATTGCCGTAAGGAGAAGCCTGAACCGACACCGACTGATAGACACGTGTGGCTAACAAAAGCTAAACACAAAACAGCCGAGAGACCGCGGCAGGTGGGCGTCTGCATGAAGCATCTCCCTAACGATCCCGAAGCAACCCACCATAGCGGCAATGTCCCATGGCAGAGGGTGATCAACGCTAAGGGCATAATTTCGCCCAGGTGAGGAGCCAAAGAACAGTGAAGGGTAGCGGGGTTCGCTGATTGGTGTTAATTCTCAGATCTCAGCCCACTGGCGCGCTCAATCAGGCCGCCGCACTCGAGGCGGAGGGGGTGACAGTTACGACGGGGCCACTCGGGGAGCTCATGGTAGACTTTGCGGAGTATGGCTGGTTCCCTCGCATTTTGCCCTCGGATGAAGCAAGGGGCGTAAATGTTGAAGACGACAGTGATGACTAGGGTTACGATACCTTTGCAACTGCTCGACCCCCAAAAAGACAAACATTTATTTGAGACATGGGTTGAACTGATATATGCTCAGTATTTGATAGCCAGATCTAAACGCTTTGTAAAAGGAAATCTGAACGCCTATGCATTGGTAATATCCTCCGAAACCCCGTTACCGACCGGCTTCCCCGAGTTGATCGTTTGCTTCAACGGCGGCAAGAGGCTCTTGGCCGTATGCCGCGCCTGCTGCGCCAGAACCGCGTCCATCAGAACCAAAGCGGCCATGGCCTCGACAATGGGCACTGCGCGAGGGACGACACATGGGTCGTGTCTGCCCTTGGCGGCGAGGATGCCCTCGGCCCCGCCGTCGTACGTCGCCGTTGCCTGCTCCTTGCCGATCGTCGCCGGGGGCTTGAACGCGGTGCGGAAGTAGATGGGCGCGCCGTTGGAGATACCGCCCTGGATGCCGCCCGAGAAGTTCGTCTTCGTCGTCAGCTTCGGCCGCGGTATGCCCGTCCGCGAGGCGCCGCTCGCGGCAACGCTGCTGGGTAGGTCGCTCTCGGGTGCGGCGGGGATGAAGGGGTCGTTGTGGACGGAGCCGGGGACTTCGCAGCCGCCGAAGCCGGAGCCGATTTCGAACCCCTTGGTGGCGGGGATGCTGAGCATGGCGTGGCCTAGCATTGCTTCTAGCTTGTCGAAGCAGGGCTCGCCGAGGCCGCTCGGCACGTTACGGATGACGCACGTTACCGTTCCGCCGATACTGTCCTCGCGGTCTCTGAACCCGGCAATGTACTCCTCCATCTCTAGCGATACTTTCCGGTCCGGGCACCGAACGGGCAGGAACTGGTCGACCACATTGCGGTCTATCCTCTCTAGAAGAGAAAGGAAGGCCGGGTTGGTGCTCGGAGTCGGATGCTCCGCTGTCGGGGGGAACATGTGGATGCTCCCGACGGAGGAGACAAAGGCTGTGATCTCGACGCCGTACGCCAGCCTGAGGTATTTCTCCGCGATCGCACCGGCCGCCACCCTCCCTATCGTCTCCCGGGCGCTGCTGCGACCGCCGCCACTGCTCGCCTTGACACCGTATTTCTCGAGGTAGGTCCAATCGGCGTGACTCGGTCGGGGGTAGAGGTCCATAGTCGAGTTCCCGTAGTCCTTCGGCCGTTGATCTTCGTTCATGACCATCATCCCGATTGGCGTGCCTAGCGTAACGCCGAACTCGGTACCCGATTGAATGAGGACCCTGTCCTTCTCGTTTCTCGGCGTCGTGATCTTGCTCTGTCCCGGCCGTCGGCGAGTCATCTGGGGCTGGATGTCGTCCTCGGTGAGTTCCATCCCCGGAGGACAGCCATCGACAATACAGCCGACAGATCGGCAGTGCGACTCGCCATAACTAGCTCACAGTTAGCCGGGGGGACTGCGACTCGGAGTAACTGGCTATAAGAAGGGGGGGGCTCGTACGTTGTAACTCTGAAATACTCTCCGAACGTCGACATCGTAGCTGCAGAGGGAGGGTTCCGATGTGGAGGCGTGAAAGTAGGAAGTGATCGCGAATATGGCTGTAGGTGAGTCAAAAACCGAAGTCGGGGATGATATCAGGCTTTGTGGTGGGATGATTATATGGGGAGGGAAATTTTTGACCAACACAAGTGGTCAATTGGCTCTTCTACCCCGCCATCGGACGCACTGTCATGTATGTATGTACCAAGGTACCTCATATAGAGATGCGCGAAGAATAACACCCTGCCGGGCCTCACTAATATCTTGACAATATGAAAGCTGGACGGGATTATAATCGCAATATCTTAATATCGTAGATAGGACAATCCTGTCATATTTTCTAATGCTTGAGGATGATGGAATCGTGTATTGAGCTCGTTGGATCGACCGTACCTCTCTTCCATGTATCTTTTCTGAAAACCGCCCGTGCGCCCGAAGCAAGTCCGGTCAGCTTCTGAGCAGGCCGAAAACCTCCGTTCTCCAACTCCGCTCCGGGGGGAAGATCACATGGCTCTTGCACGGCAGGCCCTCCTGCGGCTCGGAGCTCCGAGATTTCAATTAGCTCAACGTCGTCACTTCAGTAACCTCCTCGCCAGCGATGGACCGCGTCCCCGGATCTACATATCCCACGACTCGGACCCCTATGTGAACCTCTCTATCGAGCACTACCTGCTCCAGAAATCACACCCGGATTCAACTATCCTCTTCCTCTATAGGAACCGCCCCTGTGTTGTCATCGGCCGCAATCAGAACCCATGGCTTGAAGTGAACCTAGGACGACTCTGCCGTGGTATCCCGGACCACAGCCCCCGGGATAGCGGCATAAAGTTCGACGGTGCCCCCACACCGGGGCAGGAGCCGCCCAACCAGACCGTCTCCCTGGTGCGACGGCGATCCGGCGGCGGCACCGTCTTCCACGACGAGGGCAACGTCAACTGGATGGTCATCTGCCCGCCCGCGGCCTTCGACCGCGACCGGCACGCCGAGATGGTAGCGCGGGCGCTGAGCCAGCGTCTCGGCGTCGCGGGCGTCCGCGTCAACTGCCGGCACGACATCGTCAAGGACGTCGGGGCCGGCGTGGCCGGGTCGCCGCCGGACTCGGAGAAGGAGACGTACAAGGTCTCCGGGTCGGCGTACAAGCTGACGAGGCTGAGGTCGCTGCATCACGGCACCTGTCTGCTCTCGTCGGCGAACCTGACGCACATCTCGAAACTCCTCCGCTCTCCGGCCGAGCCGTTCATCAAGGCTAGGGGCGTCGAGAGTGTGCGGTCAAAGGTGCGGAATGTCGATGTTGGCTATGAAGATTTCGTCGCGGCTGTGAGGCACGAGTTCAAGGACATGTACGGAGAGATTGAGGGCGGGGACGTCGTCGTCGGTCGCGCTGCGCTGGAGCTACCGGAGGTTCGGAAAGGAGTTGAAGAGCTTCAGGTTTGTCCTAATTCCTCCGTATACGTTACCCATAAACCATTGGCACTAATATGCATCCCCAGTCTCCGGAATGGATATTTGGGCAGACACCACTCTTTACTTTCTCAACTCATCCCACCAAGGACGACCCAAGGCAAAGGCCGGCACTACCAGACTTCTTACCGCCAAATGTGGGTTTATCCCTATGCATACCTACATTAGGGAGTTGTACTGATCCATCATGCTAGTTCCGAGTGTCGCTATCTGTCCGCCACGGACAAATCCAGGAAGCCTCCTTTTCCGGCCTATCCTACCGCGATGATATTGACCAAACCAGTCAAGATCAAGCCTTGAGCAAAGCCTTAATCGGCCAGAGCATACACCATATAGCTGACTGGTGCGAGGCTCTAAGGGACGCTAGCCCGCTGCCGGTAGAGAGCGAGGTTGTTGGGGGTTGGCTTAACAGCCTGTTGAGCATCGAAGCCGTCAACAAAATGATTAATTGAGGCACGAAAGTTTTTTCGCGGTTAATGACCGCCCTGCCCATAAACTACGAACAAGCACTATCGGAGGCACTAAGAGATAGATAGACATTGCTGATGTAGAACACTTGACCATGTATAGATATGTATCGCTAACATGTATCGCTAATAGATGGGACAAGTTTGATAGACGGCGGATGATTATTGGATATGTACCTAGATTATACCCTATTCATAGCCGCAGCTCGGTGTATGTATACATCTCTCCAGCCCGCGGTCACTCTACACTTTGGGAGCCCATGACCCCCCGTCCAAACCACTGCGCGATCGCCCCAAACCGGTCCTCGCTCCTCTCCAAATCGTCCTTGAACAACTCATGCCTCTCCGCATACTCCTCCTGCGTCTTCCTCAGCGCCCGAATCGTATTATTGTCATTAGCGCACTGCGGACACTCCCCCGACCCGGCCCCGTCCACCCCGCCGCCACCCCTCAGGCACCTCTGGTGGAAGCTGTGCTTGCACAGGAAGTGCACGACGGGCAGCTCCAGCGGGGCCCCGCAGTCGGAACAGCGCGTCGCCTGGAACACGGCCGGCTTGGACCCGAGGTCCGCGATCTCCGTGCGCCGCTGCTCCGTCTCGGCTCTACACGTCTCCGCCATGCGCTTGTTGGTGACGATGTCGCGCCTCTCGCGCTCGATCCGCGCGGACAGGTACGGCTTGAGCATCCCCATCGTCGCCACCGCGTTCTTCCCTAGCGTCTGCACCACCTGCAGCGGTGCCATGAGCGCCCCTTCGTCGATGCGCGTGAGCACGGCTGCCAGCTCGCCTGGGCCGGCCTCGTCGAGAATGCGTGGGTCTGAAGTTAGATAGGCGAGGGCCGCAGGGTACAGTTGCGGTTCCTCTGGGCCATACTTGCGGAGCGCCTTGATGGCGCCTGCCGTATCCTTGGCCGAGGTGTAGGAGCGGAATATGTCAAAGAGCAAACCCGATTGCTCTTTGACGAGGGTGGTGCCGTCGCGGAAATTGGTGAGGTGGGAGAGGAGGAGGACGTTGGAGTTCGAAATCGGGATCTTATTATCTGGGCCCTGGTTCTGGCTGTTGATGAGAGCTTTGGCCTTCTTCTCCCACTCCTCGCGATGTCCCTCTCCTTTCTTCTCATTCGATTTATGGAGGTACATTTCGAAAAGCGTCGTGGAAAGATCGGTCTTGTCGGAGTCCGACAGATCTTCGCCTTCGAGGCATGCCTCTAAGAAGACGATAAACTCATCAGGGTGGTCGATGAACGAAGAAAATGCCGTCCGGGGAGGAGGCGGTGTGTAGGTAGGAGCGGGAATGTTTTCAGAGTTGATGACCGTGTCAGCATCGCCAGCCACTGCCTTGTCGTTGCTTTGGGCAACGGGTGAAGCAACACCATGGGTGCTGAGGTACGGCAGCGGTATATAGCTTGTGAGATTTTGAACGGCACTTGCAGCGCCTGCTGCAAGGCCCCCGGCAGCCGGTGCCACGACACCGTCGACAACAGCAGCAAGCTGGGCCTTTGGCCTATACTTACCCTTGTAGTAGTCGATAAAAACCTGGGTGGTATCCTTGGGACAGTGCTCGATGAGGACGCGAGCGTACTTCATGAGACATGGGTAGGCCTAAAATCCGTTAGAACGACGCCATAGGGCAACGGATGCTTTGGACATACTGTTTCAGGGTCGAAGCGCCAAATGAAATTCAAGGCGTCTTGGTACTTCTTCGAATCTTCGATCAAGATATCAACCACCAGGTCAGTCTCGCCGTGCTTTTCTGCAAGGTATGCCGCTTGTTCATAGTAGCCACCCTGACGGCACATGGAAATAGCGGTGTCTAGGTCGAATTTGAGGTCTCCCGGAGATTTGATAAACTTCTCCAGCTTCTCAAGGTCCTTCAGCTTGGCATAGCAATTTAGAAGGAGGGTGGTATGGTCGGCTGTCGCTTTGTGGTGCTCGTGCAATTCCTCAAGATACTCAATGAGGTTGTGTATCCTCTGGGTATCGAGAAACTTCCTAATGACCTGTGACGGCTCTGTGCTGTCAATGGCCTTGATGTATTGTGTCATTGCTTCGTCGTAATTCCCTTTCTGGTAGAGGTAATCTCCGTACTTCCGGAAGATGACGTTTTGTTGCTGACCACCAACGCCGCACTTTTGTGCTAGTTCGATGGCAAGGGTGTAGAGGTTCCTCTGGTACATCAACTCCAGCCTTTGTTGGAGAGGTTTCTCATGGTAGCGGAAGACCTAGAATCGCGTAAGTACAGCTAGACCAGTCTAGGCGGGAAAATGATGCTGTTCCTACCTTGCCCTCCTGGGTGAGAGTGTAAAGATCCCCCCATACCTGGAAGATTGCTTGTACTTGGGAAATGAGTGACTCGCTGTGGGCAACGAGCTTGAGGTCCGTCTCTAGAAGCGTGAATGTTGAGGTGTTGAAGAGCTCGTCCGCTGTCTGGCCGCCGAAACGTCGCCGTATGGAATCGGGCTCTCCGCGAGGAGAGTCCGCAGGGGGGGATACGACCGCTACGTAGTCTTGGTAGACCGAAACAAGTCTCTTTCGCCCCTCGTATGCGCGGGGAGGGCCTCTGCCGTCAAGGGTGTAGTAGTAGATCGCATCGTCTCGGGCAATGACAATATCTCCGGTCTTCTTGTCTACCGTCATGCATCCTACCCCGCATCCCGTGTCTTCGACAGTCTTCGGTGCTTGTCCCTGTCCCGTCCCTGAGATCACCAGTTTTAATATGCGCCCGGTTGTCGAGATGAAGAGGGTGGTCAACTTCGCGTCCACCCGTAGCTCGACGCCAGTTATCGGTTCTTCGGATTCGTGAACGATACGCTGCTTTGTTCCCCGGTCGTGGATCAAGTCGCCTCGAATCACCGTCACGGCTCCGTTGGCGAAGCCCACAGCCAGCTGGGACAAGTCTTCGGTTGCTGTGAAAGCGGATATCTTATAGGAAATCAGTAGGGGAAAGACTAAGACCTGCCATCTTGACTCACAGGAAACGGTTTCCTCCCATTATTGACACTCAGCGTGCTCAAACAGGTCGGGATCCCTGTCTTTTTGACGGGTTTGTCCAGAGCCCAGACCTTCAGCACCGGCTCAGTGCTTAGATCCTCCTACTACCCGTTAGTAAGAGGTGTTGTACCGACCCACGCGACTGCACCTACGGCAATTGTAACAAGATAGCTTGTGCCCTCAACCTGTCGCATGTGGGTTATCCTGCCGCCGTCGTGCGCCTGGAAGCTACGAACGACCTTCCAGCTCGCCGCAACAATACGGACGTAACCATCATTGCTTCCGAGGAACAGGCTATCCGACCCCGAACAGATACTCGATATCTCGTTGCTTTCGACGAAGTTCCGCGTGTCGTCATCGGTCAGCTTGACCTGGTTGACCTCGAAGAAGTCGAATGACTTCCACTATCCAGGACGGATTAGCAAGCGCGCTGAGAGGTATAGGAAGGAGCTGGGATAACGAACGGATAGGGCCATAGTTACATCCTTATCGTTCGTTCAAGGAAATACCGACGACAACGCAGCTTCAAGCATGGTTGTGGGGAAGCTTGTTGCCTGTTGCCGAAGCTCAATCGGCTTGGCTGCTCTTGGTGGTGACGAAGCTCAAGCTTAGTTGGCACGTGCACGCGGCTCCAATAGCTAACCCTAACCCTTGATGGATTCCAACCTAGCATCGCCCCTGAGAGTTGAAGTACGCATGTGAACAGGGCCAACAGTCCAAGAAACAATTATCAAGGGAGCTTTATTACGAATGCCGTTCTTCTCAACAGGCTATCTATTTCTAACCATATATCGCGACAGGGTATCTCGGTGCTGTATTCCGCAAATTCATTACACGTCGTCACTCCAAGCCTTCAGCTCTTCAAGTAGAGTCATCCCATCACTCCCTTTGGCGTCAGCAAATCCTAGAGCCGGTTGATTCCCTAGATCAACCAGGGGAACCATTGATGGCCGACCGTGGGCACACTGAAACGGGAACGCGCAGTCCGTTAACCGCTTGACGAGATCGTTACATTGCTCGAGTGTGAGAGGGTCGTTGAACATGATGGCACCTGCAAACATGTTAGGCGCGGCTCACGGCCGGTACGGCGGTGCAAGACTTACTTCTGCAGGACCTAGAGTTGATTAGGTCCAAGATGCCTTGGGGGCAGCCGTGGAACATGCGAACCCAATCCAATCCCCCAAGTTCCTCAAGTCTGTTCTTTTCGGGGTTGACAGCTAAGCTTGGCTCATCGTATAGCTTCCAGACCTCCTTCCGGAGAAGGTCAACAAGAAGTCTCGGCTCCAAACGGCACCTCTCCAGTATGCTCGGAGGGAGGGCCTGGACTTCCACCTTCACGTTACGCCTCTGCTTCCCTTCACGATTAGCCTCATTGGAGAAGGCGAGCTTGAATACGATACCCCAGTACTCGAAATGCTTCTGGTGTTTTTGGAGCAAGTGACCATCTTTACTTGGCAGTTCAAACACCAGAGGTTTCTCGAGTCCCTCAGTTTGGACATTCCATGGCCCAAACCCGGACTCTTGGGAGAAATAGGACTTCATCAACGACTCCACGCGGCATCGTTCGTCAGCTGCGTGTTGATCGATGAGCACCAGCAAGGGCTTCTGGTCGCATTCTGATCGAGGTAAGCCATGCGTACGGTCGAGATTGCCCAACGGGACCTTTGTGAGGATGAATTTCAAGTCCACTTGTCCAATAATTTCTGCTTCCTGGAGCGCAGCCCTCGAAATTTGACTTAAAAGGTCCATCGAGGTTGCGTCTTCAGCGTTTCCAAACGCCAATGACTTAGTAGCCGTAGAACGCCGATCAACATTGTCTCCTTGGGGCGCGAGTCCTTCTGGGATTCCAGAGATTCGAGGAATGGGTGGTTCAGTTGGGCAAAACGCAGGATTTTCCCATGTGGACAAGATATCTTCGATCCATGACGCGCCTTGTGTTGTACCCTCTTTATGTTGGTTCTTCGGCACTTGCAAGCCTAGCTTCTTTGCCCCTGCGCTTGTGCTGACCACAGTAGTCGACTTCCCGTCGGCCCTCGGCCTAATACTGGCCATCGGATCTACCCAGACGAAGGCTTCGTCCTGTTCATGTGGGCAACTAGGATCCAGTCGCACGATATTTGACTGTACGCTCCCAATCCCATCATTTGCCCCCGCATCAGGGAAAGGTTTGCGCAGGAGCTGACCAGATATGTCTATCAGGGACGGCGCAGTAGCTTGAGGTGGTGAGTGGGTTGCATAACCAGGAAGACGGGGCTTGTCATCGATACGATCTCGCCGTACCGGTTCGGACGATGCTGGGGCAGTGTCCCTAGGAATTTTCGGCAAAGTAGCCAACGATCGTCCAGTTTTAACCCTAGACCAGACGTCGAACGGCGATTCTGGCCTGTTCTCAGGACGGCGTGCAGCTTCATTTCGACGGCTCGATGTCGTGCGATTGTTGCTGCGGTCTCGGGTACCACTCACTCTTGAACCAGCGATGGATTTGGACTGTGATACAGGAGTATGATCCCTCGAAGAGGCGGAAGTTTCGGAGTCAGCGCCCTCTAGCCCCTGAGCGGACCCACCAGACCTTGGCCGGAAATGGTGCTTTTTCAAGAACTCGAAAGACATAATCCGGAGGAGATCAGTGATCATTGTTAGACTCTGCGACCGACCATCGAAAATATCTTCTAAACCGGGTCGGCTCGCGAGGGATTCGTCTAGAAGCGAGATCTGGAGATAAAACATCGGCCATCGGTCAACGCCTTTCCTTGACTTGAGGTCCCTCGCTTTCGGCGCATCGTCTTTCTCCTCTGTAGCCTCCCCGTCTTCCCCATCTGTCACGCCAAACGCTGAGTTAGCGAAGACACGATTGATTTCTTCGTAAAGGACATTTGAGCCGTATTCATTTATAAATGGCTCTATTCCAATGGCTAGAAATTGTAGTCGTTTTGTAGCAACCGGAACGAGGCACACGCATCCACTGATAGAGACGCCTGGTGAGGAAGCCCCGATAGGTACCCATGACTCCATGGCCGCGCCATCATGTAAGGAGGCTTGTGCAAGAAGTCTTGGAATGCGTGAAAGAATAAGTGACGAGCGAGTGCGAGACCGGCTACTCTGTCGTTTTCCAGGTTCAGTAGTCCGTAAGGTCAGAGTTTGGTGGCTGTTCGCCTCTCTTAGCGAGATGGAGGCTTCTCCTGGCCAAGACATAAGCACGGCGACGAGGGAGAGCACCAACTGGTCCAAGTGCTTGGTGGACCCGGATTTCTCGAAATCCAAGGCTCGCTGCTTGACACGCACTGGCATAGCACCAAACAGGTCGCGGACCGTAACTCTGGTCCCTTGCGGAAATGTCAACACTCTCTGATCTGGCAGAGCGGGCGTGTTGCGTGCAATAATCTTCGAATTATGGATAGTCAAGGAGTTGTGTGAGCTGTATTCAGTGTGGTGCGATGTGACTGACAGGAGCGACAAGGCTGCCACAGATGCCAGAAATGTGCCGTGCTTTCCATAGCGGCTCGGGCTAGGAGGATACTTGGACGTGTCTGCCACACATGTTAACGACAACTTTACGCACAAAACCGCCGGGTGAGTTATTCACAGTAGAGTTTCCCTAGACCATCTTGCTGGAAGCTAGATGGGGGGATGCCATGGCCATCATCCTCGACAAAGCAATTCCCTCGGCGATAGTCAACGGAGATGTTGAGTTTCGATGCGTCGGCGTCTAGAGAGTTCTTGACAAGGCCAAAGACGACGGAGTTCAGCGAGGAGATAGTCACCGAAGACTTAATCTGGGCTGCAACCTCCTCAGGGAGCTGCTTGATGGACATGGTGTTCGGGAGGTCAGCATGGCGACACTTTGGGGAGTTACGCCGCGGTTGCGTTGTTTGTAAATCCGCGGTAATGGGGGCCTCCTTCCTCGAATGTCAAAGCCTGCATGTGTAAACAGGCATGCCTCCGCTGACTACTCCAGGATAAAGGTTCGACACCACTCTAGAGCCCCATCAGCCGCAGAGTATTGGTCTCTGAACGTGATATCATCGGTTCACGTACCGGTCACGTGAAGAGCAAGGGGGTGGAGGAACTCGGGCCAATTAGCTTCGCTGTGCAATTCAGCCTCCGACCCAACGACACATCGTCATTGAACCACATCGGAGGAGAATCCCGAGTTTTGGGATGGCCCATGATTGTTACGAGTTAGCCTAATTTCTCCAGACGCTCTTTAATACCCCCAACCTTTCTGGCGAACACAATAAAGAACGATCCGCATCTACTACGTACCATTTCATTGACCCAATCCCCGGAACATCCGTGAATCACCTCCGCGTCCCAAATTCTCTCCGCGTCTCCTCTGCACCGGCTCAGGGTTTCTCGCAATCTCCGTTTGCACCGCGGTTGTTTCCTCTCTTGCAACTTACGCCATAGCCAAGAGCTGAGCCGAAACTCACGCCTTATCCGCCTGAAGACGACCGCCTTTGACGATCAGCTGCTTCTCCTCCCTCGCCTTACCCGCCTTATCCCCCCTCCCTTGATTCCCCCGCCTATCCACATGGCCATGGCTGAAACTGCAACCCAGCCGCATGGTAAATCGCCCATCCCTTCCTCCCCAACTACCTACCACAATTATGAACCCAACTTCGCGATGCCTCCCTTTCTCACCATACGGCGTGGCAAGCGCGAACCACCTCTCCTGAGCCTCTTTGCTGACGCGGACAAAATGCCAGACCGGCCAGACCGAGTGGGACGGCGCCGACCGTTCTCTACCTTCATGAGGAAGCTCGCCAATTTCAAAGGTGTATCCTCCGGCGATGCCAACCGCGTCGGCAATTCGAAACACAACCATACCATTCCTTCCAAGAAGGGTCACTCCAAAAACAACAACCCATATCCGCTCTCCGGGCGACTAGGAGTCAACGCCGGTGCGCGTAATAGCCACCCTTCGCTCTCGACCGCCCGGAGCACCAGGAGGTCCAGTACTACATCACAAGACCGGGACGTTTCCTTCCGCTCTTCAGTCGATGAACGACCCCTTCCCACGGGCGAGGCCCGGTCTCCCGATCTCGAAGGCGCACGATCCATTACAGCTCGGTCCCATGGCGCATCGTCCCTGGCAGGGACTAGTCGCACGGCGCAGGGCGGCGTCGAGTCTCGTAGAGGTGGCGATAGCACCTTCTCCTCCCCAGCGCCCTCGGTGCGTTCTCTTACTACGACCTTGACCACCATCCAATCAATGGCACCAAACGGAGTCGCCACAGCCAACAACTCAGCTGGCAATAACGGGCACCACTCCCATCCTAGCAGCTCCCAAGTCATACAGTTCAACCAGCCGTTCCCCACGGCACCCCCGCCATCGGCCATCCCCCCCCACCTTACCCCCATCGGCACTCCTGGCCACCCAACGACCTACAACTCCGCCACGGCTAATAACCTGTTGACGGATAACGCCTCGATCCTGACTCTCGCCTCGTCATCCAAGCAGCGGCGGCGGCGCTCCTTCGACACGGACGCCTCGGTGCGCGCGCTCGCCCCGTCGTCCCTATTCGGCGGCAGCCGTGAGTCGCTTCCCCTTAGCGTGCTGAGCGCGACGATCGACGGTGGCGCCGGAGGCCCCACCACGCCGGGTCTCCACCGCGGGGCAACCACGACGGCCGCGGCGGCCGTCGCCAACGAGCGCAACAGCATCTACTCCACCACTGGGATCTTGGCTAGCGAGCGTAACAGCCTCTATACCAAGCAGAGCATCGGCGGCCCCGCGGGCGTAGGCGGCGGCGGCGGCGGCGGTGATGGATCCAGCGTGAGGAGTGGGTTGCTAGGTCATGGGAGGGCCGATAGCGTTAGTGGGAGCATTGGTGGCATGGCGACCAGTCCATTGGCAAGCCCTAGGGAGCTAGTCGTGGAGGAGAAGGAGAGGAATGGCTTGGAAGCGAAGGATGAGAAGGGCTCGGTGGACCAACCCGAGTGAGGAACCTTCGAGGGCCGGCACGACGGGAGGGATTAGTTATGGATTTGGTGGAATAGGCGACCGGTATGTCTGGGATATGGGATGGTATACCACTGTGCGCTTTAAGGTCGTGTTTGGAGTTATTGGTATCTCGATCGCTACGATCATGCATTCTCGGTTATGGATTCGGATGAGGTCAAGGGAACGGGCCGATTTGAATGTCGGGCATGCGAAGGACTGGAAGTAATTGGAGATCACGGTTATGCGCAAGCATTAAGACATTATCCTTTCATTCTTTTTCCTAAACTATATGGGAACCGAACAGGAGGAAGCGGTCGAATTCGTACAATCTCGTGATATCCTAGCCGAGGGGAAGATGTGCTAAGTATTAGTGCGTGCATATGTCAATCTAGTAAGGCAACGGGTCCAAGTCCAAACCCTGGACTGAGAACTTGAACGAATCGTTTCTAGAGATTGTAGGATTAGCATCCAGCATCGCATTGGGTGCCATACCTCTGTCACAACAACGAAAGAGATCCGTACCTCGAATAGCTCCCAGCCGCGTCGAGGTCGAGCCGGCCCCGGATACAATCGTCGAAGTCAACGTCAGCGTAGATGACACCCTCGTCATCCTCCCACTGCGGCCCGGCGAGGACGTCCCCGAAAGGCGATACGATGCTGGACCCGCCGCGTGACACAAAGGCATCACCCGTGTGGGCGGCAGTTTGCGCGGCCGACTTCGATCTCGTGCCGCCGCCGCCGCCGCCACCGGGGAAGGTGGGAGAAACGGGGCCGTCGGAGACGGCATCGTCAACAGTGGGACCCTTGCAGCTCAGGACGATCTCGTTACCGTCCTCGTCGAATATTGACTGGCGTCTCTTGCTCGTCCCTCTTCGAGTCGTTGGTGAGGGCAAGGCGATTTCGAATCCCTCCTCCGTCAAGCAGGAATTCCTCCGTCTCGGAGGTTCGTGGGAAACCGCATCTCTTCCGCCGCCGTGACGATCCTCTTGGCCTTCTCCATGACCCACGCCATTTGCCGGTTGTCGGCCGTCAGTCGAAGCCCGGACGCACATGTTGGAGCTCACGACGAAGCAACGGCCTTCGATAGCCACCGTCCTCATTAGAGAGAGCCATGAATCCCTCGCGTCGGCGGTGGGTGCCAGATACAAATTGATGTTTTGCGCATATAGTGACTGCCTGAGAAGGGGCATATAGTTCTCCCAGCAGATGGCAGCAGCAAGGTTAATCCGAACTCCTCGGATGGTCGTGCTCACGGCCTTCAGGGTCGCGGGCGAACCCTGAGCCCAGACGAGGCGCTCCGAACCAGTCTATCCCGGACGAGTTAGCCAAAGCCATAAACACCCAACCAGGGGTTGTCAGCGTCGTAGGGGTTGCTTACAGGCATCACCTTCCGCCGCTTGCCAATGGCCCCCAGCTTCGGGCAGACATACACGACGGCGCAGTACAAGCTGCCTCCGGCCTTCTCGATGCATCCCACCACTAAGAAGACACCACTCTCTTTGGCAATACGCTCTAGTTCCTCACGTGTGCCGTCTCCCCTCGACGGCGCCTCCTCGGCCGCCTCCCCAGCTCCTGTACTCGCTCCCTTCTCGCGCCGGACCCACGCTCCTCCACCTCCAGCACCACCATCGCCAACAATATCCCCGAGGTCGACCGCGTCGCGGAAGTAGCGCAAGTACGCATCACGGCCCTCGGCCGACCGCCCGCCAACGACGCAGCCGAAGTCGGCCCCGCGCGGGTAGCCTCCTATGTATGCCTCCGGAAGGAGTAGGATGTCGCACCCGGCGGTCGCTACGCGGCGGGCCAGCTGCGACAGCTGGGACAGCGTCTTGGCTGTTGTAGCCTGGCTTGCGGGGGATGCGGTACAGAGGCGGATTTTAGTGGATGCCATTTTTGTCGTTGTCTTCCGACCGGATAGTCCACGGTCGTCGTTTGGTTTGGAGTCGTTGAAGGCGGGGTGAAGTGGATCGGCGTTTGGTTGATGTTGCTGGAGGAATTGGCGAGAGACGTTCGAAACAGGACTGGGTGTGAAGTTTGCAGTTAATATCCAGCGTCGGGTTACACTTACTTCCCAGACATCATCAGTGATAAGGTTGACGCTCCTGGGTTCGTTCGATCAGCTGTTTAGGTGTAACACGAGCTACCTACTGAGGAGTGACGTCATCGCAAATTGAAGGGGTTCGTTAGGCGTGGAGAGGATGTCCTAGTATAAACTCGGCACCCTCCGAATTACCATTCTCTCTGATCGTCAACAAAGCTGTCATTTCAGTTTACGTCGTAACAGGTACCCTTATGAAGCTAATCGATTACATGACCATCGAGTACGTTCCGAACGTCAAACATATGCACAGGTAGAGTCCCGTCTCTAAATAAGCCTAACAGACGGCCTATGGGTAAGAGATTGACAAAGGAGGGTATCAAAACAGACTGGGATCAACTCGCCCGGGCGAACCCGAGGAGAGTTAAGGGGGGCGTTTGAGTCGACAAGGGTGAAAATGAAAAGCAAACCTGTAGAAAGGAAAACAAGTCCGGGTCCCTGTGTGCCCGTTTCACTGTCGCCAGTTACCCGGCACGTTTCCAGCTCTAAACATTCCTCGGCAAGGGAATTATGTCAAGGACAGGCTCAACCACGAAACCGCCAAGTGAGCCTTGAGGTTGCAAGTAGTCGACTGGTGTATCCGGACAATAACTCGCTGTGGGAGCAGTCCTGGATGCAGAGACCCTTCCGCCTTGGGCTCGAGCGGGGACTCAAGTGGTCAGGAGGCGGCCGTTCTTAATCAGCTCGCCGATGTTGTTTTGGACGGTCTGGAACCGCATGAACCCGCAACTCTCGCTCTCTAAATGATTTACGAACCCAGCCAGGGTCTTGAACTCAACGCGGCAGCTGCGCTGGGGGCAGTGATACAGGGGCTGCTGATCTGCCAAGTACAAAGTCAGTCTTGGGACAGGGAGGACGAAGGCCAGCGGCCATATATGTACTCACGGACTGGCGAGTTGAGGTGGGAGTTTAGACCTCGGAGGTTTGAGAATTCCCGGTGGCAGATATAACACTCGTAGGCAACGCCATTCCACGCGCGACCATCGGCCTCATAAGAGGGAGAGCCGCTCCATCCGATGAGCCTCTTAGTAATCCAACCCTCGGGATCCCGAGATCTCACGAATCGGTATACCTCGTCTCGGTTCAAGTTGTAAGCCTGAGGACAAGTACCACTCTCTAGGTGGTTGACGACACCAGTGGCCGTCGTGAAGGTCTCATAACACAACGGGCACGGGATGGTCTGGCCTAGATGGATCCGGGAATGCAGATGCTTCGCTTGGTTATTAGCCAGCACATCCGGAAAAGCTTCTGGATAATACTACAACTAACCATGCGGATGTTGTTCATGTTTCTAAAGTGCCGTTGGCATTCGGCGCAGTAGAAGTGATCGGCGATCTCGTGGTTCTTGCAGGCCTCTGGGGTCGGCCACGTCTCGTTGCAGATGGAACAGACATAGTAGAAGTGGTTTTTGTCGCTCATGTGCTGCGTGCAATCACGGCGGGAGCGGAACCATCTCGGGCAAGTCTCGCACTCGAATGGGGGCGCTCTGTGACCGGTGGCTCGGCAGTGGTTATCACGAGCCATCCATCCTTCCGGAAACTCCCTCTGGCAGGTATAACACTCGAAATACCAAGACATATCGGAGGAAGTTGTTAACGTCAGGAGACTAAAGGTGGCGGCTCGAGTAGGGCTTCAGGCTGGAAGTGACGATTAAACCGAGGAGAGAAATGTTGAGGAGAGGATTCAGGAGGGTGGTGGATAAACGAAAGGACGTAGATTTGATCGAAGCAATGATGCCATGAAACCACTTTCGTTGTAGGGCAGGTGCCCTTAACTTAGTACGTACCTTGAACACCCGGGCAGGTCACCAAGGGAAGGCGCGTTCGGGTAGTGCTCAAGTGTCCATTCCATGGAAGTTACTACCCGCCGACCTGCTTGTTGAGAAGTAAAGCAAACGGCGCGGTTCTCACTTGAACCTCCAGTTATTTGTTGTCTTTATTCGTAGGTACCTTGTCAGGTAGGGGCTATTTGACTTTGGATGTTTCGACAAACGAAACACGTATTCCTTATGGAAAGATTGTACCACAAGTTCGAAGGCACACTACCACCTACCACGCAAGTGAAGGTGGATCACGTGCTGCCTACTTGACTCTTGATCCCCTCGACGATATCTGTCAAGCTTATGTGCATGAACTAGGATATGGGTGGCCGAGGAGCACTTATCAGGGGCGATGATGGCAAAGGGAGCACGAACTGAATTTTCGGTTTGGTTCTCAGCCCGGACATGATAACCCCTCGACCCTTTTTTTTTCGTCAGCGCTACGCCATCTCGTCCGCTAGGTCTGCCATGTCCATCTTTTTTATTCTCGCAAGTGTAGGACGAAGTTCTTCCGGGAACCAGTCACCCAGTCTCCCGGGAGGCCTACCCGGCATAGCCTCGAGAATCTCCATCTCACTCCCCGAAACCATTACCCCAAGGGCCGTCCCCGAAAGCCACGCCCAAACCATGCCGTCGCCAACGAATCCGGCAGCTGTCCATTCTCCAGACTGCACTTGGCCGACTCCGCTCGGTGGTTTCGCCGCCTTCCTCCCGGTCAACCGCGGGTCTAGCCGTCCGACCAACGGGAGGAAGTCTGCTGTGAGCGCAACCAGACCAGTCCAGAACTTCGGCGCTCTTCCTTCCGTGTCTCCACCCCAGTTCGGCTCGAAGATAGTCGGCATTATGCCCAGAATATGGGCGGTTGTCAAGGCGTCCACCTTGCTATCATCATAAATGCCAAGTTGGTCCAGCCCCTGTTTCTTCGACTGCCCAAATCCTCCCCCGAGCAAAATATCACCAGCCACTCCGTCGGTAGTTGCCCGCTGCGTCGCATAGTCAAACCCAGCCCCGTATATCACAGACCATGACCGTTGACCGTTCCAGGCGGGGAACTTTGTTCCCGGTCGCTGGGCCGACATGTGGGCCAGGAGACCTGTCATCTTGCCCCTGAGTCCGGGCACGAGATGACTTGCGAAGGCGTTGGTGGCATGGACAACGTGTCTGCTACGAATAACCCCCCTGTTTGTCGTTATCGTATAGGGGGCATCTGAACTTGGCTCGGATGATATGGCAGAGACGGGCGTCCCGGTCTCTATGGACAGATTTTTGGGAAACTCCCCTAGGAGCCCTTTCCACACGGACGTTACAAACCGGTAGGGCCACAGGGCGCCGGCTTTATACGATATTGCCCCAACGACCAGATTGTTGACGGAGAACTCCTAAATGCATCTTTAACCCAGGCGCAGAGTAAAGAGGGACGCAGTATACCTTTTGAGCTTCACTAGCAGTCCAGGTGGTTGCTTCAAATTCGGGCACCCACTCTCGGAGTAATTTGACCTGCTCGACTGACTCCTCATACAGCGATGCATCCACGAAGAAATCCACCGTCTCCACCTCCCGACACTCAGCGACGTCAATTTTCTCGGCGATGCACATTCCGACTAGGGTGCGGAGATGCCTCAGTTGGAAGCGAACCAATTCCGCAGCCCGGTCGGGAGACATCTTCTTCCGAAGACGACCAAACAGCTCGTACGGGCACGCTTTGATGTGGCCGCCATTGCGCCCCGTCGCGCCGGAGCAGATCTGGCGCGCCTCGAGCACGACCACCCGCGTGCCGCTCTCGCCCTTCCGCCGGCATTCGTGCAGGATCGTCCTCGCGACCGCGGCCCCGGTGATGCCCGAGCCTATGATGACGATGTCGGCCTCCTCGGGGAACGCCGGCGACTGGACGTCCACCAGCTCCGGGAAGGGTGGGTCCTCAAGCCAATAGGGATCGGTCGGGGATTCAACCGGTAGACCGGGTGGGGAATTGGCCCGGCTAAGGAACGCATTGTAGTCGGCCGACAGGCCCCGTAACACGCCGAGACTAATCCTCACCGTCTTGGCAGCCCCATATAGGGCTGAGATGACACCTCCCATCAAGGCTAGACAAAACTCCAAACGACTTGTGAACGGTCGGGCACAAGACAAATAAATGCCTTCGGGGTTGAGAGGCGAGAAGACGAAGCGAAAAGGAGGTGAATGTAGAATAGGTGATGTCCGGGCGTTGCTACAACGGATCGGATAATCCTACTCCCAACACATCTATTTTATTTCTCATTAGGTTGGCTCGGGCGGTGTCCATACGGGCTAGGCTAGGCCAGCAACGGGAGCGCCCGGTACCTTCACCCCCACCTGCCATGACCCGAGCGCTAGATCGACAACGATCCCCTCTTGGCGTAGCCCATGCGGGCATCACGCAGATAAGAATATGTCGACGCAAACACGGTCGGCAGTAGGCGATACGGCATTGACACACACATCGTATTCTACAGCTCCCCACCTGCCTCGAGGTGAATATGATTGATATACCAGTTGGACAAATTTATATCACGGACCCGAAAACGCAAGTCTGGATGACCACGTTCTTCCCTTAGCCTAGTACGCCTTTATTGCCCCTCGAAGAAACATTGAGGATGCCGTTTATTGATACAGGGGGGATCGTTCAGGTCATAAGACATTAAATCTCGGACGGGACATTGCTCATGGGGCAGGCGCATCGCTCCCTATTTAGTGTCGGGATATTGATCGACAAAATCCATCTCTGTGTCCATCAGCACGTCGGCGTTTAACCTAACGCTCCACCGGATCATGTCGGTTGTGGGGGCTTCCCGGAAGCCAACCCCAGGGGTCCCGATATCACTTGAGGCCCTTATAAGTCCGACGGTCGGTGATGCTGGAAAAGGCTCGGCTGTACCATGAGGCAGTCGTGGTACCTCCGTCCCTTTCTACCTTCGCGGAAGAATCGCAATAAGATGTCGAAGGCATCGGTGACTTTTCTGAGGTTAACCCCCTAGAAGAGCCGTTGTACACCTTTCGGGTTCACTGCATAGCCGAGGGAGCAGACGCCTTCCTTGGCATGATGCACCGCTCGTGAATATCCCGGGTATTTCTTAACGAGGTTGAAGGGTTGTTCAAGGGCCATACGTGCCACTTCTTGGGACTTCTACTTGTTGGATTAAGTGGGAGAAGG
>Ga0164242_10002215_pt1 | contig 22577 bp, 24 predicted proteins | sample OricomgcompostMG_FD_108783 | JGI IMG/M metagenome (GOLD analysis project Ga0164242, IMG submission 108783) | Miracle-Growth compost microbial communities from Emeryville, California, USA - Original compost - Miracle growth compost (MG) ... | reverse complement strand
CTAGTGGTCTGCGTCAAACAGATTGCATCTTATTCAGTTTGGCCCTGGCACGCGTGACTTTCGCGAGGATGTCGGAGGCTTTTGCTGTCCAGATGAATGGTTTCGGATCACGGTTGTGCTTCTGCACGTACTGTTCGATTGTGCTGACCAATTCGGGTACCGAGCGGAACGCCGCACGTCGCAACTGGTTCACTGATAAGTCACGAAAGAAGCGTTCGACCATGTTGAGCCAGGAGGCACTGGTGGGCGTGAAATGCATGTGGAATCGCGGGTGCTTGGCAATCCATGCCTGTACTTCAGGGTGCTTATGGGTTGCATAGTTGTCAGCGATCAAATGCAGCTCCTTGTCCTTGGGCGTGTTGCGATCGATCTTGCGCAAGAAGCTCAGCCACTCCTGGTGACGATGTTTTGTCTGGCACTGGCCAATGACACTGCCATCGAGCGTGTTCATCGCGGCAAACAGCGTCGTCACACCATGGCGCTTGTAATCGTGCGTCATCGTTTGAGCGCGACCTCGCTTGAGCGGCAAGCCCGGCTGGGTCCGATCAAGCGCCTGGATCTGGGACTTCTCATCGCAGCACAGGACCAAGGCGTGCTCCGGGGGATCGAGATACAGCCCGACGATGTCCTCGAGTTTCTCGGCAAAGTGCTTGTCGTTCGATACCTTGAAGCTCTCTAACCGATGCGGCTTGAGGCCATGCGCCTGCCAGATGCGCCGCACGCTCGCCTCACTTATGCCGGCCACCGCTGCCATGCTGCGTGTGCTCCAATGCGTCGCGTTATCCGGACGTTGCTGCGTCGTCAGTGCCACAACGGTCTTGACCTTGCGCGCGGAGATCTTCGGCTTGCGCCCGGGTCGCGTCTCGTCCCGCTCGATCCCCGTCACACCGTCAGCTATAAAGCGAGCGCGCCAGCGTGCTACTGTGCCTCGCCAGATAGCCAGGTCCGCACCGATCTCTTTGTCTGTCTTTCCCTGCGCTGCGAGCAAAATCATCTTGGCGCGCTCAGCCAGTCGAACCGGAATCGTCCGGCCAGTAGCCCACGTCTTTAACTGTTTGCGCTGTGCTTCACTTAGCTCAACTTTCGCCGCGATTCGCATGAGTTCTCCCTCCGTATCAAGGAGACTCATAAACCGCGATTAAGTTGCATTATTTGTGACGCACGACACTAGGAGTCGTCACACGCTGTAGGGTTCAACAGCAGAACGAAGCAGGCAATACCGGAAATGAGCGCGGCCGCGCCGTAGCGGACGAAGTCTGTACTATCGAACAGCATTCCGTGGATCAATCCCGCCAGGCCTGCTAACGCGACAAAGACAGCAACCACCGCACAGATAATTTTTGGTTCGACCCGGATCATGATTTCCTCCTTGGCTCAAGGCGCATCGTTTGAATCAACGGGGCAACTCGCAAGCCGTCAATCACGTATTTATCATCGACCCAACCGGGGTATTGCGATTGATTTTCGTCAAGACCTGTGACGCTTCGCTTCACGTGCAGGTGCGCCTCGCCACGTTGACGGGGAATCCATCTTAAGAGTATGCGATCCATCAGTAGCGCCCTTGTGTAGAAATCGCTGCACTCTGATGCTAGGTGTCCACGTGGACACCTAGAGGATTTGCACCGATGACAGAAGAAAACGACTTGCGAAGCCGTTTGGTGATTGGCCAGAAGCGCGATGGCCGACGCGAATACGATGACAACGCGCGTGATGAACTTATCCGCCTTTGCTTGAAGCGAGGCGTATCGATCGCGCGGACAGCCATGGAACACGATATCAACCCGAATCTGCTGCGCACCTGGGTTACCCAATATCGACAGAGGGAAGCCGCCAAGGAGTCGGATGCTCAAGTCTCAGAGGTGTCGGACGAAGTGACGATGGACACTCCGGTGCCTACCGCGTTCACAATGTCGTCCGACGGTCATGCTGCGCCGTTTGTTGCGCTCGTCCATACGGCGACACCGCCTTCGCCAGCACCACCCTCGATGACGATGTCTCTGGCGCTCCATGTGCGTCTGTCGAATGGCGTCGAACTTGATCTGGGCAGCTCGATTGCGACCATCGACGAGCTGACCACCGTAGTTCAGATCTTAGGGAGGTTGCCGTGTTCAGGTTTGACGAAAAGCTGAAGGTCTACCTGCACCGTGATCCTGTCGATTTCCGCTACGGTATGAACAGCCTGTCGATCCTCGTTGAGCAGTCAATGCAATTGAACCCGATGGACTCCTCTCTTTACATCTTCGGGAATCGGCGTCGTGACCGCATCAAGATTCTCTTCTGGGACGGTAGCGGTTTCTGGCTAATGATCAAACGATTGGAGACGAGTCACTTCATCTGGCCGGACAACAAGGCCGAGGTCGTGACGATGACAAGCGACGTCCTGCACGCGCTGCTCGACGGCGATGACATTACGGCGATCCGGCGACATACAAAGCAAGAATATCTCCGCGTTAGCTGAAAGTTCCCTTGGCATACTAGTCGAAGCAGTATGCCGATCGAGGTCACGATCACCGCCGACGAATTGAAAGAGCTGCTCGCTGAGCGCGAGGCCGCTCGCGCACTGCGAGAAGAACAGGAAGCGCTACGTGGCGCGTTGCGGCTTGTGACAGCGGAACGCGATCTTGCCGAGGAGCGGCTTCGTGCTTACCGTCGTGAACTGTTTGGCGCGAAGAGCGAAGCGCGGGGTTCCGATCAACTGGGGCTGTTCAACGAAGCCGAAGCGCTCGGTGCGAACAGCACGGCCGCCTTGGAAGACACTCCGGAGACGACAGTTGGTACCCATAAGCGCAAGCGGCGTGGTCATCGCAAACCGCTCGATCCGAATCTGCCGCGCGAGGTTGTGCGACATGATCTACCCGAGGCTGAGCGCTTCTGCACGAACGACGGTCACGCGCTCGTGGAAATCGGCGTAGAGATCAGCGAGCAGCTCGATGTGATTCCAGAGCAGCTTCGCGTAATCCAGCACCAGCGCGTCAAGTATGCGTGCCCATGCTGCGATCTCGGCATCAAGGTCACGCCGGCGCCCGTGCGCATCATCCCTCGCGGACTACTCACCGAATCGGCGCTTGCGTGGATTGCCACGGGCAAGTACCAGTTCGGGATGCCACTTTATCGTCAGGCCGGTTTGCTGCGGCGCTTCGGCGGCGACATCTCGTCCAACACGATCGCCGCGAGCATGGTTCGCGTCGGTCTGGCAATACAGCCCGTGATTAACCTGATGCGCGATGCACTGCTCGATGCGGAGCTGGTCTACTGCGACGAGACGACATTCCAGGTCCTGAAGGAGAAGGGGCGTAAGCCTCAGACGAAGAGCTATCTCTGGTCGCAGATGACGGATTCAGGAAATCCAATCCACTGCTTCACCTACACGCCCGGTCGCGGTGCGCACCTGGCTGACAAGCTGTTCACGGGCATTCGTAAAGGTGCGGTCCTGATGACGGACGGTTATGAACCCTATAACGGCCTCGCCGAGCGATACCAGCTTGTTCATCTTGGATGCTGGGTTCACGCGAGACGATACTTCATCAAGGCAGAGGAAAATGTGCCCAAAGCAGCGCGCTCGCCCGATCTGCTCGCCACCCGCTTCATCAAGCTAATCGGAAAGTTATTCGCCGTCGAGGCACGCAGCGCACAATGGGCCGTCGATCGGCGACAGCGATTGCGACAACGGTACTGTAGGCGCGTGCTCGATGTCATTTACAAGCTCATGATCGAGCAATCTCCTGGCGTCGTGCCGAACAGCCCGCTTGGCAAAGCGCTAACTTACCTGCGCGGACAGTGGCCGAAATTGGCTCGCTACATCGAGAACGGCAACTGGCCCATCTCGAATAATATTTGTGAGAACTCAATTCGCCCATTCTGTGTAGGACGCCGTTCCTGGCTCTTTGCAGACACCGTTGCAGGCGCAAACGCCAGCGCTAACATCTACTCAATCGTGGAGACCTGTCGCGCCCACCGCATCGATCCATATCGCTACCTCACCTGGCTGTTTCAACGGTTGCCACTTGCAAATACCGTCGATGAATACGACGCGCTGCTTCCCTGGAGGATGCCGGTCGACATTCCCTGATTGCGCTTCCCTCTACACCATCCTCGCTGCAACGGCGTGCACCCTCAGACAGGCGTCGTTGATGGATCGCATACTCTTAAGAAAGGTGACAAGTGCCCGGCGCAGTTGATCTCTTGATGTGAATCAAGTGCATCTTCAGCGTGACCGTCATAGTGGCCATACACACCCACGCTGACTCATCACAGGCACCCATTGAGTGGCGTCTGCCTTACAGCCCTTGCCGGCTTCGCGCCCGAGCCCCAGACGCGCCGACGTATGCACCACGGCCACCAAGAGCCATCCCACGCGACCACACGCTCCATGCGTGGTCGCCACCATGACCCATTTGAGGAGACTATGCATGTCTACCGTCGAACTTAATCAACTCGGCTCCGCGGCGCCGCAGATCCCCGCGCTCAAGCATGCAGCCATCGACGGCATGGCGGCTTACCATGCGCTGGTGGCCGAGGCCGAACGCGATCACGAGGCGTTCTGGGCGCGCCTTGCCAGAGAGTATCTTGAGTGGCGCCGACCATTTACGACAGTGCTCGATAAAACCACGGCGCCGTTTTATAAGTGGTTTGAAGATGGCGAACTGAACGCTTCATACAGCTGTCTGGATCGCAACCTCGTCAACGGACTCGCCGACAAGACCGCCATCGTGTTCGAAGCCGACGACCTCAAGGTCACTCGCGTCACATACCAGGAGCTCTCCCACCGCGTGTGCAGACTCGCCAACGCACTGCGCGCGCGCGGTGTAAAGAAAGGCGACCGGGTGGTGATCTACATGCCGATGTCGGTGGAAGGCGTCGCCGCCATGCTGGCTTGTGCGCGCATCGGCGCGCCGCACTCCGTCGTGTTTGGCGGCTTCTCCGCCAAATCGCTGCATGAACGGATGGTCGATGTCGGCGCTGTAGCAGTGATTACCGCCGACGAACAGGTGCGCGGCGGCAAGACACTGCCGCTCAAAACCATCGTCGACGAAGCCATTGCGATGGGCGGCGCCGAAGCCGTTAAAACGGTCGTCATCTATCGGCGTACCGGTGGCGGGATCCCCTGGATCGCAGGCCGCGACGCATGGCTGCACGAACTCGAACAGGACCAACCCGATACCTGCGAACCGGAATGGGTCAGTGCGGAACACCCGCTCTTCGTGCTGTACACATCAGGGTCGACCGGCGCGCCCAAAGGCGTACAGCACAGCACCGGCGGTTATCTGCTGTGGGCCGCCGTGACCATGAAATGGACCTTCGACATCAAGCCGACCGATGTCTTCTGGTGCACCGCCGACATCGGCTGGATCACAGGTCACACGTACATCTGCTATGGTCCGACCGCAGTCGGCGCGACCCAGGTGATCTTCGAAGGCGTACCCACCTATCCGAATGCGGGCCGTTTCTGGGACATGATCCAGCGTCATAAGGTCAGCATCTTCTACACCGCGCCGACCGCCATCCGGTCCCTCATCAAGAGCGCTGACGCTAACACAGCAGTGCATCCTCGCAGTTTCGATCTGAGCAGCTTGCGCATTCTTGGCACGGTCGGCGAACCGATTAACCCAAGCGCATGGAACTGGTACGCCGAACATGTCGGCGGCGGGCGCTGTCCGGTGCTTGACACCTTTTGGCAGACCGAGACGGGCGGCCATATGATCTCGCCGTTGCCAGGCGCTACCCCGCTCGTACCGGGATCGTGCACGCTGCCGATGCCAGGCATCGATGCGGCGATCGTCGACGAAACCGGCCATGAAGTGGCCAACGGACAAGGCGGCGTACTCGTCATCCGCAAGCCGTGGCCGTCAATGATCCGCACGATCTGGGGCAATCCTGAGCGCTTTCGCAACGGTTATTACCCCGCCGAGCTCGGCGGTAGGCTGTACCTCGCCGGCGACGGTGCGATTCGCGACCGTGACACAGGCTACTTCACGATCACAGGTCGTATCGACGACGTCCTGAATGTGTCCGGTCACCGGATGGGCACGATGGAAATCGAGTCGGCACTGGCAGCCAATCCGCTCGTCGCCGAGGCCGCAGTCGTCGGGCGTCCTGATGAAACATTCGGCGAAGCCATCGTCGCGTTCGTCGTTCTGAAAACGGCGCGGCCCACCGGTGCTGAGGCTAAGCGCGTCGCAGACGATTTGCGCGCGTGGGTCGCCAAGGAAATCGGTCCGATAGCGAAACCGAAGGAAATCCGGTTCGGCGATGCCATGCCCAAGACGCGCTCCGGCAAGGTCGTGCGCCGCTTGTTGCGCTCAGTCGCGAAAGGGGGAGCGATTTCGCAGGACACGTCGACCGTCGAGAATCCGGCCGTAATCTCCCAGTTCGCCGATTCGATCTGATACACGTTCGATCGTGCTGTGGCCGATGCGCGACGTCTATATTACGGACGGCCGCGCAATCGATGCCTACCTCTGTTTGCGTAAGGAATTCATCATGAATATCAAAGCCCCAAATCCTGCGGCACTCGGCCTCGCAGGTTTTGCGTTGACGACCTGGCTGCTCAGCATGATTAACGCCGGCTGGTTCAGCGGTAATTCGATGGGCATGGTGCTCGCCGTCGCTTTCGCTTATGGTGGCACTGCACAGGTGCTCGCCGGACTTATGGAAATACCGCGTGGCAACACGTTCGGCGCGACGGCATTTGTGAGCTACGGAGCGTTCTGGTGGTCACTCGCCCTCTTCGTGCTGTTCCTTCACGGGACTGTGCCTGCGGCGTTCATCGGATGGTGTCTGTTCCTGTGGGGCGTGTTCACGCTTTATATGTGGGTAGCGACATGGCGCGCGCCGCGCGCGCTGCAACTGGTGTTTCTGTCTTTGTGGATCACTTTCTTTGTGCTCGCAGCGAGCGAGTGGACCGGCTTTGAATGGTTGCACCATGCGGGAGGCTACCTCGGCCTGGTAACGGCACTGCTGGCGTTCTATCTGTCCGCAGCGGAGATCATCAACGAAACACATGGACACACGGTGCTGCCGGTAGGAACCGTCGTTCAGGAGGTCGACGTGACCCTGACGGTCGCCGAGCGACTCCGCGGCGCTTGAAAGCAAGCGGCGGCCCGCGTGCCGCCGCTCATACGGAATAAATATCTGCATGCCGATCAACTATCTTCGGGGATTCACGAAACCTGAGCGCAGTGACGCGGCGAATCTGCGCCTCGGTCGATCGTTAGCTTTCGTCGCCGGTGCTGCCAACGCCGGCGGATTCCTCGCTGTGGGGCAGTACACATCTCACATGTCAGGCATTGTGTCGTCACTCGCCGACAACCTCGCGCTCGGCGAAATCAACGCAGTCGTTGCGGGATTGAGTTCCCTGTTGTCGTTTCTTTTCGGGGCCGCCACGTCCGCAATTCTGATCAACTGGGGGCGTCGCCGGCAATTGCACAGTCTGTATGCGATGCCGTTGATGCTCGAGGCTACGCTGCTCCTCTTCTTTGGCCTGATCGGCACGAATCTCGAGACCCATCGTGTCCTTTTCGTGCCCGCGACCGTCTGTCTTCTGTGCTATGTGATGGGTCTGCAGAACGCCATGATCACAAAGATCTCAAAGGCAGAGATACGCACGACGCACGTCACCGGTCTCGTGACTGATATTGGCATCGAACTCGGCAAGTTCTTCTACTGGAACGTTGGAAACGTCGGAACAACGACCGGGGGCGCAGTCCGTGCAGATCGCCAGAAACTGCGGCTTCTCGGATCGCTCCTATTGTCGTTCCTCGCGGGCGGCCTGACAGGCGCCGTAGGTTTCAGGCACCTCGGCGGTTCTGCGACTTTCTCGCAGTCGCCGATTTTTCGAGTTGTTGATTCAGATGGATTTTCGGAATGAAACCGCCAGATTCCGCACGGAAAGTACGATCACCCCGTGTAGGGGATTTCCTACGGGAGGGCTATTCGGAACGCGCTCCCACTGTCAAACGGGATGTGCCAGATCACGATGGATCCCGCTCATGCGCTCCGGGTCCATTGCGGTTTTGTTATCCGGATGCCGAGTCACCGTCTGAGGGTACCTTACTGGCCGTCCCCATCCGTCTGTCTGACCGTGCAAATCAGACCGGCCTCCGCCGCAACAACGCCATCCACTTCGGCGCGCGCCTTGAACTTCCAGATACCGCGCATGTGCCGCTCGAACGTCGCGTTCAGGATCAGTTGGTCGCCGGGTTCCACCACGCGCCTGAATCGCGCGTTGTCGATGCCGACGAACAGGTACAGCGTACTGGCCGGATCATGTGGCTCTTCCGAGAAGGTTAGCAGCGCAGCCGTCTGCGCGAGCGCTTCCAGAATCAGCACACCCGGCATCACCGGACGACTCGGGAAGTGGCCCGTGAAGTACGGTTCATTGATTGACACGTTCTTCAGCGCCTTGATGCGCTTGTGCGGCTCGAGTTCGAGCACGCGATCGACCAGCAGGATCGGATAGCGATGCGGCAGCAGTGTGAGAATCCTGTGAATGTCGAGATTGATTTTTTCGGTGCTCATGGTATTTCTATTCGCGCATTGACCGCGCGATGATCACTCCGGATGCTGGTACAGGTGGATAGGTAACGCATGCTGCCGCCGTTTCCGTGACCCGGCGGCAAGCATGCCACCCGGCCAGAGCACCCGACCCTTCTGGCCAGATACTCGCTCGAGCCTTGCCCGGTGCTCACGCCGTGTCGTCCGAGGTATTGGTGCCCGCGCGTCGAATGCCCTGATACGGTCGCGCAGTCTGTCGAGATTGCATATCACCGCGGCGCCTCATTTCTCATCCGGTGTACCCGCCCCCTATGGGGGTGTATCGCCTCTGGTTTCTACTCCTCGCCCAGGAACGACTTCAATCGCCCGGACCGGGCCGGGTGCCGCAGCTTGCGCAGTGCCTTGGATTCAATCTGACGGATCCGTTCGCGCGTCACCTCAAACTGTTGTCCGAGTTCCTCCAGTGTGTGATCCCGGCCGCTCTCGATACCGAAACGCAGGCGCAGAATCTTCGCTTCGCGCGGCGTCAACGTCGTGAGCGCCTCGCTGACGGCATCCCGCATGCTGGCGTGCAGCGCCGCATCGTCGGGTAAAATCGCCGCGGGGTCCTCGATCAGGTCGCCTATGGACGTGTCGTCGTTTTCCCCGACGGACGCATCCAGGGAAACCGGCTCCCTGACGATCCGCAGCATTGCGCGAACCTTGTTTTCCTGCATCTCCATCCGCTCCGCCAGCACGGCGGCGTCCGGTTCCCGTCCGGTCTCCTGCCGGATCTGGCGCGAGATCCGTTTCAGTTTGTTTATCGACTCGATCATGTGAACCGGGACCCGGATTGTGCGCGCCTGATCCGCGACCGCCCGGCTGACGCCCTGCCGGATCCACCAGGTCGCGTAGGTGGAGAACTTGTAGCCACGACGGTATTCAAACTTGTCAACGGCGCGCATCAGGCCGATATTGCCTTCCTGTATCAGATCGAGAAACAGCAGGCCGCGGTTCACGTACCGCTTCGCGATCGAAATCACCAGTCGAAGGTTCGCTTCGATCATTTCTCCCTTCGCGCGTAGCGTTTTCGCTTCACTTGCGGTCATCGCGCGACAGACCTCCCTGAAGTCATCGAGCGGCAATACGACCCGCTTTTGCAATGCCAGCAACTTCTCCTGTTCCAGCTGGATCGCAGGAAGGTTTCGCTCCAGCACGCCACTGAACGGGTGCCCTGCTGTGATGAGTTGTTGCTGCCACGTCAGGTTGGTCTCGTTGCCCCGGAAGTGCGCGACAAACATGTCGCGGGGCACACCACACCGGTCAACCGCAATCCGCGCGATTTCGCGCTCGATGGTCCGGACCCCGTCGGCGGATACCCGCAACGCGCTCGTCAAACGCTCAATCGTGCGCACCGTGAAGCGGATCGTCATCAGCTCGGTCTCGATCGCTGCCTGTGCGGCGCGATAACGCCCAGATCCGTAACCCTCCGTTTCGTAGGCATCCCGCAATTGCTCGAACCAGTCAGCTACCGTCGCCAGCTTCGCCAGCGCGTCACGCTTCAGGGCTTCGCTCTGCAGATTGGCCGACGCGGCTTCAGCACCGTCATCATCTTCGTCTCCCTGATCCTCGTCGTGGACCGGATCGCCGTCGACGCTTTTCTCCGCGACGGCAACAATGTCATCCGTCTCCACTGCAGCGGGGTCGATCATCCCATCGACGAACTCTTCAACGGGGGTTGCACCGCTGGCAACAGCTTCACCTATCGCCAGTATCTCCGCAATCGTTGTCGGGCACGAAGAGATGGCCCGGATCATGTCGTTGCGGCCTTCTTCGATGCGCCGCGCAAGCGCAATTTCACCCTGGCGGGTGAGGAGTTCCGTGGTACCCATCTCGCGCATGTACATGCGTACGGGATCGGTGGTGCGGCCGAACTCGGCGTCCACGCTCGAGATAGCCGCCACGGCCTCTTCCTCGGCCTGCTCATCAGATGAACCCGCGACCGCATGATCGTTCATCACCATGGATTCCGCGTCCGGTGCCTGCTCGAATACGGCAATGCCCATGTCGCCGAAGGCTCGGATCACGTTCTCGATCGCGTCCGGTTGCCCGAGGCGCTCAGGCAGGCAATCGCTAATTTCCCCACGAATGACGAACCCGCGCTCATTTCCGAGCTTGATCAGCGCGCGCAGGCCCGCGCGGCCGTCGTCGTTTTCTCCAGCAGACTCATCCGTCAGCGCGGCACCAGCGTCGTGCACACGTGCGTTTGCTTTCATCCGGCGTGAACCGGTCCCCGGTGGAACTGTTGCGATCGCAGAGCTGGAGTCCCGCGCTCCGTCCAGCGTCGAGGAGCTCGCTGGTCGCGTTGTGACCGCGGCCGCCGTGCGTGCGCGATCCGTAACGTCTATGCCGGCGTGTCCACTCGTGACATTGAGGTTGCCCGGCACCACGTTCGGTGTCTGCTTCTTCACAGCCTTTTTCGTCACGCGGTCGCTCCTTGGGATTCGGCGTCAGGGTTAGCGCGCAGCACGTGCAGCAGCCTTCTCGAGGTGAATAGCCATCTCAAAGGCGCGCACCATGCGCCCGGATCAGTTGGACCAGATCAGATACCGAAATCTCATGCCGGACCTCCTGTTCGGGACCCGTCGCATGATGATCGCTGTACCGCTCCTCGATCTCGACGAGCACGGCGGTTCTGCCATCGGGTGACGCCTGCAGCATGACGTCGCGATGCGCCTGATGACCATCAGGACTGACCGGATCGTGATGCAGACGCAGACGCCCAAGGCCGTAGTTGCGTGGAGCTGAATTCATCTGAGCTTTCCCTTGATTCATTTCTGTCGGTGGCCCGGCCTTGCCGAGCCGCGACAGGCCCGTGCGTGGTGCCGCCAGGTCTGGCTTTGAGCGCCTTTGCGCATGCCGTTGACGTGATAATATCATTATCATTGTCTGTAAATGTTGTTAACCAGGAGACATCATGCCTACCCCAGCCCAGGGCAAACTCCGCGAAGCCGCTCTCGATTACCACGAGTTCCCGACGCCGGGCAAGATCGCGGTCGCCCCGACCAAGCAGATGATCAACCAGCGCGACCTCGCGCTGGCGTACTCGCCAGGCGTCGCGTTCGCGTGCGAGGAAATCGTCGAAAACCCGCTGAACGCCGCACGTTTCACCGCGCGCAGCAACCTGGTCGGCGTTGTCACGAACGGCACCGCGGTGCTGGGTCTCGGCAACATCGGGCCGCTGGCGTCGAAGCCGGTCATGGAAGGCAAGGCCGTCCTGTTCAAGAAGTTCGCCGGCATCGACGTGTTCGATATCGAGCTGAACGAGTCCGATCCGCACAAGCTCGTCGAGGTCATCTGTGCACTCGAGCCGACCTTCGGCGGCATCAACCTCGAAGACATCAAGGCGCCGGACTGCTTCATCGTCGAACGCGAATGCCGCAAGCGCATGAAGATTCCGGTTTTCCATGACGACCAGCACGGCACGGCAATCGTCGTCGCGGCGGCGATCACCAACGGTTTGAAGGTGGTCGGCAAGGACATCAAGAACGTCAAACTGGTGTCGTCCGGCGCGGGCGCGGCGGCGCTGGCCTGTCTGGACCTGCTGGTCGACATCGGCCTGCCGCTCGAAAACATTATCGTCACCGATCTCGCGGGCGTGGTCTACAAGGGCCGCGTCGAACTGATGGATCCGGACAAGGAACGTTTCGCCCGCGAAACGGATGCGCGCACGCTCGCTGAAGCGATCGGCGGCGCGGACATTTTCCTGGGTCTCTCTGCCGGCGGCGTGCTCAAGCAGGACATGGTCAAGCAGATGGCGGACAAGCCGCTGATCCTGGCACTGGCCAATCCGACGCCGGAAATCCTGCCGGAACTGGCGCTCGAAGTGCGGCCGGACGCCGTGCTCTGCACGGGCCGCACGGACTACCCGAACCAGGTGAACAACGTGCTGGTGTTCCCGTTCCTGTTCCGCGGCGCGCTGGATGCGGGCGCGACAACGGTGACGCGTGAAATGGAAATCGCGGCGGTCAACGCGATCGCCGAACTGGCGCGCCAGGAGCAGAGCGACATCGTCGCCACTGCGTATGGCATCCAGGATCTCTCGTTTGGTCCGGAGTATCTGATTCCGAAGCCGTTCGATCCGCGTCTGATCGTCAAGGTCGCGCCGGCCGTGGCGAAGGCCGCGATGGATTCGGGTGTCGCCGAGCGTCCGATCGAGGACATGGACGCTTACGAACAGCATCTGCAGCAGTTCGTCTATCACAGCGGTACGACGATGAAGCCGATTTTCCAGTTGGCGCGTGGCGTCGAGCCGGAGAAAAAGCGCATCGTGTTCGCGGAAGGCGAGGAAGAGCGCGTGCTGCGCGCCATGCAGATCATCGTCGACGAAAAGCTGGCCAAGCCGATCCTGATCGGCCGGCCGGCGGTGATCGAGCATCGCATTGCGCGCTATGGCCTGCGTATCACACCGGGTGTCGATTTCGTCGTCGTCGATACGGATCACGACGAGCGCTATCGCGACTTCTGGCAGGAATATCACAGGATGATGGCGCGCAAGGGCATCAGCGAGCAGATGGCGAGGCTCGAAATGCGCCGCCGCACCACGCTGATCGGCGCGATGCTGATCAAGAAGGGTGACGCCGACGGCATGATCTGCGGCACGATCAGCACGACGCATCGTCATCTGCACTTCATCGATCAGGTGATCGGAAAGCGTGAAGGCTGCAGCGTCTACGCGGCGATGAACGCGCTGGTGTTGCCGGGCCGGCAGATTTTCCTCGTCGACACCCACGTCAACGTCGATCCGACGCCGGAACAGCTCGTCGAGATCACGATCATGGCCGCCGAAGAAGTGCGCCGTTTCGGCATTGAGCCGAAGGTCGCTCTGCTGTCGCACTCGAACTTCGGCACCAGCAACGCGCCGTCCGCGCAAAAGATGCGCGACGTGCTCGAGATTCTCAGGGAGCGCGCGCCGGACCTGCAGGTGGACGGCGAAATGCACGGCGACCTCGCGCTCGACGCGAATCTGCGCCGCGAAGTGCTACCCGACTCGACGCTCGAAGGCGACGCGAACCTGCTGATCCTGCCGAATATTGATGCGGCGAACATCGCGACAGTCTGCTCAAGACGGCGGCCGGCAACAACATCACGATCGGGCCGATGCTGCTGGGCGCCGCGAAGCCGGTACACGTGCTGACCGCGTCCGCCACGGTGCGTGCCATTGTCAACATGACTGCGCTGGTCGTCGCCGATGCAGGTGCCGCATTCCCTTCGTCCCGGACCACATGACGTTTCAACTGTCACAGGTAAGCATCTCGCCGGAAGGATCCCGGATGTAGACTAATAAAATCGCGCGCGCTGTGGCAAACGGGGCAGCACCGCGCGAGGCACGTCACTATTGCCGCCACACTGTGATTTCTCCAGGTTCGCTGTGCAGAAATCTTGAACCACTCCAATCTGACAGGAAGGTATTAGCCATGGATCAGCCCGGTACGAACCTCACTGCACCAATTCTTTCTTCCGACTCGGCCGTCTGGTTTTCGGCGTACGGCTTCGGCTGGGGATACTGCGCCTTTACGCTGCCGTCTGAAGCGGTTTGCGAAAAACTCGGCGCGGGGAACGGGACCGCGAAACAGTTGCTGCTCGCTTTCGAGCTTGGCAAGCGCAAACTGCTGCAGGCGGTAGTGCAGAACGCGCTTCCGGGCATTGGCGAACGGATAATGCTCTCGGCTGATGATCTCTAACACAGAACTGAATCCTCGCTGTGTCGCCTATTGCCTTTCGCGACCGGCAGCACACGTTGGGCGTTGTCTGGTGCCTGCCGTCGTCCGCATTTCCACTCTGTCGTAATAGGGAACGCCGCAGACACAGGGTGCTGCGCCCTACTCTCGTAGCGCAGAACGCTCATGGCAATCGGCTTCCCGATGAATTTCGCCTAAGCCTGCATTGCCAAAGCACCCCATGTCACGCCAGCACCCACTGCGTGCATTAACACCTTGTCACCGCGACAGATCCGGCCGTCCCGATAAGCCTGATCCAGAGCGAGGGGGATGGATGCAGCGGACGTGTTGCCATGCTCGTGGACAGTGGCGACCAGACGATCGACCGGGATGCCCAGTTTTCGTGCCGTGGCTTCCATGATGCGGATGTTCGCCTGATGAGGCACGACCCAGGTGAAGTCTGACATCGCGAGGCCACACTGTGCCGCGACTTCCTCGCTTACCGCCTGCAGCGCACCAACCGCCAGCTTGAATACTGCCGGCCCATCCATGCGTATAAACGGATCACCCAACACGCCTCCCTCTGCAATCCTGCCCGACACCTTGAGGATTTCCGAGTGGTACCCGTCGGCATGCAAGGCCGCGCCAAGTATCCCCGGCTCCTCAGAGGCGCTCAGAACCACGGCGCCTGCGCCGTCACCAAACAGGACACAGGTACTGCGATCCTCGAAATCAAGAAGTCTCGAGAATGTTTCGGCTCCGATGACGAGTGCCGTCTTCACTGACGTGCCCCGTATCAGCGCGTCTGCGACCGTGAGTGCATAGATGAACCCACCGCACACCGCCTGAATGTCGAAAGCTGCACAGCCATTTCGTATTCCGAGTTTCCGCTGGACAAGACACGCTGTGCTCGGAAAGATTGCATCGGGCGTGGTGGTCGCGACTACGATCAGATCGATGGCATCCGCTTCGATTGCCGCCGCAGACAGGGCGCGAGACGCGGCCGCTACGGCAAGATCACTCGTTTGCGATTGACGGTCGGCAAACCGTCGGGACTGGATGCCGCTGCGTGAATAGATCCAGTCGTCGCTCGTTTCGATGCCCCTGCTGGCAAGTTGCGACACCAGGTCCGCATTTGAAATGATGTTCGGAGGCAGGAAACTACCGGTTCCGACAATACGTGCAAATGACATGACTAACACCGGTCAGAATGTGGAAGGAAGCTCGCCGCGGTCAGGAAGGACATCCCGGAGTGAGGGAGCCTGATATCAGCTCCGCCACCGGCGATGAACAGCAACTCCAGCAGTCACATGCGCCGCCGGCATATTGCAAAAACCTTTTTCCGCCGACTGCGGCACCATCCGACGCGGGCTTCCGGTTTTATTCCCGTGTCCGTCCTGGCACCATCTTTCCGTATACCCCTGCCCGGCTGCGAACGAGCCAGTCGACGGCATGCAAACACTGATGAGGAGGCGTCTCAAAGGTTGCGCTATTCGCTGGATCGATCAACACCATGACCTGGGTGCACCTAGATGCCAGGCAAACGGGGAGCGTATCCCATGATAATATCATTATCATTATCTACTGCCTGCCTGTGTGACAGGTTTATGCCCCCGGGGAGCTAGCCGTCCCGGCGCAGGTTAATGGTCCCGGCGACAGGACGTCTGACTGGCCGGACGGGAACGGGACGGCGATTGTGGGCCGCCAGTCAGTCCGAAGACGCGATGCTCATCGCATGCGGTGAGCGGACCGAAACCGAACAGGAACATCATTCAGACCGCAGCATGGACCACTCTCACGCGTCGTTCGACGCCTATATGAAGTTTCTTGCCGGGCCATCCGCGGACGGTACGCCCGTGGTACTGGAAACCGAACACGCGCTTTCGCTGCACTTCGATCTGCTGGCCACACAGAGTTTCATGTCCCGGCGTGATCCTGACAGGCTGGCGCTCGGCTACACCCGAACCATGATGGGATTCCTGCTGCTGCAGCCAGCGCCCACCAGAATTTCAATGATCGGTTTAGGCGGAGGATCGCTGGCCAAGTACTGCTACCGGCATCTTCCGGATACAAGGATAGTGGCCATCGAGATCGATCCCGCGGTGATCGCGTTGCGCGACACGTTTCACATTCCGCCGGATGATGAGCGACTCGAAGTAATCTGCGCGGATGGGGCGAAATACGTCACGGGCCACGATGCGCGCCCGGACGTGATTCTGGTGGATGGTTTTCTGGCACACGGCATGCCCGCACAGCTAGGCAACGCCGTCTTCTACTCGGCCTGCCATGCGCGGCTTGCCGACGGTGGTGTTCTGGTCGCCAATTTCGTCGCCGATGACCCTCATATTCCATACTACCTGGAAGAGGCGCGTTCAGTGTTCGGTGAATCGCTTTCCATTTTCATGGCCGAGGACAGTTGCAACTACACGCTGTTCGCCTGGAAAGGCGCGCCGGGACTTCCCTCCCGGGATAAGCTCCTCGCGCGTGCAGGCGCCCTGGCCGCGACACATCCGCTGAACCTGCGCGGGGCCGCGCGCCGTTTGAAGCAAGGTGTGAGGCTCGCTTCGGACTGGGCATTCAGGCAGAAGCTGACCGGCTGACGAAGCGGCTGACGGATGCCCGATCCGCGCGGCCGGAACGGAAGTCCCGTGTGATGCGTCCACTAACATGCAGACACTCGCGACGGTCGATACAGACACCTCATGCAAGGGCTCCAGGAAGACATGACATTCAAGATGCCGGGAACCTGGATGGGCAAGGCAGCATTACGTTGAGTGTCGGGGCTATGCCACACCGCCGCTAGTATCCCTGCACAGGGTCGCCACGCATCGGGAGTAGACGACGATCACCCGCGGTGATGCGAAGTTGATCTGCATGTCGCGGGTGAAGTACCAGGATACGTCCAGTTGGCCGCGCACGATGTCGCCGGCCTTCACAAGTTGTTGCGCGAGATCCGCGGCCATTCGACTCAATTCAACCCGCAGGCGCCAGTCGGCATGATGATCGTGGCGACGCAGCCAGATCCTCATGCTCTCAACACGATGATCGGGCGGCAGCCACGCTCCGGTGGTGCGAAAGGCAAATATCTCGGATAACGTGAGAAAGCACAGCAGTCCCGCATTCGTCTCAAGCCGGTGCATCCTGTGACCTGTCATATCGTTGCGTCCGTGGCGGCCGGATATCGCGACGTTACGCGCATCGTGCTATCTTGCCGATATGCGCTGAAGCAGGCTGCCCAGAAGACTTGCAGTGCCGTGGAACCAGTAGCCAGCGCGATGCCTGCGGAGGACCACATCGCTGATCTGGCGCAGGCGTACCTCAGGCGGTTTTTCGGCGCGGACGCGCGCCAATTGCGCTTTTGGTCCGGTAGCTGACGCCATGCTGATCGAGGTAGTCGCGGATCAATTGCCGCACGACCTGCGAGGGCGTCAGGTCCTGCGCCGCGCACAGCCTTTCGAACGATTCCTTCTTCACAGGGTCGATCAGAATCGTGAGTCGAGCGCTTTTCGTTTCCATGACGGGGGCGAAGTCCAATTATGTTAATTAAATTATAATACATCGTGTAGCCCGAGTCATCTTCGTGGCGCCAGAATCACACAGTGGCCGGCGATTCCTACATGCACCGCCGATGCCCAGCCATTCAACGACCGGGAAGCCAACGGCGCGCAACGCGTGGCGACGGTGCGCTAAATCTCCGCCCTGGCACGCAGAAAATCCTGTCCGGCCCGGGTAATCGACACACCGCCTCGCCCGTTCGCGGGGACGGATACCAACCCGGCGTTACGCAGTTCCTGAGCGACCGACCAGTTTAACGTGGGCGCATCGCGGCCGTATCGCTGCTGGGCCAGACGCTCAAGAGCCCAGGCGGCTGCATGGGTCAAGGGGCTGCTGTCGTTGTTACTTTCCGCCGTCATCTTCTATCCTCGAGAATGGGCTTGTTCAGACAGGTCGCGAACGTGCAGAGCTACGATGCATCCGCTCAGCACGTTTGTTCATATCGATGCCAGTTAAATTTCTTGCCGTACTCGATGCGCGTGGCCGTCGCATGGAGATTCACCGCATGCGTGGGTCCGAGTGCGCGCGCCCGATCGAGCATCGTTGCGAAAGACGGAATCTCATCCGGTCCTTTCCACGCAAAAACAGTGACGTTGTGTTCGCTGCCTTCCGACGGCGCCAGCGTCACCGCGTTCGCGAAGACTTCCCTGAGCGAGCGCAGGTAGCGATGGAAATCCGGTTCGTCGGTCACCAGATTGGCCACCAGGACGCCGTCATCGCTCAACCTGCGGCGACAGGCTTCATAGAACGTCCTGCTGCCCAGTTCTGCGGGCAGGCCATCGGCATTGAAACCGTCGACCAGCAGCACGTCGGGGCGGTGATCCGGAACCGTGACGTACTGCGCCCCATCGGCACAAACCACCCTGAAGCGTTCACTGTCACGCGGCACATGAAACCGGTCGCGCAGCGCGATCACCTGGGGATTGATTTCGACGACGGAAATCATGGTGTCGGGCAAATGGCGATAGCAGTATTTCGCCAGCGAGCCGCCACCCAGACCGATCATCGAAATGCGGCGCGGGAATGGCTGGAACAGCAGGAAGCCCATCATCGTGCGCGTATAACCCAGCGCAAGGGCGTAGGGGTCGTGCCGCAACATGGTGCTCTGTACCCCGCGCGCATCAAAGTACAGCGAAACGACCTGGTCATTCTCTATGACCACCGGCTTGCTAGCCTTCCTCTTTCTTTTCATGTGCGTGATCGAAATATTCCGATGAGGGGCAATCGGCGGGCGTGGGCCACGCCCCCCTTGCAGCGGTCCGTCAAAACGATTTCTGCGTACGCAGCATGGCCGAGAGCGCTTCAAGCGCTGCGGTCTCGTCAGGACCGGCTGCCAGAATGTGAAGCTGGGTGCCTGGCTTTGCCCGCAGGGACATCACCGACATGACATCCTTGGCATTGACGGACCGGCCGTTCGCCATGCAGATGATGTCGCTCGCGAACCGGGATGCGTGAATGGCAAGCCTCGCTGACCCGTGTCCGTTCAAACCCCACGGGTCGCCCACCTGAATCAATGCCTCGACCAATCCTCTCCCCTATGCATAAACAGTAACCCGGGCCCGCACCCTCCGGGCGCGCTCAGTGCATCGAACCTGCCATGACCTGGGCAAAGAACGCCCGCAGCAGCGGGTCCCACTTTTCACTCCCCAAGGCGATTTCGGCCGTGTCGAGCCGCTTCATTTCCCGATCGAGGTAAACGGCGCGAAGCGACCTTGGGTGCGGCGGCCCGACAAAAAACTGGCCATCGTCGTCCAGAAGCAGAAACGGCTTCTGCCTGTAACGGGCCCCGAGCAGGGAGGTCGCATCCAGGACATGGCGGGCCGATTCCTTCTGATAGACAAAAATGACGTTGACCCCGCATTCTTCCAGGCGGTCGCAGATATCCGAAAAACGGTAAAGCATCTGGAATCCGCGTTCGCCCGTCTTGCCCACGCCGACGACGATCAATCCGCGACGACCCATCACGTCCCGCAGATACAGGTGCGTGTAGTCGTGGGACAGCAGCGGAACATTTGCATCAATCACGTCGACCTCCCTGCCGCGCGCAGGCATACACCTCGTTTCGCGCAAGCCCGGCCTGCAACGTGACCAACAAGATTCCTGCCCAAGCCTGCTATATTATTAGCATTTCAGGATAAGTCAATGATAATGAAATTATCATGATTTAGCGGCGCCCATTACGAAAAGATAGCCAGTCTGTTCGCCGCTTCTTCCATGCACACACGCGTATGCCCGGGGAGCGTTCCTGCATCGAGGATCAATCCGGCTGCTGAACGAACGGGTGCACCCTGCACTGCCGGGATCGGGGAACGGCAGCCACCGCAAAGGTGCCGGTAATGCAACCGGCGCTGACCCGGAACCCGTCTCGCGGCCTGTGCCCGGCGCCTAACGGTCGAGTCGGTCGAGTCGATAGACCTGCTCGCGCAGGTCGTCAACCAGCGGCACGATAGCCAGCACAATCAGCACGCCCGCAAGCGGTACCGTCGAGGCGTAGCCAATGTGCTTGAATCCCATCGCACCTGTAAAACCACCGCCGACGAACATGACCAGCATCGTCCCGTGCACTTTCAGCCTCGCCCGATTCGCCACTACGAAGGCTGCGCTGGGGTCGGTCCTCGCGGAATTCCAGTAAAAGAGCTTGCCCAGTTCAATGCCGATGTCCGTCACGATTCCGGTCATGTGGGTGGTACGGATTTCGGCACCGGACAGTTTGGTAATCATGGCGTTCTGCAGACCCATGATGAAGCAGAGGAGCACAACGGTCGCTGGTACGAACAGCGCATCCCACAGCGCCAGATGACTACCGAGCAACCCGAAACACAACAACAGGACGGCCTCGATCAGCAACGGCGACGCGTACTGGCTGTGCAGCCGCCGGCGCCGCCCCCAGTTGACGAGAACGGCGGAACAGGCGGCGCCCAGCAGGAACGAGATCAGCGATCCGGCACCAGCCAGAACCAGTGAGAGGTCGCCCAGCGCCGCCTGGTCGGCAATTGAGGACACCACGCCGCTCATATGGGACGTGTATTGCTTCACCGCCAGAAAGCCGCCGGCGTTGGTGGCGCCCGCCACGAACGTGAGCGAAAAACCAAGCTGCCTGTCTGCCTCGGTGCTCCGGTTCTTCCCGGTCAGGCTCCGGAAATAGTGTGCTGGCATCGGGCAATGGCTCCAGGTTCGCGTGGTCAGACCATGCGCCGACGAAACAACGCACGGGCACAGCAGATGGCCTTTCAGATCCGGCCTCGGTTGATAGACATGTCCCCGGCGCCCCGAACAAAGCCGGCAAGTTCGTTGTGCGTCTCGCTGGATCATCCCCTGTGGAATCGGATCAATAAAGCTGCTAGGATGATAACGCAATTATCATTAACTGCTAACTTGATGCCCCTGGTTAACGTGCACTCCGAGGGGCGAGTGATGCCAGGAGATGTTGCGGATGGGTCCCCAGCGGCAACGATGCAGACTCGGCACGCGGTTGATTGCGAGACGACAAAAACAGGCGACCGACAGGCTACCTGGTGCTGCGCGTGACGTATTGGGAGAAGTGCCATGCTGTTTGACGATACGCTTGAAGAACACCGGATGGCGGGCGTCTCGTTGCGGTGCGGGATGCACCAGCGCGTGCAGCTCATTACATGCGCTTTCGCCAATGAGCGCAGCTGCGCACTCGGTCGCTGGCTTCATGAAGAGGGCACGCGCCGCGATGAGTTTCCGGAACTCCAGCAGTTACGAATGGCGCATGCAAGTTTTCATACGATCGCACTGGTGATCGCGATTTCCATCACGCAAGGGCGTCTCGCTGAAGCGGCCGTCATGCTCGAGCCTGATGCCCTGTTCGAAAGCGCGACACGCATGCTCGTACACGCGGTGTCGCGTTTCGAAAAACGCCCGGGTGTGGGTGCGGCACCCGCATCCACGCCCGCACCGTTCGGGCTGATACATTAAGGTCGCCGTGACGACCCGGTCGTTGCATAACGCAGGTTCGCGGCACCTGATCTGCGCAGTTTCAGGAGAACAACGAATTGTCGGCCGATCACAATCAGTTCAGACGTGCCCTGACGGAGCGATGGGGCAAGACTTTCGGGGAGCCCGTGATACACGAGGGCCTGCGCACGCGGTCGCTGTGTTTCGACGCTCTCGGCATACAAAGCTCAATGCGCAGGAGTGCTCCGCTCGAGCTCGACCTGCCGTACACCCGGGCCATGATGTCGTTCCAGCTCTTTCGCCCCGATCCCAAAGACATTTTGATCGTGGGTCTGGGCGGAGGATCGCTGTCGAAATACTGCTTCCACAAACTTCCGTCGGCACGGGTGACCACCGTGGAAATCGACCACAGAGTGATCGCGTTGCGCGAGCAGTTTTTCATCCCGCCTGAATCGGAGCGATTCCGGATCGTGCACGCCGACGCGGCGGAATATCTCTCGGATAAGGTTGGCGTCGCGGATGTGATCCTGCTCGACGGCTTCGACGCATTCGGCTTACCCGCCAGCCTGTCGAGCCAGTCCTTCTACGACGCCTGCCATGCCGCGCTTCGTGACGAAGGTGTGCTGGTGGCCAACCTGCTGAACACCGACCCGCGACTTGCCACCCACCTCGACCGGATACGCCGTGCGTGCGACGGAAAACTGTTCCACACCATGGCACGGCGTGAAGGCAACACAATTGCCATCGGGGTCAAACAGGGCGCCGTCCCTGGATGGCTTGACCTCTATGCCCGCGCGGAAGCCATCACGAAATCGATGGGGCTCGACCTGTACCGGTATGTCAAAAAAATGGAACGTCATCACCGGGCAGAGGCCGTTCCGGGATACCCTTCGTCCAACACAATGACCG